>Ga0316217_10003580_pt1 | contig 17527 bp, 12 predicted proteins | sample 1anoAmetaG_FD_203633 | JGI IMG/M metagenome (GOLD analysis project Ga0316217, IMG submission 203633) | Freshwater microbial communities from Trout Bog Lake, Wisconsin, USA - 1anoA | ecosystem: Environmental > Aquatic > Freshwater > Lake > Hypolimnion/Profundal zone | place: USA: Wisconsin...
ATTAAAATTACGCATAGGAATTATAAAATGAATCAACTAGACGTTTTACTTTATTGGCTGGCCAATACAAGATACAATCTTACCTAGAAGCATAGAATCTTAGTATCTATCCTATTAACAGTCTCATTTGGATATCAGCATCTCAAAAATCTAAGCATTTTCGCCGCTGGTCTTTTCTGAGCAATCAAAATCACTTTCCCAACACATTTATCTACTTCGTTTTTACTTGAATATGGCATTTATTGGAACAGAAGTTCTTTGCACAATCGAATTGAAGGCTTCTTGCCTAGGCTGTTAGATTGTTTTTTGTCTCTTGGCTTTGGAATGCTGCATATATTACGATTAAGCTTCATTCGGATATACATTCTATCTGCCATCAAATATAAGTTTTGCAGCTAATCGGTTCAGTATTTGCTTCAATTAGAAAAGCATTTTCGTTTCCTCAAAATCACGAAGATATTAATTAATTAATTGTCATATATAAAAGCTTGCTGAATGAACAAACTAGCGAGCCGCTTTCACAAGATTTAGCCTCTACCCTCAAAAGCGGGACTGACTTAGTTAGTTTTACAGGCAAGCTTAATGCAGATTAATGAGTTATTGTTTGGCGATTTCTAAAAAATATATAAACATCTAGTCAATTCACAGTTCTTACTTTTTCAGCTGCTCAAGGCTACTCCCCCCAGATCTCTGCATAAGATGATTGTTACCTCTAAAATTTCTGCTGGCTCCATTTTGTTGGTTTTTTATATTTGTTGTTGCAGCTATTAGGCTTATAGAAGCATTTTCTAGGCCAATAAATGCTCAGTTTTGGTGCCTTCGTTGTGTTTGGCTTTTAAGTGGATACCGAGAGAGGTTAAACTGGGATAGACCTTGAAGCAACCTTCGTGAGTGCATCCATGTGACTAATTCTCTTATCTAGCCGAACTTGATTTGGAATTTTGCTTTCCAATTTTTGACTCACTTTTGTGATGACCTCTCAAAGTTATTTCTCTTGAATACGCAGATACAGGAGGTATGTAGGAGGAAGACTCTTTTTCGGCGTTTTAGAACTCTCTTCGTTCCTTCTTCCCCCTCAAAATTGAATTTTCTAGTGCAACGTTTTAAACTTTGGATTTGATTTTCTATCGGAGTTAAATCGCCAAGCCGTAGTCTTTGGCGAGGGTCTAGTATTTGAAGCTCAATTCTTGGTAGGCTTGTTGCCAGTCAATTGTTAAATCGGGTCGATTGTAAAAATATATCATTCTGCAATTATTATAACAGCTGTAAAAGAAAGCCTAACTTAACAGGAAAAAGACTTTCGAGTAATTCTATGAAAATGAGCTGTGAAGATAAATGGACTATTCGGCTTTTGCTCCTACTTCTATTTAGCCGAGCAAGTATAAAGGTTGTTTCAACAGCAACCAGCACCCATTACTTTATTAATTTGCCAATAACAACTACTCATTCAAACCACCTTATAATGAGTTGCCTTAGTTGTCTTCTAGCTACTTTATTCAAGTGCTTTTGCCTAACCGAAAATGCTTTCTTTATATTCCACATCTTTAATAATAAAAACAATAAAAACCATAATAACAAATACTCTTCGAATTTCTTATTTGGAGTTGACGGCCAAACTGATTTGATGCTGCTATTATATTTATGGGAATTAAAAAATTCAGAAGTTTAGTTGGCAGTCTTTTTAGTCAAAAAGCTACTCTCAACCCTCCAATATAAAACCATTGCAGATGATATATCTAACCGCATCTTTGGGAATAATTACGCTTTTCTGCATACAATACGACTTTGAATCCCTATACCTCATTCATGGTCGAAAATAAAAATAACATATTTGTGTCCTGCATCTTAAAAGGTTTTGAACGACAATTCAAGCAAGAAAACAGCATAATAACTCTAATCAAGAATTAATCCCTGTCAGTACACCTTAGAAATTCACAGACTGATGAATAGTTGCTCAAAATAAACTCATGGACCTAACAGACGATTAAATCGAATGAATCAACTACTCAGACCATCAATTCTATTAACCAACAGCCAAAAGATAACTCTTGTTGAGATTGGATCAGCCAGTCACTGAATATCTTTAAACAACCAGGAGTAAATTCAGTAGGGTTCACAAAACTCAACTCTTGTGGGCCAATAGCATCAAACTAAGAGAATAAGCAGTAAAAGCGATAGTCAAGCATATCCTGAATTGTAGCACAACTTAAAACAATTAAGATAAAACCAAACAAATCATCCAACGTGCCTAGTAAAACTCGAAAGTCAAGACTTAAGAACCCAATAATGCAAACTATGCTAGGTATTCACTAGCTACTTTTTGGTGATACCTAGCCTCGGTAGGTTGACGAAAGACGAGGATCAGGTTTTTGAATGTAAGAGATGGAAATTGAACAGAGTCTATCTTCTCCTACTCTTGAATAGCCCTCCGAAGACCCATCAGAATCGAATGTTTAATAGTATAGTATTTAACATATCCAGCCATTTTAATTTTACTATGCATCACCAAAATAGCTCAGCAAGGTGCCTTGTAATTTCTTCTAAAACCAATCAAACTCATAAAACCGCTCACCTTATCTGATGGCTGAATATACCAGAATATCCAGTTCATCCCTCATAGCATTGCAGCCCAAAGCCATAAACTTACAATAGATTCATAATTCACTATTCGTAGAAGTAGCTGATCATTTCATCGCAAGCAACAATCAAGTAAGCAGCAGGCGCAGCAGAGAGCTCCCAGGCAGGCGCAGCAATCTTCGGCTGGACTTGGGTTATTGTACTGGTAACCTGCTTGGTTCGGATAGGTTCCGTAGGCAGGGTTGTACCCAGCGTTATACGGCTGCTTATAAGGGTCATTATAGTAGCCGCCTGCGTTGTAGGCACCCGGGCCTGGGCCATAGCCACCGTTGTTCTAGGTATTTCAGCTTTTACGTAAGGGTTGTTATAGGGGTTATTCATAAACTAATTATAAACTCGTATACCAAAATAGTATATGAGCGAAAACCTCTTAAGGTAAATTTTCATTGCTACGTTTAGGCATGATAAATAGGTGATTCTTAACGGAGGGGGATATTCCTGGTAGCTTGAGGCGGAAGTTGAGCTTTTCTGATTGGTTTCCGATTGATTCACATATTGCTGCAGAGGTATGAGATAAATATTGTTGCGTGATCCTTTATGGATTAACGAAGATGAAGAGGAAACTGCGATAGACAGTTTACCATATGCTTAGGACTAGCAATTAGAAGGAAGAAAACATGCCTTTTCTGCCTCGTCAAATAGCCTTCATTTTGAACTCTTGTTGCTTGAAGCAAGTTAGCTCCCTGATTATCAATCTAAGGGTTAGTTGAATGAATAAAAATATAAAAAATAAATTACTCCCAAGGCCGTTCAGGAATGAAAGTGGAGTAGTTGGTTCCTATGGTTTTCCCCTCTCTTCTCACTAAATTTCCTCTCCATGTTGGCCAGTTACTGCTATTTCTCTTTTATCTTCTCATTCAAATGAGCATCTTCATCTTTCAAAAAATCAAGTTTGGCTATGAGCTCAGTCATCTCGACCGTATGTTTCTTTCTGGAGTTCTTGAGTGCCGTCAGGGTGATATTTTTCCTAGCTATCAAATCTTTCATATTCTTAGAAGAGTTCATCTGCTTCTCTGGCTGAATTTGATGATAAAAATCTATTTTTTTGGCCTTGCTCACAGGTTCTTCCTTTCTAAGCTTCGCTTTTTCTTTGAACTACTAATAGCTTAGCAGAGGCGGGCCATTATAGAGCTCTTCTTTGCTATTTTTGCCCTGGTTCTTAGTATACTTATCCTCCAGCTCCTCAATCAGCTTTTTAATCTTAGCATAATTGTTATGCCTTTCAGTGTGCTAAGCCATTAGCTTGGAAAGTTCCTCCTTCTCGCTCTTGATTTATTCTGCGAGTTTGAATATTCTCTATTTGTCACTGTTATCTGTGGTATTTTTATTGCCAGAAGAATGACTTTCCTCCTCTATCACATTGCGGTCGTTCTTCTTGAGCTGCTAGATTTCCAAACCTAGATGCTTGATAGTTTCGTCCTTGGACTTTATGAGCTCCTCCAAAAAGATGAGCTCTTCCTTCTCGGAACCGAAATGATTACCAACTTGCATACGCAATTAGCACTCTTTTAAAACTTCATTCACCTGGGCGATTTATTTTTTGATCTGGTCTTATATTCCCAAACTGCCGATAGAACTCAAAGTGTTGAGTTTGATCTTGTTTTTCTTAAACTCCTTCAAATAAGAACTCTGAGGCGCGTTCAGCTTGGATTTCGTATCTTGAGATCGAAGAGTACTCATTCTTTCTCCTATGTGGCTCACTATCACGCTAGGTTTGGGTTCTCTCTTCAGATGTTTATTTTTCGATTATTACATCAATATATTATAATGCGGCTGCGCGAAGGTTCAGTCCTATGTAGAACAAATATGAACTGTAAGTAGGCACAGTAGAAAGGATACTAGTATGATGACTAATTTTTATAATATATTTGCTAAATATCTACAAAACAGGCGCAACAATGAAGCTAGTCTCCATAAATGCCGTCCTTATCGCCTCGGCCAACATCTCTCTCTTCATAAATTGCTACATCGATGAGCACTCTTACCCTCCCCTCTCGCTTTTCTTGCTTTCGTTGGTATTTATCGCACTGATCATTCTACTTGAGTACTAGCATCGACAGTTCAAGCAAAGTAGTGTCAGCATTCGCTAGTCTTCACTGCTGCATAGAAACTACCTCTTCCTGTTTGCAGCTGGTCTTTTTCTGACCCTCTCGCAGAAGTATGACTGGCTCAAATCAGAAGAACATCCCAAGCTCAAATAATACACACTGCTCAGCGGGTCAATCCACTACTCCTTGCTCTACTATAGCTTAAACGTCGTACTGGGTCTCACCTACCAATACTTGTTCTTTAAGTAATACCAGAAAGCCAACCGGAGTAGAATAGAGTGGTATCAGGCCGAGGCACTAAACCACGAAAACTGTTCTATTTGCTTGCTAGGGATTGAGGAAGGACAGAGACTAGGCAAAATTGAATGCATGCATTTGTTTCACTTGAGCTGCCTGAACAAATGGCTGAAGCAAAAGGCTCAATGCCCAGTTTGCAAATGCCAGATAATTCTACTAGATTGATTTTGATATTTTCCAACTATAAACCACAAAAAAGGAATGATCTAAAGATTCTTTTAGGTTTGCTCTTTTAACTAGATTTAATATTAAACCCGGGAATTATTAGAGATTGAGAGAAAGCTTGGTAAACTTCAGGAAGTTGCTGTTGCCGAAAAATGATTAATAGCTATTTTGATTAATTAAATAATAAATATTAATTTATTTTGTGGCAGATGAGTTCAGACAGACAATCCACCGATATCCTTCGCCTCCTGGCCGCCAACGTACCCCCGCCCTCATTTAGGTCCATCTCGGCGCCGAAAAAATCAACTACAACATGAAACCGTTCGTTGATGGCAGAAACAATGCTGGCAACTACATCTTCAAAGTTGATGAAATCCTCAGAAGAATCAAACTCGCAGCCAGAGTCATCGCCTCTATCCCTTCCCTCTCAGAAGTCATCGTTGTTTGCGCTAAATAGCATGGACAAAGAGCAGTCTACAAATTTGGACAATATACCGGATGCACTGCCTCCGCCTCATCCAGATGGATTCCCGGAACTCTTACCAATCAAATCACCAAAAAGTTCCAATAACCCAGACTCCTCGTTGTTGCTGATCCCAAGAGTGACCACCAGGCTGTTGTTGAAGCATCTTATGTCAATATCCCTACCATTGCTCTCTGCAACACTGACGCTCCTCTTGAGTTCGTCGATATCGTTATTCCTTGCAACAATAGAGTCCCTAAGGCCATCGCCACCGTTTTCTGGGTATTGGCCAGAGAAGTGATGATTTTGAGAGGAACTCTTAAGCAAAACGAAGAATGGAAAGAACTCGTCGATTTGTTCATTGCTCGTGACTTAGAAGCCATCAGAACTCAGCAAGAGCAGCTCAGAAGAGAAGAGGAAGAAGCTAATAAGGAGGATGCAGGAAAAGGCGAAACCGAAAAGCAAGCTCAAAACGTAGCAGTAAAAGTTGCAGAAGAAGACTGGTGATCTATTTGGCATATAATCATACATCTATCAGTGATACATCCAAAATAAAAGATTACAGCAAACATCAGAGACATTTTAACGCAGTTGGTGGCACTCAAACAAAATATCACACTCCCATATGCACATTCTGCCCATAAATATAAATATCATAGCATTTATTATCACTCTCCCACGCTTTAACAAGTTTGAACCCCGACTATACTTTACTATGTTTCACGTTGGCCATCTCCACAAAACTCAACTCACTATTCCAAACTGTTATCTCAAAGATCTATAAGACTATAGATTTATCCTTAATTGGCTCAAAAAATAAGTCTAAAACCGTTGCAATGAGGAGTTCGGGTATCTCATACAAGTTCTGCCAATGAAAGATTGCTAAAAGCAAAAAGGTATTAAGGTGAGTGCAATTTAAGCTACAGAGTAGGGATGTCAAGTTTATGTCCAATTCGACTGCCTTTGCTTCAAACGTAGTAATCTCGTAAATTAGCTCATAAAGGCGACATTATTGACATCTATGTGGAAGCACTGAATTCCGACATGATTCGTGGGAAAGTGGGACCTGCTGAAGTGTTGATTCCCAAGCAAAGGATGCACGGTATCTAATACAGCTAACGACATAATGCATATATCAGTGAATAATATGAAGAGAGGTGGATGATTAGCATGGGCAGCTCGCTGCGCTGTAGGTGTATATAGTGGCACGCTCAAAACGGTACTCTTTTGTTTATTTAGACGCCTATATGAAAATAATTGCTGAAGTGGACTCAAATCTTGTGAGCAGCAGGTACTAAAAAAGATAATGATATTTATATTGATAACTCCTCAACTATCTGCATTGTTCGTAATCCATTACTATGAGCATAAACTATGATTCAGTCCTTTTTGGAGACCTCGTTGAGGTAATACTCGATTTGGTCTGCTGTCAACTTAGTGAATTTGGGGTTCTTCACCGAAACAACTCCAATTTAGATATCGTTGGACTTGAACTACTGTCCGATCACAGTTTGCATGGCAGTTATTGCCAACTTGACAGCCTCCTCCTAAGAAAGATCCCATCCACTCTTTTTCATTTACTTTTCCAAGTAGTTGATGGCATCCTGCTACTTTACTCCACTAGCCACTCCTTTGTAGCCATAGTAATATCCAGCTGGGTCCACTTTGTAGAGGGAAGGTCCTTTCTCAATGTCAATTCCTGCCACAATCGTTTCAACTCCGAACACTCTTTGCATAGCTTTCTGCGTAGTTATCTGGTTATAGTCAGCTAGTCGGGTGGCCAAAAAGTCAACTGGGATTTCATGACCCATTTCGTGCTTGTAGTTCGCAGCTTACATCTGGAGTCTAGTCAAAATGTTTTTGCTATCGGCTGAATCTTATCATAAGTACGTCCGAGGCCAATAGTCATCGCTCCAATTTTGGGAGTAACATTATGGATGCATGTGACTGTACTTGCATCGATGAATCTATCCTGAATGAGGCATGAATTACTTGAACCTTTTTTTCACTGAGGAATACGACTGCGTCCCTCCCGCGAATGGCGAGGGCGGTGATTCCGCAAGTTTTAACAGCCTTGAAGGCATATTCTACCTGGTAAAGTCTGCCTTAATTGCTGAAAATGGTGATGTAGTATTCGGATCCTTGCCCGGATTTGCTCATGATATTTAAAAATTATTCAAATCTTATTATTGCTATTCAATGACAGTTTCAAACAAACGCTAAAGTAAATAATTAATCAACTAAAGTCTTCTTAGTCGAATTAAGCTGGCTTGTGGTAGGTGGTCAATCTCAGCCTTTCAATGGGTCTAGAGTGTCTCTTTGGTAAAGCTTAGCCACCAAATTGCTGCCAAATCACTAAGCAAACACACGCTGCAAGCATAAAGAGCATAAAAATTATAATAAAACGCAGTATTGCAGCTGAAGATATTTCTGGGCTAAATCTATTCAGAGGAGAAAAAAGCAAGGAGGATTTGTTTAGGTTGAGAGAGACATAATGTCCCAAAAGCAAAGGATATCCTATTTGTAGCTCTTCAGGGTTGCCCAACTTGAGGAAGAAAGAAGTCAGCTTTTCTTTGGGATTATACGAATCTCTCAACTAGTAAAGGCTGATGTTAATACTGACAAAAGCATCCAAGTATAAGCTAACAAAAGTGAGAGCCTAATCTATTGAGGACATGTTGGCACATTGCAACTGACCACTAGCTCCTGCGAATTAGCACTAAATACGTGAACTTTAGAAGCTGGTCTCAAGATCTTCCTTCATAGTTGAAGGTAAAATGACGAACTGCGACTAGAGAGTTATTTTTAGAGAAAGAGCAGTTGAAGGAATATTATAGCAGTCCCACCTATTACTTATTTCTTTGGCGATTACGAGTTTACTAACAGGCAGGACCCATCCTTTACCGTCAACTGTTTTATTGATCGGTTTTTCATAGAACCTGATTCCGTTGTCATATCCCCTTGCATTCTCATCTTAAAATCCTCCCAACTGCATCTTTACTCCTCTTCCTCCTGGAATAGTGTAAAAACTAACAATATCTTCTCTGAAATAATCTGCTGTTTGTTCTTTGATCAATTTATAAATTTGGTTTTTTTACAATTGAGGGCCAATGGTCATTATCCCGTTTGTCATTGTATGCTTTTTTTCGACTTGCTTTACTTTTCCCAAATCCAAGTTTATAGTGTGTGAGTATTTGGAATTTTCAAAGAAAATGACTTCCAGAATGAAGCGTTTCCATCCTTAAAGATTATACCCTTATAAGCTTGATACTTGCATAACTCCTTTGGCCTCTTCTGTTTTGTTGTATTTTTGATTATTGGATTGAGCCAGCAAGTTGGGAGAGACAATGAACTCTTATTGGTTGTATAGTGAGATGGCAATATGATACTGTGCATTATTGATCGTAATGGGCATATTGAGAGAGATGTCAGCAGAAGAAGTAGCCACAATTAGATCAACATCGATGTAGCTCTAAGCCACTTTGAATAGCGATAAGATGGCGATGATTGTTATGATGTATTTAAGCTTTGAAAAAATCATTTGATTAATATTGTGATGAGTTTATTTCGGGTGGCGATTATTGACTGTGATAATTGAGCTATAGAGTGTTTAAAGCTATGTATAATTATTGACGAAAGCTGAAGTTAAATCAGGCGAAAATAGAGCTTTTTGTTGTAGTAATACCAAAATAGAAATACTTTACTACTATTTCAATATCATAATTTGGCTGAAGTCTATATAATTTCAAGCCATAATCCTTTGATGTCTTCTACTGGTTTATGAGTAGGAGAGAAGTTTAGTAGATAGGTATTTTCAATATGTGAGTAGAGCGATGTTTTTCTAACTATTCTAAATGGTTCTACGCTTATAATCGAAGATTAGCTAAAGAAGAACAACGATGTCTGTTACCATTTCCAACTGCAATTAAATATGTAATAGCCCTACAAATAATTCCCCCTCCAAAGTGCTCTTCTCCTTCCCCAAAACTGCCAGATTCCACTCCAGAAAACTTCTCCAGTAACACTTTTTCTAATCCAGATGTGACAAGTTCTACGATGTCTCATCAAACATAACAAGCTGTAGGACTACTACACTTGGATTCGGCCATAAATACGACTTCACCCATGAGTACACATTCGATTATTTAGAGCCCCCAAAAATCCCCCTCCTAACTCCTATCATCTCCCTTCAGACTTCTCTCCAAATAAAAGCGATGGCTTCGGTTTCGGAAAAGGGAGATAATAGATGTAGTTAACCGGCCCACTCGCGAATGTCAAGCTAAACAAAAACCCAGGTCCTGGGTCATATGAGCTCAAATCGACCTTGTCGAAATCTGCCTACTCGCTTACTAAGAAGCCACATGAAGAGGATAAGTAAAAAATCAGTATTCCTGGACCAGGAGCCTATCCCGTAACATTTTGCATCAACGAAAAAGGCAACTATTTTTTGTCGAAGTACAAAAGTAGCTGCGTTCGAGACTTCAGCAAAATTGGCGGCAGATCCCATATTCAAACCAGCAAAGTGCCCGGACCTGGATCATATGATACTTCTCATGTGGATCTTTCTCCCACTGGAAAGTACGTTGTTTCTAGAATGAAAAACTGCCTCGCCAGAAAGTTTACCATCACTACTCGCAAACCCATTGCCTAGAACAATTAGAACCCTGGCCCTGGAAATTACAAAATTCCAAGCGAGTTTGGACACTATGTCGCCAAAACAGCTTTTGCCTAATCGAAAAATAAGATGGATTTCAGCCCAAAAGCTGAGGAAAAGACAAAGACAGAGGCAACTCATCAAGGAGGCTGATTAGTTACTTGATTATTTAATTTGGCAACCCTTCTCTAACCTCTATGAACCATATCCTTACTCAAATTCGAACTAACACTTTCACATTTCATCTTTTTAATCAGTAGTTGCCAATAACCTTCACCTTTATCCATCAACCAAATATTTGAGTATCAGGTTGTATATTCAAGAAGTTCAAGCAGTGAATGATATAGCCTTTGCGTTAGTTTAATGAACGTAGCAACTAGCTCTATTTTATTGACTGTAAACTAAAATAAAATAATGAAGCGCAAAAACAGAGCCAAAGGAAACGAGAGTGACGATGATTCATCCTAAGGTTCAGTCCAAGTTGATACTGACAATTCCCCCAAATACATTCCAGTCGCGAAACTGGGCGACAAACCTAGGACCAAAAAAATAGTTATCAATATCTCAGATACGCAGTACCCGATCGTCGAAGAAATCGCTGAATAGCTTGGATGGATCGTACAGAAGGAAGAGGGCGGCGGAGATTGGGATGTTTGGTGGACAGACCGCTAGATAGAGCCCCACACTCTCTTCCGCATGAATCTCCACCAAAAAATTAACCATTTCCCAGGGATCTACATCCTGGCGCGTAAAAATTTGTTTGGCCTTGGGCTGATGGCGATGAAATAGTACCATCCCTAGTAATATGACTTTTTTCCTGAGACTTGGGCGATTCCTTTGCAGTTTAGCCAGTTTCGGCACTACTTTGAAAGCACGGAGAAAGGCAAAGCGAGAACATACATAGTAAAGCCCTAAGCCTTGTCTCAAGGCAGGGGAATTTTCCTTACTCGAAATATCGAAGATATAATTAATGGCAGCAAATATGTAGTACAAAGGTATATCAAAAACCCACTCCTTATAGATAGGCTGAAGTTTGATTTGAGAATTTATGTGCTGCTAGCTGGAACTGACCCGCTTCGACTCTATATTTACCATGAAGGCCTCGCTCGTTTCGCTACTTAGCCGTATCAGTAGCCAACTCCAGAAAACCTCAACCGTAGCTATATTCATCTAACTAACTACTCCCTCAACAAAAACAATCCTAACTACATTTTCAATACTTCATAAAAAGACATGGACAAAGGTCACAAGCGCTCCCTTTCATCAACTTACTAAAGGTTGGCGAAGAGTGGCGTAGATATTTAAAACTTGAAAGCCAAGATCTAAGACGCAATCATAAAATCAGTCCTCAGTGGATTACCGAGTATCAGACATCAGTATCAATATTGCCAGCCTGAATAATATGAAGGAGGAATGTGTTTCCATATCTTGGGGTTCGACGTCATGCTCACTGATGATTATAAACCGATTGTGATCTAAGTCAATCATACGCCCTCTTTTTAGACAGGAACTCCGCTTGATTTTGTAATAAAAAAGAATCTTATCAAAGATACTTTGAAGCTGATGAGAATAACTCAAAAGAATAAAAGAAAGAACTTCTAGCGTGCAAAAGCAATAGCCAAAGTGCGACTCTAGACAGGTCGTAGGTAGATCTTGAAGGGTAAATAACGAGATTAGGCTATCAAAAAAGCCAGGTAAACCCGAAACTAGCTCTAAAAAGATATATTAGGCGGCTATAAGCGAATATTCCCCCCTAGTGATCCTGAAATATAAGCAAAGTACAACAGATTTTACGATACAGCCTTGAAGATCAGTAGATAAGACAACGAAGTAAGAAAGAAGCTGCTGAACGAATAGAAGATCCAGTAGGAGAAGCGGCAGAAAAAGAAAGTAGTTAAGAAGTAAGAGAACAAATAGTAGCGGAAAGAATAAAATAGAATCTGCTAGATGATGTAAAGCAATAAGGAGGACTTTTATAGAAAGGAAGACAACGATAAACAAAAAATTGGGGAATAGGTATAATTTAGGACCCTCCATAACTTGAGCAAGCCAGAAAAATGCTTTTAACAAAACCTAGTCCAATCTTAGCATGAAATCGAGCAAGAAATTATATCGCCTGTTGATCCAATTGCAGGCAAGCTTTAGATACTCAAAGGCAACTTTAGAACCAAAGTCAACAAAAAAAAACCTGGCTCAAACCAGCAGCTTATCAAATACACCTAGTCAATCAAAAAGTTCAACTAGCTGATGGTCAAATTCGTAGTTGGAAAATAGGTGCCAATTTAGGCAATGGAAAACCCCAGTCTGGACAACTAGGCTTTCCAAAAGGTTAAACAGAAGATAAGCAATGGTCGAGCTGACGGCAAGAGCAGTTCTCAGCAGCAAGGCCATCCATTAATCAATAATCGATAAATCAAACCTCTAGCCTTTACTCCGGCCAAAGGAGTCCTGCCAGGCTCAATACAAAGTTTGAAATTATAAGTTAGAAATGGATCATTTGTCAAGCCCAAAAACTATATCATTTCTGATGCCAAAGATAGCATGGCCAAAAAGTACAAAAGGAATAGCAGCGATTTAGAGGAATAAAGGGAGTAAATAAAAAACGAAGGTTTATTGGGCGGGCTCATTATTGAAAATCGATCTATAAAAGCTTATTCTAAGCTTCTAAAACCTCAAATCAGTCGTGGGCTGGCTTTAAATTTAAATCTGCACCGCTGAAGATGAATGATGGTTCTAACTTTCCTTCTATTGAAGTTTATATGTAAATAGTCTCAAAGGGACTTTTTAAGTCCTTCCGATAATTCAAACTTTTATAGAGAAAGCTAGGTAACGGTTCTTTCGGAGTAGTGAATCTCGCCCTTCATAGACCCACAGGTCGTCTCTATGCTGTCAAAATCGTAACCTTCCCATGATAAAGATTGACCTAAAAACAGTGCCATCTAGTGCAGAAATGAAGCTAGTCTAAAGAGAAATTCGTCTACACTCTTCGGCCCATCACCCTCACATAATCACTCTATGGGATACGCTTTACGAAGATGGCAACATCTACATGATAATGGATTATGCGGAGTAGGGTAACTTGTTCTTTTACCAAAACACCAAGCAAGCCTTCAGCGAAGTGGAGGCTGCCCTCTTTTTCTGCCAAACTGCCCAAGCTGTATAGCACTTGCACTCTCTCGATATAATGCACCGCGACTTAAAAGTATTCAAGATGGGATACAGCCTTAAAACCTCCTGCTAGATCGACATCTCAACATCAAGTTGTGTGACTTCGGTTGGTGTGCTGAGAACATTCATACTCAAAGGGCAACTTTTTGTGGAACCTATGAATACATGGCGCCCGAGATGCTCTTTAATAACTCTTATGACCATAGGATCGACTTGTGGGCTGTGGGCATTTTGCTTTATTAATTAGTTCACGGACACGCCCCTTTTAGAGGCTAGACTTCTGAGGAAGTCAAACAACATATGCTGCAGGGAAGCTATGAACTAAGCTAGAACCTCACTTAGCCCCTAAAACAACTAATCACTGCAATATTGAAATTTGACCCTCAGGAAAGGTTGTCGCTAAAATAAATGCTGAGTAGTTAATGGGTGAAAAATATGCAAGGAATTATTGAACAATTTTCAGAATAGATGTAAGCTGATTCTTTTAGTAATCTACATACTAAATTGACCCAAAAATTTCAATAGAAAAATTCAACAAAAGCCCACTCTTCAATTGCCAAAGAGCGCCCTCAAACTAAAAATATCAGCTTTAATATATCGATAAATAGCTTTGCTGTCATAAACAAGGCGGATAGAAATTAGTACCTATCACCGAGCCATACCTATCTGCAAGGCAAAAAGAAGAAAGAAAAGGAGGAGAAAAGATGTAGGACGCAAGCTTAGAACCAATTACTGTAGCTGGCTCATTCTTTGAGTCCAATGCGCAAAAACAAATAACTACCAAAGGTTCAGGACAAAAAGCACAGAGTTTAAAGAAAAGCTCGATTCAATGGCCGAATTTCCCAAGAAGTCAGCTAAAAGTCGCCATTCCGTGGGTTCTAAAACAGCCTTTTTTCAGGTGGCAGAAGCGCATCTAAATTTGGCTCAGTTTTAAAAAAGAAATCTGTCTATGATAAGCTCTCCTCCGTTGTAACGAGCATGAAAAATATTCATCGGGTGAAAACTGGAAACAAAGGAGCTTTAGCATCGCATGGTACTACAGTGTATTGACCTATAATTATCCCTATTTTTTTGAGTTTTTATCTTAAAATTGAGATAGTTGTTAATGTAGTTAAAGGAGATATCATCGAAAAAGAGATCTCTAAGCTGATAAACATGTTTTCTTTAGAATTTCAAACATAAAATCTATAAAATAGATCGTGTTTCGAGCCTCATTGGGACACTTGGAATTCAAAATATCTTAAAATCAAACAGCCAAACTTTGTTAAAGAAACCTAAAAATCACAAAAACAAACAGTATCTTTTTTCGGATTCACAAGTTCCAAAATAGAAGCTACACGAAAGCAATTTCCAATGTAAAACTAATATCAATCAATTAAAACACCAAATGAGGATTAGCAAGCAAGTAAGTAAAACAGAGATAGTAATTTTGCAAAAGAAAGAACTCAATGCTTTAGCCAAATGAGAAAATTGAAACTTTGTTTCAATATGGACTTAGAAGAAAATGACTAAAAATAGAAAGAAATAAAAATTTTAATTCTATCAAAAATTTTGGAGCCAGTGAGTATGCTTCTTAAGGGACCAACCAAATTAGGGAAAAGATGCATTCAAAAAGAATAAAACTGAGAATTCATGCTTCTTAATAAATTGAAGACGAAATAAAGATGGATTAGATTATAACATGAAAAATGATAAGTAAACTAGCTATATTGTTACCATGAGAATACGTGTTTTGACATTTTCCAGCCAAAATCTATTCTTGTTTGCAAATTATATAATATTTAAACAATAGAACAAAAAACGAAAAATGGAAATGACACGCAGAAGATCATATCCATCACAATTCATAACTAAGCTTCAGCTTATTCTTGAAGTAATATTTCTTTTAGATAGAATAAGTAGTTTTAGAACATATTTGAATGGAACCAATAATAAGGCATTCTCCATCTCAAGGACCCTGAGGGTTTTGTTCTCTAGGTCGCCCCTCAATACTTCAAGCATAGTCACCAGAACCTGAAAAGTTTTGTCAGGCAGCTCAACCTTTACGGCTTTAGAAAAATTGTTAGAAAAAAGTAAGCCCTTATCTTTCAGAATCCGCAATTTACAAAAGATAAAATGCTTGGAGGCCACTTTTTGAAGAGGAACAAAAACAAGAAAAAGAATTCAAACGCAAATCTTTCGATTAATAGCTAAGATGTTGCATAATAAAAAATTCGATATAATTAAATCCCAAAAAAGGGCAAAGCAGAATAAAACTGCACAAACGCTCAAATACGACTCAAACTTCCGAGAATTCACTCTAGCTGCTTCCTGGAGCGTTTTTAAGAAGAATTCGAGTAAATTGAGATATTTGATTCTTTCTCTTTTGAACAGCATAACACGATGAATAATGTTCCCTTCTGCGAAATAGACGAGCAATATGACCATTTTTTCCATTAATCAAGCTAGCACCTCTTACGTCCTTTTGATATCTATTGATTAAACTCAACTTTTATTTATCGCATTAGTTAACCATAATCCCCCAAAAAATAAACAGAATAATTGTTTTTAATTTAGACTGTATCTCTATTTGGCTATCAACTGGTACGTATCTCGAGTTGTCTTTGATCAAATATCAACTAACCATCACTAATATCAACTATTCATCACTAATAAAAACACAAAACTCTATTGCTACAATTCAGTCAAACCCTGAGTATTAATGATTGTTAATTAGCAAGAATCTATCAGTACCGCTGTCTGCGAATGCCAGCCAGACAAGCCCGGTAAATGTTCTCGGGCAGTGTTGGGAACATTTATGAGTGCACTCGTAAGTCTTTCAACCTTTACAACTCTCCAACCTCCGTACCCATTGATTCAGATGTGAAACGCTTGCACATTCTTCTCGCTTCTTCTCTGCCCTTTTCGTCGTTGACTCTTCCCGTGGCGTAATCACATCCTTTCCAGCAGATGGCAATCGAGGGATTGTAGCTAAATCATGTGAGAGTTACAAAGTAAAGGTCTCCATGCAGGCAGCGTAGCAAGGTCCTCCTTCATATCGATTGTTCCAGATCCCGAGAGCTGACATAACTATAAATCAATTATCTCTAAATAGTTTTACTATTAAATGAGTTGGAACTACCACTAACAATCTTGCCGGCCTGTCCTCATCCCATAAAAGACTGCATTCAAATGCTCGCAATCTAAGCAATATGTGCGCAGCCATTAGTAAATTATAGGTAATTTAGCAAAAACGATAAGTTTTCTCATGTTCTGCTCTATTGGGGAAGTTCTACTCATACCCCCAACTATCATGTAAACTCACATTTCAGAATCCCAAAGGCAAAGAAATGATCTCTGTTTGACTTCTTCACTCTAAATTCAAATAATTAATCGTGAAAAGATTTAAACACCCAAATAGCTAACAGAGGTTAGACTACAAAAACGTAGGATAAAGAGCAAATAACTAAAAGACTAAGGCGTACTTAGTATAGTAATATCATTAATCAACATTAACTACAGCCTACAACTCAAAAGGCTCACAGTTAAAGATCCCTCTCTGCATTTCTTTCGATCTGTTTCTTAGCTACTATTACAAATGTATGTTTTGGTCATGTTTTTGATACAGCTCAGTAATCTATCTCCTCACCCGCATTCTTGTCTATTGGGATTCTATTTCATTCTTGCGAATCGACTGTCTTATTTTTTATATGCCTTTTAGGCCTTAATCTTCACTATTTTTTAAACTTAGCAGCACATTTCGCTTTAATGCATTTAACTCAGCTTTAAGAAGTTTGATTTCATCTCTTTGAGACCCAAGTTCTTTTTCTTGCTTTCTTAACTCATTCTATGTTAATTTTAGAATACAGTAAGGTAAGTATGAGGCCTATGAAAAGGATCGAGCAGAGTGAATTAAGTTCCGTCCTCTTTCAAGAAATTATCGTCAAAGTTTTCGAATCTGACCTTCAAACTGCTTGGTTTGAATGATTCGTCCTTTACTTTCTGTTATGATTCCAACATAGAGTGAAATGATTATAGGTAGTTCTGCCGCTCTGGATTGCGAGAGTAGAAGTTAGTGGCGGTCTGTGGTTTGAGTGAAATAGTTCGAGTGTGATA
>Ga0316217_10003581_pt1 | contig 17524 bp, 10 predicted proteins | sample 1anoAmetaG_FD_203633 | JGI IMG/M metagenome (GOLD analysis project Ga0316217, IMG submission 203633) | Freshwater microbial communities from Trout Bog Lake, Wisconsin, USA - 1anoA | ecosystem: Environmental > Aquatic > Freshwater > Lake > Hypolimnion/Profundal zone | place: USA: Wisconsin...
CCAGTTCGAGTTGAACTTGATGCCGTAGGGCGGGTCGAAATAGATGCATTGCACTTTGCCCTTCAGCGCCTCGCGCTCGGCGAGCGACGCCATGACCTGCAACGAGTCGCCGAGGATCATGCGGTTCTGCCAGTGTTTGGAATGCTGGTAGAACTCCGTCACCGCCTCCGGGTCGTCGAGCCCGTTGAAGTCGGCGAAGAGGTCCGGCGCGTCGCTGCGCGTCTTCGCCTGCCGCTTGAGGTCGTCGATGATCGCCTTGGGGTGGATTTTCTCCTGGATGTAGAGCGGCGGCGCGTTGACGACGAGGTCAGACCAATCCTGCGCGTCCTTGCCGCGCCAGGTCAGTTGCGCCTCCGAGAGGTCGATCTCCTTGCCGCGGGCGAGCGCCTTCAACTGCGCCTGGGTCAGCCGCACCTTGGCGTTCGACCAGACGATCTGCGGATCGCCGTCGGGATCGCGCGGGCGCGTTTCGCCGTCGCTGAGGGGACGGTCGCGCGGAACCCGCATCTCCCGGTCGTCCCCCTGCATCTCCGCCTGCTGCTCGAACAGCGGCGCCATTTCGGCGGTCGGGTTGTTCAACCTTTTGTCGCCGTGGCGCAGGGTGGCGACGGTCTTCTCGGCAGATTTCGGCGTGCGGGCCATCAACGGGTCTCGCGGGAACGGGGGAAAGGGGCGGACGAGGCGGCGGACGTCATTGCGCGGCGGGCATCGTCAGTTCCGATTCCAGGGTCTCAGCGTCCGTCTCCGCCTCCGCCGCAGCGCTGGCCTCGGCTTCGCGGCGAATGGTCTGGCCGGTCGCCTTCTCGATAAGCCCGAGCAGTTGCGACTGCCGGTCGGCGATGAAGGATTCGAAATTGTCAGCGCGCAGGCGGGCGGGATCGATGAGGTGGGAACGCAGGTAGTCGTCGAGCTTTCCGGCCTCGATGGGCGGCGCGCCGGCGCCGCCGTTCTGGAGCTTGGCGAGATATTCGGAAGGCGCGACGCCGCCGATGATGCGGTTGGTCTTTCCCGACAGCGGCGTCTTGTTGATGATGGAATCCCACTCTGGCGGCTTCTTGTGATCCTCGCACCATTTGCGAGGGAAGATGTGGTGGATATCGACGGACTCGTCAAAGAAGACGTTATCGTTGAACTTCTGGCCGGAGCGCCAGTCGATGGCGCCAACGTCCATAAGCAGCGCGTTGACGCCTTTGTAGGCCGCTGACAGCCGCATCTTCATGGTCTTCAACCGGTCTGGACGGAAGGTGGCATCCTGGATCGTCGATGGGAGGGCTCCGGTTCCCTGAAGCCAAGGCGGGACTTCAAGAAAATCCTTCGCAAAGCGGCTCTCAACGGCAGAGCCGTAGAGTTCGCCGAACACGCCATTCCAATACCAGCGGACGAGCTTCGCATTGATGGCGACGTGATCCGCCGCCTCCCCGATATCGGCGAGGATTGCCGCTAGCGGCACAACCTGAGTTTGATACGGCAGATCGAAAACACGGAAGATGTGCAGCTTGTGGAGGAATCTAGCCGCGCGCACGAAGCCGGCTTCGACCTGTTTCTCATATTTTAAATATGCGCTGAGCGGCAAGCTAAGAATCGCAGCGCGGTTAGGCGTAACCGGGGGAAGGTCCTTACTCTGCTTTGCTTCCGCTGCACGCCGAAGTTCACGCGTATGAAATAGCGTAACCGCTTGTAGAAAATCTGTATTTGATACTTGAGAAAGAATGCTTTCATCGGGCCGCTGCCCGCCATGCCGAAGCGTCTCAACAAAGCGGTGCTGCCGGCCAAGGTCTGAGCCTTTTCCATACCAATCTTTACGAAGTTCATGACCCTCAGCGGCAAACATAGCCGTGACGAGTTCAAAAGCGTCAAGAGCCTTGCCGCCAGTGTTGACTTTCTCGAAAACCGTACACACAGCCTCTTTAGTGGTAGATGCAGCCAAAGAAATAACGGGTATTTGATATTGCTCGAAATTTTTCACGATTTCCGTTTGAAAGGAAGATAATATTGGCCATTTTTCTTCAAGTTTTCCGAGATTTGAAGCGTATTTGAAATATTCCAAGCTCCAGTCGCTCCAGCGGAAAATTTGCCAGAGCGGAAACATCAGTTCGGAAAACTCACGTTCTTGGGTCGATAAGTCGAGTCCTGCATAAGCCTTACTTGTAGCTGGAACCTTGCGGTCCGGAGGTAGCGAGACAATCGCCTCCTCGCGTTCGGCGGTGGGGTCGAGGCACTTTCGCATGTCGAGATAGAACCAACGGTCTATGTCTTTGCCTCTTGGGGTCCGAGTCCGGACGACATTACCGCGCAGAGTAACCTGATACATCGAGGTCATGCGCTGCTGTCCGTCGAGCAAAAGCGCCGCCGCCTGCTCGGGCCTGATGCCCTCGGGCGCCCCCTCGATGGGTCTGGGCTTGAAGTTGACGACGCCGCCGGTCTTCAGCGTCATAAGGGCGCCGACCGGGAACGCGCGCGAGATCGACGCGATCAGGCCCTTGATGCGATCCTCGTCCCAAACCCAACTGCGCTGGAAGTCAGGAAGCTGAACCTGGCCGGTGTGGCAGAGCTTGAGAAATTCCTGCAAAGAAACCGGATTGGTCTGAAATGTAGCCTCGGCCATTCCTAGACACCCTCTTCCTTCTGCGAGCGCGCCGCGGCGGCGAAGCTCTGGACCAGTTGGTCGTATTGTTCCTCTATCGCGAAGGCGTCGCGCAACTCCGCGAAAGCCCAGCGTCCGAATTCGCCGAGCCGGTTGACGCCGGGAACCCAAAGCGACTTCATCGTGCTCGCCTTGATTTCCGCGTCGAGGCCTCGAAAGCCCTTGATTTCCAAGACCAGGTTGAGGGGATCGTCGGGGCCACGGCCATCGTCGAGCCGAATGAGGAAATCCGGAAGGTAGCGGCGGCTTTCGGAGCCGTATCGATAGGGGACCTCGAAGCCAAGGCCCTGGTTCTTCACGTAAGCGAGGGTTGAGGGATGGCCCTCGACCGTGCGGGCGAATTCCAACTCCCAGTCGCTGTCGCCGACGACGACGTTGACGTGGCTCTTGTCCGGGGCGGTATTCCAGAGCTTGGTCTTGGTGGTCAGGAACAAGACGTGATCGGTTAGGCCGGCGGGATTGTAGGGGTCGAGCAGCGCGCGCACAACCGGCTCGCCTTCGGCGCCGGCCGTGTGAACGATCGCCTGATAGATCTTCTCGGCGGCGATGTCGGCGATCATCGGATAAATTAGCGTTCCCACTTTGGTCCCGCCCTGCGCGACGAAACAGTCGCGCAGCCAGGCGCGCACGATGGGCTGCACCTTGTAGAACAGATGATAGGGCGCCTGTTCTTCCTTCTTGGCGAGATACCTCTCGATCAACCGCTTGGCCAGATGATAACCGACCTCGCGCACAGGCTTGTCGTCGGGCGGCGTCAGATCGACGCCTTCGCCGACGATGCCCTCTAACCGTGTCATGCCCGGGCCGACGTCGTTCGGCGTTAAGGTGAACTTCGAATCCTCAGTGAAAGTCGCCGTCATCCGATCATCTGGAAGCTCGGTACGATAGCCGGCGACGCGGGGGAAGCGCATGGAGAGCATCGCCCGCTCACGAAGGGCTTGTACGCGTGTGACGGGTTTTGGGGTTGCCTTCGTGATCTTCTGCGGTTCGGTCGCGAAGTCGAACGGGATACCGAGAATATCGGCATATTCCGTTTCGAAAACGGGGTTCCCGTCGAGGTCCGTGTCCTCGCCAAAATCATAGGACTGCCGGCGCAGGCCGCGCCCAATTACCTGCTCGCAAAGGAGTTGCGTTCTGAAAGCGCGAACTCCGAGAACATGAGTCACGGTGTTCGCGTCCCACCCTTCAGTAAGCATGGAGACCGAGACGACACAGCGGAGTTGTTCGCCAAGCCGCCCTTCACGCCCGACCGTGTTCATCACTTCGCGCAGCAGATCTGCATCGGTGAAATTCCCGGCTTCCGCGCCTTCCCGCTCTGCCTTCTCGCGCTTGAACCGCTCGATCTCCACCTCCGCCGCCGCACGAAAGTTGGCATCGAGCGCCTCGCCGGATTCAAGTTGCATGGAGTCGATGAGCAACGTGTTCATGCGCGGCAAGGGATTGCCGTTGGCGTCATAATTGCGAAAAAGCTCTAGCCGCCCGTTCTTGACGAAGCGCCGCTCGCCCTCGAACTCGCGCTCCCAGCCGGCGATCCATTCATAAATCAACTTCGAAGTGGCGGTATTGTTGCAAACTACGATGAAGACTGGCGGCGTCTTGATGCCGGCGCGCTTCCATTCCTCGAATTCTTGCTTGTAGTGTTCGTATAAGCTTTCGAGGGCATTTTCGAGGATCGGCGGCAAACTTGTCGGATCGAGATCGCCGGACTTTCCGGCGCCCTTCTTCGGCATCTGCTTGCCGATATGGTCCCACAGGTTGCGAAATACCGGTGCATCGTTCCTGACCGTGTTGTCCGAAACGGGAACGCGAGGCAGCTTCACGATGCCGCATTCGATAGCGTCAACGAGGCTGAAATCGGAGACTACCCAGGGAAACAGCGTCCCCTCGTCATAGCCGGAGCCGCGCAGGAAGAAGGGGGTAGCAGACAGATCATAGACCGTCCGGACGCCGATCTTGCGCTGCAAAGCTTCGATGCCCGAAATCCAAAGGCGCGCCGCTTCGTTGTTGGTCTTCGCTTCGGCGAGGTCGTCGCCCTTGAGGGGTTCCTCCTCTTGCGTCCCGGTGGCTCGCTCACGATAACAATGATGGGCCTCGTCGTTCAAAACGACGATGTTCTTGAGCGCTAATAATTCGCCGCAGGCGCGTCGCAACATTTCCCCTTCGGTCTCCAGCGCGTCGACTGGTGGCCCGGTCCGCCCCTGCAAAACCCGTTCGCCCGTAGCGTTCGTCTCCAGAACCCGGCGCCGCTGAAAGACGTGGTAGTTAGTGATGACGATTTTCGCCTTTTGCAGATCGACCATCATGTCCGGCGGGATCAGTTCGCGCGAGGCGTAATAGCTTTCCTCGCCGCTCGGTAGTAGAACCCGCAGACGATCCTTGATAGTAATGCCCGGCGTGACTACCAAGAATCCTCTGGTGAAGTTCCTCGAAGCCGCCGACCGGGCTGCGTTGACCGCCTGCCAAGCAATCAGCATCGCCATCACCGTCGTCTTGCCTGCCCCAGTGGCGAGCTTGAGCGCGGTGCGGAAAATCTCAGGATTGGCTTCGCGATTCTGTTGCTCAAGCCACGCGAAGATATGCACGTACTGTCGACGCCCACGCGCGACTTCGGTCAACCAGATTGCAGTCTCTACGGCCTCGATCTGGCAGAAGAAGGGACGCTGATTCTGAAAGTCGTAATGCCGCCAATGCTGAAGCAGCTTCTGCGTTGTCGGCGTGACGCCCCAATCGGCAGGGTTCGAAAGAGTTCTCCAGTCACCGACATGGCGGCGAATCTCGTTGACGATCGCGTTCTCGTTGTACGTGCCGGGCTCGCCTTCCTGCGTTTGCAGGGGAAGCTCAGGTGCGTCGGCCTGTCTACGCTTGGCGCTCGGGACCGGGGTCAGGTAACGAGACCGGCGCCGCCCCAGGATCGGCTCATGTTCAAGCGGTTGCCCTTTGTCGTCGATGGCGTGATGGCGGGTCGGCGCGAAATACGGGGAATTCAGAATCGGCCTTTCGTAAAATGGCTTCGCCACAAACGCCCCCCGCGTGATTCGTCGTGGGTCAACATCGCTTGACGCAGCGCGCCATGCAATTGTTATCAAGCTTCTAGAAGTGATGTAGCGCGCAGACAGTATTACCAAAAAACCATTGCGTTTACATCGTTGTATTCTGGCTAAAACTCCTGGTTATCCATAAGTGATCGGGTCGTCGCCTTCAAATCTGGGCGGCGCAATGGGACGCTTAGGGGCTTGAGCAGCATCGTAAAGCGGGCGAGCCATGGGCGCGGCCAAGCGCCAGCGGCTGGCGCGGCGCCTCAAATGGCTCGCGGCGAGGCGCCGGGGCGGGGTCGAGAACCAGTGCGCCAGCGAACTCAGCGAACGCCGAGCAGGAGCGCCGATTGGCGTCCGGCTCGACGCAGCCGTGCTGCGCGGACGAATTATCGACGAATCCGCCGGAGGTATGGCGCTGGCTGTTAAGCCGGCGATCGGCGCCGGCGTCGGCGAAGTCCCGACGCAAGTGGTTCGACATTTTCCCGAAGGCGTCGCCGTGAAATTTTACCGCGATACGACGCAGCTTGACGCACTTCTCGGAGACTGACGCCCCGGCTTGGGACTCGCTTTCGAGCGCGTCACCACTTCCAGTTTTCACAAGGCGCAACGACTGCGTAAACAAAACATCTCCGCAATCCGAAGAAAGCAATATAGTTCAGGTTGATTTACCCCATCTCGCAAACAACATTGCCAGTTCGGACGAATATAGGCACGAAATATATCGGAACTAGCCGTCCACCCATCATCGATCGGCGTCATGACGACGCTCGTCCCCCCGCCGCGCAGCCGGAATGTCATCCGGCGCAAGCCGCGGCGCTGCGAACGGAATTGTCATGACCGTCGTTTCCAGCACGCCCACGATCTCCTGGCCGCTCTCCACCGCCGCCGCCGCCGCGCTCACCGTCGCCAACGTGAAGGCGATGACGACGGCGCAGGCCGCCACCCTCAGCTCGGGCGATCTCAACGCCCTGTCGAGCGCCGCTTTCGCGGCCATCTCGGCGGTACAGATCAAGGCCGTCGCCGCCGACGCGCTGGCGGGGCTTTCTCAGACGCAAGCCGCCAATCTCAGCACGACCGAGCTTTCGGCGCTGACGGCCTCCGAGACCGGCGCGTTCTCGACCGCCGAGATCGCCGCGCTTTCGACCGCGCAGGTCTCGGCGCTGAATGCGGCGGGCCTGACCGGCGCGCAGGTCGGCGCGCTTTCGGCGGCACAGACGCTGGCGCTGAAGACGGCGCAGATCAACGCCCTTTCTGCCTCCGCCCTTGGCGGGCTGAAGACTGGCAGCCTCACGACGAGCCAGGCCGCCGGGCTTTCAAGCGTCGCCGTCGCGGGCCTGACCCCCGCGCAGGTGGCGACGCTGGCGACGGGCGCGCTCGCGGCGCTTTCGAGTTCGGCGGCAGCGGCGCTGACGACGGCGGCGCTCGCCTCGCTGTCCTCCGCCCAGGCCGGCGCGCTGACGGCGGGCGACCTCAACGCGCTCGACGCCGCCCACATGCAGGCGCTTCACGTCGGCGCGCTGTCGACCGCGACGATCAAGGGACTGAGCGCGGGCGCGCTGGGCGCGATGTCGGCGTCCGAATTTGTCGCCGCCGTTGGCGGATCGATCTCGGCGCTGTCCTCGACGCAGGCCAAGGCGCTTTCGCGCGACGAACTCGCGGCCTTGTCCTCCACGCAGGCCGCCGCTCTCTCGGCGGCGGCGCTCGGCGCCCTATCCTCCTCGCAGATCGCGGCTCTGAACGTCTCGGCGCTGGCCTCTTCGGCGATCGCGTCGCTCTCGACCGCATCGGTCGCCGCCTTGACCACGGCGCAAGCGGCCTCGCTCTCGACCGCCGATGTGCACGCCCTGACCGCGGCGCAGGCGAAGGTCTTGTCGAGCGCGGCGGCGGCGGCGCTTTCCGCCGCCCAGGTCGGCGCGATGTCTACGGCGGCCTTCGGCGCGCTCTCCTCGTCGCAGTTGAACGCGATCCTGCCCAAGGACGCGGGCTCGATCACGACGGCGCAGGTGGCGTCGCTGTCAACCGCGACGGTCGCGGCGCTTTCGACTTCGGCCTTGGGCGCGCTATCGTCCGCGCAAGTTGGCGCGCTGACGGCGAATGACCTCAACGCGCTCGACGCCGCGCACATGCAGGCGCTCCACGTCGGGGCGCTTTCAACCTCGACGGTGAAGGGACTGAACGCGAACGCCGTCAGCGCCATGTCGGTCTCGGAATTCGCCACCGCCATCGGCGGCAATGTCGCCTCGCTGTCGGCGGCGGCGGTGAAGGGGATCACGGTGGCCGACATCGACGGGCTGTCGTCGTCACAGTTGACCGCCTTCACCGCCGCCCAGAAGGGCGGGATGACGGCGGACGCGGTAGCGGAACTCTCGAAGCTGACGGCGGGAGCGACCGTGATGGCGGACTTCCAGTCGGTCGAGAAGAACGGCTCGGTCGACTACAACGGCCTGCTGAAGGTGCTGACTGACGCCTCGTCGGGCGGCATCAACTCGGGCGAGTTCTCGGCCCTGAAGACGATCGCGGGCGAACTGAACGCGGCATCGGGCGGCGTGAGGACCAGCGAATACGTGCAGCAGATGTTCGACAACGTCGTGCTCGGCAACTCCGCCAACGCCACCTGGACCGGCGGCAAGGCGATCTGGTCCGGCACCAACGTGACCAACATGAAGGCCACGACGACCCCGCTCGGGAACATGACCGACCACAGCAGCCAGACGCAGGCGCAGGAACTGGTCGGAAAGTGGTTCCTCGGCGCCGACACCCCCGACATCTCGTGGGAGACGGTGGGCGGCGTCACCGCGTCGTACCAGACGGTCTCCTCGCCCCTGTTCGCGCCGGGCGCTCCGTCCATCAACGACATAAACCAGGGCGCGGTCGGCGACTGCTTCTTCCTGGCGTCCCTGGCGACGGAGGTGCAGCAGAACCCGAGCCTTATCAAGAACATGATCCAGGACAACGGCAACGGCACCTACTCGGTCCAGTTCCACGTCAACGGCAAGGACGACTTCGTCACCGTCAACAACCAGCTTGCGGTCATGACCTCGAAGGTGACCGGGAACTTCGACAACAGCAAGCTGCTTTTCGGCAGCGCGAAGAACGACTCCAGCATGTGGGTCGGGCTGGTCGAGAAGGCGTACGCCCAGTTGATGTCGCAGACGGAGGCCACGACGCTGTCGGGCCACGGCAACGTGAACAGCTACGCGGCCATCGAGGGGGGTAACGATAACGCCATCCAGGCGATCACGGGCCAGTCCACCGTCGACCTGCGGGTCAACTCGTCGACCTCGGCGTCGACCGCGCAGTCCTACCTTTCCTCGATTCAGAACGCCTTGCAGACCGGCCAGGCGGTCGAGTTCGGCACGAACCACGGTCAGAACACCAAGGACTACGACCTGATCCCGGGCCACATGTTCGCGGTGAAGGCGGTGGACATGGCGAAGCAGACCGTGACGCTGTTCAACCCCTGGGGCACGAGCACCGACGCCTTCGGGACGAAGTCCACGCTTACCGTCGGCATCGCCGAACTCGAACAGCAGGGCGGCGACTTCTACGCAACCACCGGCGCGCTCGCCAAGGCGTAAGCCGAAAGGGATAAAACTGCGCCCAGGACCGGAGAGTGCCCCGAGTCCGGGGACTGAACCAAGACTTGATGGGCGGAACCGATACTCGCCTTATTGCAAGACCGGAGGCTTCCGCCCCTTGCGTGGAATGGGCGCGACGAGTCGCGCTCTCGGAGAGACGGCATACGGCCATCTTGCGGCGGGTAGAGCGCAACCACTTCTTGCCGCCCGGTTTTCCCGCTCTCACTTCCGTATTCGGATTGGCGGAAGCGAATCCGGCAGGATTCCCACGATTCCGTCCACGGGAAGGCCCTCGCGGCGACGGGCGGCGAGAAGCTCGTCATCGGCTGATTTTAGCGCCTGACGGGCCTCTTCGAGCCGCGCCTCGTCTTCCGAGACATCGACCGACGGATTCGCGGCTTTGACGTCGAGAATTCGGAACCTGATCTCGTCCACCTCTCGCTTGATCGACAATGCCCTATTGAAGGCGTCTCCGGACGAAAGAGGCTCCTTCGCTGTGACGGGATCAACGGCGAGCATTGCCGCGACAAGCGTCGTCGTCATGACCATCTCCTTCATCATCGTCTTCATCATGCCCGAGGAAGCCTCACGATTCGTTGCGTCCAATCTTTACCGATGTCCGCCGCGCTCGGAAATCGTACCCGGTCAATCTTTCTTTTCGACTCGGCGCGATCTCCAATCCCGCAGTATAATCTCCGAAAGCCTTAGCCCTTCCGATTTTCATGGCCCGAAAACCCGCACTGACCGCTGAAAACCTGATCGAACTCGGCGCGCGCAAGCTCGCGGAATTGATCCTCGACGAGGCGAAGACGAACGCGCCGTTCCGCAAGCGCGCGAACGCCGCGCTGGCGGGCGCCCAGGGCGCCGACGCCGTGGCCGCGCTCGTCGACCGCCGCCTCGCCGCGCTGGAGAAGGCGCGCGCGATGGTGGACTGGCGCAAGGAGAGGGAATTCGCTGGCGACCTCAAGGCGACCGCCGACACCATCTTAGGCGAGTTGGCCGCGCTCGATCCCGCCGCCGCCTTCGCGCGGCTGGCGCGCTTTCTCGCCTCCCATGGCGACGTCTTCGGGCGCGTGGACGATTCCAGCGGGCGGCTGCAAGACGTCTATTGGGGCGCCGCGGAGCGGACGCCGGAACTCCTCGGGCGCATGCCCCCCGACGCCCTCGCCGGCGTCCCCGCCATCCTGTCAGCGGCGCTGAAGAAGGACACGCACGACCTCGTCGCCAACACCGCAATTCTGGCCGTTCCCGTTTTGCCGGACGGCGTTCTTGTCGAATTCGACGCGTTGCTTGCGCGCGCCGTGGGCCGCAAGGAGGCGTTGATTTCGATCCGCCAAGCCATCGCTGAGAAGCTTGGCGATCTCGACGCCTATGTGGAGCTTGAAGAACGGCGGTCGCCCTACGGGCAAGACGCCCTGCGGGTCGCGCAGAAGTTTTCGGAGGCCAAGCGTTTCGACGAGGCGCTGGACTGGGTCCGACGCGGCGCTGGCGTCGCGATCGCTTACATGTCGACGGAGGACCTGCCTTATGGACGAGTGCATTACCCCCGCGAGCTGGCGCGCGCGACATTGGAAGCCTGCATCCTGACGGCCAAGGGCGAAACCAAGGCGGCGCAGTCCCTGCGTTGGTCGATGTTCGAGAAGACGCTCGACGTCCAGACTCTGCGCGACTACGTCGCCGCGCTCGGCGACTTCGAGGAATTCGACGAACTGGATCGCGCCTACGCCGTCGTCGAGGCGTCGCGGTCGCCCGAAGCCGCGCTGGGTTTCTTCGTCGCTTGGCCGCGCCTCGACCGCGCCGCGAAGCTTGTCATGGCGCGGCGCGGCAAATGGGAGGGTCGCTACTACGGCGTCCTGTCGGAGGCGGCTTCCGCACTTGAGGGCGGCCATCCCGACGCGGCGGTGGTCCTCTATCGCGCGTTGATAGACGACATCCTCGGGCGCGGAAACTCGGCGGCCTACAGCCACGGGGCGCGGTACCTCGCGAGACTCGCCGAAATCTCAACGTTGACCGAAGGCGCCGGCGACGACCATGCGACGTACCTGGCCGGCATCAAGAAGGCGCATGGACGCAAATACGGCTTCTGGTCGGCGGTCGAGGAGGAGCAGAATGGCGGCGGTCGTAGAGGCCGCAGCCGTTAAGCGACGGGTTCCGCCGGCGCCGCCAATCACCTTTGGCTGGAGCGTTTTGACACCGAACTGCGGGAGCTGCCCCCCCCGGACGTCAGGCGCAGTCGCCGAGATCGGCACGCACATCGGCTTGATGAAACCTCACAGGACCTTCGCGCTCGATCCCGATGGTCTAGGCAGGGCCGCGCTATTGGCCCGCACGCGCTTTCGGAAGATTGGTAATTCCGGCGACAGTCGGCTCCGAGCGCTGATGGACCGCGCGCTATTCCTCCAAGCACTGAAACTTGGCCTCACCGTGCTGACCGCCAACATCGCCGATTTTGACTTCCTGTTGCAGATGGTCCCCACGGGCCGCGTGTTGTTCTACCGGCGAACGCAGCTCAGGTGTCGGCTCGATTAGGGGGCGTGGCCGGCCTTGCTGGTGCGCCGAGCAATTCAATCGATCGCGCCTCGCTTGGCGAGGTCAACGGCCTTGCAGCGCCCCGCAGCGCACGGCGTTCAGCCGGCGCCACATTTCACGCAGCAGCGAACGCCCGCATGATCGCTACTGCTGTCAACCACGTTGCTTTCTGCTCTGATCGGTATCCCATCAGGCGAATCCGACGAAGTCGAACTCACGCCCGGCGGGGCGGGAGCGACGGCGCTAATTTGGTCGAGCCGGTCCCGCGTCGGAGTTGTGGATCCAAGGTCGTGCGGTCTAGCGTCCGTGGCCACATTCGTATACACATGTGGTTAAACAATTCTAATAGGGTCGGTCGCTAAGCTCTTGAATACAAAGGCGTTTACTGAGCGGCCAAGGTGCACATACTCCCTCTCCGCCAACCTAGCCGCCTAACTTATTGATAAAACGATAGAATATCGTAGCGTCGTGTGTTTTGCCCCAATTATTGCCCCAACTTAGTCGTCGATTCGGTTGCGTCTCTAAGTCGGCATGGAAAGTCAGATCGATCTGCTAAAGCGCGCTTGGGTCAATTTAACATCCTGACAAGCAGAGTTGAGCGGGAGACATTATGCTTCGATCTATAGCTGTCGCTAGCCTTACAATTTTGGTTTTAAGCACCAGTAACCCCAGCGCCGCGCAACAGGCAGCGCTGTGGAGCAATGGAGGAAAAACATTTTTGCCAAGCCCGTTCAACCAAAGTATTGCATACGATATTAATAATGCAGGGACAGTGGTAGGTGCTGTATTAAAGAATGATTGAATGCCCGCAGAATGGGTCGGCGGCAATTTTCGTCAATTAAATCTTCTGCCCGGTGCCCAATTTGGTGTAGCCTATGGCGTCAATAACAATGGAGTTGTTGTAGGATACACTCAGGGAGCGGGGCAAATCGCTACAGAGTGGACAAATGGCATACCCACACCTCTTGTAGGACTTTCGGGCGCTTTTGCAAATAACGCGTTTAGTGTAAATGATAAAGGAAATGTTGTAGGTTACTCTTATGCCGGACAAGAAGTTTGGGCAAGTGAATGGACTAACGGCTCCGTGGTAAATCTGGGTGGGCTGCCTGGTTCTCAAGGCAGCGAAGCTTTCGACATCAATAGTAACGACGACATCGTTGGTTATAGTGTGTTTGGTAACAAAAATGTCGCGACGGAATGGAGCGGCGGCACCGTAATTAATCTTGGAATGTTGTCAGGTGCAGTTCAGAGTGAAGCGTATGGTATTAATAATCGTGGAGATATTGTTGGTATCAGTGAGTTTGTACTTAATGAAAACGGAAACACTTTTGAGCGTGCTCGTCCGACCGTATGGTTGAACGGCGTGCCGTTCAACCTCATCTTGCCGCCGGGTGCTTTTGAAGCATTTGCGAACGATATCAATGACAATGGTCAAATTGTCGGAACAGGAATCGCGGCCGGGAGCCAAATATTAGAGTGGAATAGCGGTATAGTTCGAGAGCTAAATAATCCATTTGGTAATCAAAATCTACCTTTTTATGAAAGTGCAAATGCTATAAATGAATTAGGACAAGTCGTCGGTACCGCTGTTCCTGAAGCGTCTAGTTCTTTAATGGCGCTTCTTGGTTTTTGTACTTTTACGATATTTAGACGCCACTTGGTGGGCAGTGTGGAAAATTTTAAGTAATGTGATCCGAGATCATTTGGCATCAATTATGGTCGCTCGCGCTATGAGCGCGAGCATCGCAATCTCTCTTTTCAGTGCCCGCGCTTCGGCAGTTTCTTCTCCGTGCTTCCAGGCATTGCGGTTGCCGCGTGGTGCACCGGCTCGAGCGCCGTGCATGCGGCAAACTTCATGACCCCGAACAGCTGGCGCTTGACACGGTTTCCCGCTCCGCTTCGAGGTCGCGCGGCAACGCTTCGCCCGGCGCATATCCAAGTGCACGGGTTGTTCTCCATCTCTTTGCGCTTACCTCCCCCGGCATATCGTTGAAGTTGCCCCAGTGGCCTGCCTCAGTTGGCGAAATTAGTGCGCTGCGCCAGCGTCTTTTGCTCGCCCTTCGAGCGACGCTCCTCAACCCGACAACTTGCGCAACGAAGGCGCGCGACATCTCGGCAAAATCGCACTTCTTGCTGTCTGGCTCACTCGTTCGCCATCGTACACTCATGCTCCTGACGACGCAAAAGGCCTTGTCGTGCGCGTTGATGCAAGCACAAGCCCCGCGAATCCCAGTAGTATCATCGCCCAAGTCGGCGCTTCCGGGGCTGCGCTGCCAAACGCCAAATCGAGACCGAAACCGCCGTCGCCGTTTGCGACCAAGTTGTAGCCAAAAGTGAGGCTTCCAGATTCGAAGCCTAAACCCAGATCAAAAATATTGTTATTGAAAAACATTTCTGCGGCGCTGAGGTCCGTGAACTTCCAATCATTTTTGACCCCGCCGTTTGAGAGAACATAGAACTCAATCGATTGAAATCCCTTACCAGCGGCGAAGCCGTCGCGAGAGTCGGCAATCAACCCAAGTTGGAGGTCCCCGCCATAAGTGAGATCGAAGGTTGCCGAAGCACTGTATGTTAAGCTCTGCCCGGTGGCGTTTGCAGAATAATTTGCCCCGAGTATTGCCGTGCCGAAAATCCGATCTCTTGGGTATCTAAACAAAGAATTAGCGACATTATTCGCATTGGCCATAACGGTCGCCGTGTATGCAGGATCAGGCGCGCTCACCGCAGATGCATATGCCGATTGGCCAGAATTAACGAAAGCCTGCCCTGCCGATTTTCCTTGCACAATGGCTGAAGTCGTAGCAGTTCCAGATACGGGCGCACTGGCGATCGCTTTGACTCCATCAGTTGAGGCCGTAGAAATGGCCACTCCGGTTGAGCCGGTTGCTGTGGCTTGGCTCTGGGCACGCAGTCCAAGACGCGTTTGGGCAGTAGCCATTGCGCTCGCTGAACCCCTGGAAATAGAGTTCAATCTTTCCTGCGTAACATCACCGCTTTCAGCTGACGCCATAGCATTTGCAGCGCCTCCATCGTGAGCTAACGCTGTAGCGTTTGCGGAGGTAATGTCGCTTCTTATTCTTGTGAGGTCATTATTGAAAAAGGACGCGTTCCCTCCATTTGCGGTGGAGGTTGCGGAGGCTAGACCCCCGCCCCAAGTTTCAGACACTGTGGTTGCAATTGCGCTCCCTACGGCGCCCCCCCCGGCTAGAGCGTCCGCGTGGCCATCACCACCAGTCGCGATGGCGCTAGCCGCGCTGCTGCCACCACCGCCGGCAAATGCCGCTGCGTCTGCAGTCGCAGTGCCACCACGGTTAGCCGCGCCAGCCATCGCAGATGCGACAGCGTTTACATTTCCAGAGCCACTGTTGCGCGCTGAAGCACTAGCACCCGCATCCCCAGCCCCGCCGTCTTCCCCGTAAAAACTATTGGCAGTCCCGCCAATGGCCTGCGCAGAAGCTGAAACTATGGCGGCGCTATGGCCAGCGGTTCTGGAGGTAGCTTCCGCTGCTCCGCTAGCTCCGCCAACGCCATTAAATCCAGCGCTCAACTCTGCATTCCCGCCTTTCGCGTAAGCGTCTGACGAGATGCGCCCACTCGCAACAGCCAGAGCACCGCCAGCGTTTCCGCCGCTGGCACCGCTCCCTCCACCGGCGCCGCCAGTCGCCGATGCATTGGCGACAGTCCCTATCGCGATAGCTGTAGCAGAACCGCCGTCTCCGCCACGGTCACTAGGGTGTTCTCCTTCAGCATACCCGCCCGTTCCGCCAACGGCGAGGGCTGTAGCAGTGTTTGAACCAACGTTTGATGAAGATGCTTTGCTATACGCGCTAGCGGAACCCCCGTTACCGGCAACAATCGCTGTCGGACCGAAGGTACTTCCGGCGTTGCCACCCACTCCTCCGTAGGCTTTAGCGGCTGAGTTAGCTGCGCCAGATGTTTGACTTAATGCTATGCTGTTTGCGCTCGCGTCCCCCCCATTGCCTACGCCGCCTACACCGTTAAAGACGTAATTTGACTGTCCGCCGCCAGCGCCGGCGGTTGCGGTTGCCGTTGAACTTGAATTTCCGGCACCCGTAAGAGATGCGCTTTGAGCGCGAGCGCTTCCTCCATTGCCGCTGTTGCCGTTAATCGCACCGTCACCACCTATGCCGCCGCTGCCACCGACAGAACTAGCAGCGGAATTCGCGGGACCAGAAGACAGGGTTGTTTTAACCTTTAGAGTTACACTGCCCCCATTTCCGCCATCACCACCACTTGTAATATAATCGTAATATCCCGTGGGGGTTGCACTGCCGCCACGGCCGCCATTCCCGCCGGTTGCTGTCGCGGTGTTCGATGCGTCTGAACTCGTGACCGTTGCAATTATGCCTCCACCAGCGCCCCCTGATTGCCCAGCGCCGGAAACGCTATTCTCACCATCGGCACCTGCAGTACCAAATAACTCAATTGTTGCTGCAGAGGCTGGCCACGGGGTGAAAAGAGCGATTAATATAGTCCCAATATTTAAAAAATGACCCAAATAAAGCCATCGTTGTGTATTCATTGTTCCCCCAATTACCACTTGATTATCTCGGATGCCAAATTAACAGCGCAATCCTGACCTGCCAACTGCAATTTTCAAAAGATTTACGGAATACAAGCAAATTTTATCACCGAAAAAGTATGTTATTCAAGTTCGACTTATAAAAGCCAGAAAACTAGAGTAAAATTGTGAACCGTCGAATTTATATTTAGGTCGATTTTTTTTGGTTCTGGGTAACTCACTTTATGTACCAGGCGAATTTCACGCCCTCGAACAGCCCGCGCTTGGCATCTCGTCCCGCTGCGCGCCTATGTCGCGCGGCAACGCTTCACCGGGCGAATATCCAAGTGCATGGGGTTGTTCTCCGGTTTTTTCGCGCGCCCCGCCCCCCGGTTGAGCGGCGTTCACGTTCCCGACGATGGCCTGTCCGCCTTCGGCGACATGAACGTGTTGCACCGTCATTTTCTGCTCGCCCTTGGATCGATAGTCTTTCAATGCGGCGACTTGAGCGGCGAAGGTCCGGGTCAGCTTGTTGAACGCGCGTTCCGCCGAATCCTGTTGCGGGATATTTTCGACATGGGCGAGCCGCCGGGCGAAGGTCATGGACGCCATATGCACCGCCGCCATTTGCGCCGCGAGCATGGCTTCGATTTGGTCGCGCGGTTCAATTCCCTTGACGACGGCGAGCATAAAATTCGCGTCGCTTTCAGACAGCTCTCCGTCTTTGCTCGCGTTCATCACTTGTTTGAGGAACGGGTACATGAAATCAACGCTACTCGCGCCGATGGCCTGCATTAGCGAAACTGCGCCAATCGCCGCGTCGGGATGCTCGATTTCAATTCTTGCGGCGTTGGCGCCCGTGGCGACGACTTTGAGACGCGGCCCGCGTTTGCGTTTCCCCGCGCGATATTGTTCCAGCGCCTCCGCTTCCGATTCGGTCGGCTTATAGCCGTCGCCGTTGGCGTCGGCCGGCTTCGCTTTTGATTTCCTTTTATAAGCACGCGTCATTGGTTTCCCTCGCCCCGCATAATCACGCGCCCGTCGCTCAGCCGGGCATGGTTCGGCCCCAACGCCGCGACGCGCTCGCCGCTCAAATGCCAGATCAGCCCGCCGGGCCGGCCCGCGCGCGGAACGTCGAGCAGATCGCCCGCCGTCCATTCGAGGTCCGCCGCCTCCTTGCCCCAGGCGTCGAAAAACAGGCCCGCGTCGTTGACGG
>Ga0316217_10003583_pt1 | contig 17510 bp, 12 predicted proteins | sample 1anoAmetaG_FD_203633 | JGI IMG/M metagenome (GOLD analysis project Ga0316217, IMG submission 203633) | Freshwater microbial communities from Trout Bog Lake, Wisconsin, USA - 1anoA | ecosystem: Environmental > Aquatic > Freshwater > Lake > Hypolimnion/Profundal zone | place: USA: Wisconsin...
CCTTCCCGGGCCACCCGGTCGAACACATCGGCCAGGCAGGCCACCACGAGGTTGGATTCCAGGTGGCCCAGCGCCAGGGGCGAGTGCAGCAGGTCGCAGCGGGTCACCCGCCGCACCTCCGACTGCTCCTTGCCGAACAGGCCCAGGTTCACCAGGCCCAGGGGCTCGAAATTGGAGACCCACTTGGCGGTGGGCTGCTTGGCGCCCCGGGCCAGCCCCACCAGCCGCTCCCCGTGCTCGGTGAGGAACGACACCACCAGCCCCCCTTCCTGGAAAGGGGACGGCCGGAGCACGATGGCGGTGTGGGTGCGGATCATCAACCACCAGTTTGCACTACAGGCACTAGAATGACCGCTGGAGTATCTGATGGATCCCAGGACCCTCGCCACCCGCTTGCTGCTGTCGCTGGCCCTGCTGGCCTCCCCGCTCCGCGCCCGGGAACTGCGCAGCTACCGGGAGTGGATCGCCGGCCAGGAAGCCGGCGGCGCCACCGAGCAGGAGTCCGCCGACGCCCGCGGCCAGGTGCTGGAGACCCACGAGTGGAGCCACCTGGAGCGCATGGGCACGGTGATCCAGCAGGACCTGAAACAGCAGGCGCTCCGGCGCCCGGATGGTTCCATCAGCGTCACCTGGACCCTCTCCCTGTCCCAGGAGCCCATGGGCGGCGAAGCCTCCTGGTCGCCCCGGGAGCCGGACAAGCTCAGGCTGACCTTCCGGGACGGCCCGCCCCGGACCGTGGACGTGCCCCCGGGCGCGCTGGTCTGGCCCGGGGACCTGGACGACCGGATCAGGGCCGCCGCCCGGAACCTGCAGCCGGTGCGGCTCAAGGGCTTCGCCTTCCCCACCCAGCAGTGGACCGAACTGGCGCTCAAGCCGCTGGGCCCCGCCCCCCTGCCCGGCTTTCCCGACACCGTCCGGTTCCAGGGCCAGTCGGCCGAAGGCGACCTGGTGGAGACGGTGGAACTGTGGATCTCCCCGGTGCAGGGGGAAGTGAAGCACCAGGGCTCCATGGCGGGCATCCCGCTGCTGAGCCAGCGGGTGGAGCTGCCGCCGCCGGCGGCCGCCGAGCCCGGCGCCGGGCTGTTCGAACGCACCATCAAGGCCCTGCCGCCCCACCCCTTCCTGCTCTGGCTGCCCGAAGTGGCCGTGCGCTGGACCGGCAAGTCCCCCCAGGACCTGCCCGAGGATCCCCAGCAGCGCCGGACCGGCGCCGGCGTCCTGCTCTCCCGGGCCCAGCCGGTCACCGCCCGCGAAGCGGCCGAGCCGCCGGTGAAGGGCCGGCCGGACCCCGAGGACGCCCGCTACCTGGCCGCCACCCCCCTGGCCCAGTTCAACGACCCGGTCTTCCAGGGCCTGGAGCGCCGGCTCAACGCCCCGCCTGGCGCCAGCCGCTGGCAGCTGGCCCAGCTGGTCACCGGCTTCGTCTACGACTGGATCCGGGAGAAGGACTACACCGTGGGCTTCGCCTCGGCCCAGGAAGTGGCCCGCAACCCCCGCGGCGCCTGCGCCCAGCACGGCGTGCTGGCCGTGGCCCTGCTGCGCCGGCTGGGGGTGCCGGCCCGGGGCGTCACCGGCTGGATGGCCTTCGGCGACAACCTGGGCGTGCACTTCTGGGTGGAAGCCCGCATCGGCGGCCGCTGGATCCCCCTGGACCCGACCTTCGACCAGGCGCCCGCCTCCGCCTACCGGCTCAAGCTGGGCACCACCGACCTGGCCGATCTGGGCAGCGTGGGCGCCGGCGGCGCCGGCACCGACCTGGTGGCCGGGGTCTGGCTGCCCGCCGCCCCCTGGACCGACCCGGTGGAAAACCGGGGCGACAGCGTGCGCGCCCCCGGGGCCGCCATCCGGGTGCCGGGCGCCACCTGGGCCTGGGCCTCGGGCCGCCTGACCCTGGACTGGAACGGCCCGCACCGGGTGGAAGCCGTGCCCCGCCCCAGCCCGGCCCAGCGTTCCGACGCCCGCCGGCTCCAGGGCGCCGGCGGCCGCGCCGGCTGGTTCCAGCCCGCCACCGCCCAGCTCTGGATCGACCTGGGCGAGCGGCGCTGGCTCCAGGTGGACAGCCTCACCGAGGCCCAGGCCTTCAGGCTGCTGGATCTGCTGGAATCAGCCGGCGGGACGGCAAGCCAGGCCGCATAGCCCAGGGTCATCGCCAGCCTGGCTCCGGCCCTGGGCGGGTGGACGCCCGCTCAGGGCAGCCGGATGAACGGAGTCGGTTTCTCGGCGTCCTCGAACCGGCTGGCCGTGACGCAGTCCATCGCCCCCGCGCTGCTGCCCGTTTCCATCGACAGCGTGGCCCTGGACTTGCGGTTGATGATCTTGCCCTTGTCCTTCTGCACGACCAGGAGGTCCATGTTCACCTTCTTGTCCTCGCTCGTCACCAGGAGGGCCAGGTGCACCTTGCGATCTTTGGGATAGACGGCCATGTAGTAGGTCGAGTTGGACCGGAGGACACAGGTGACGTCCCCGGGCTTCCTGGGCTTGCCGTAGTCGAGTTCCTTGAACAGCCGGGTGTAGGAGAGCACCTGGTAGTTAGGCACCTGGTCCTCCGTCACCGGGGTGTCCTGAAGGGTGTAGAACTTGACCTTGCCGATCTTGGAATCCGGGTACTTGTAGGTCACCGTGTAGCTCGACCCCCCCGTGACGATCTTGGACAGGCGGAATTCCGGCTCGTTGGGGAAGGTATCCCCGGTCAGCCAGCGTCGCATGGTCCGGCTCCAGGCGCGGGCATTGCCTTCCAGTGCCTTGGGCGCCAGCGCCGCGATCTTGTCCAGGATCTTCTGCGATGCGAAGGTCTTGAAATCCCTGGGCATGCCCGCTCCGATCCAGAGGAAGGCGCAGGGAACGGCCACGATCGCCCCGCCCACGTGCCCGGTCCCCTTGCCCAGGAGGTCCATCTTCACCAGGCCGATGGGATCGATCTTCTGGTCCTGCCAGCTCTTGTAGATGGCCTCGGAACCGGTCGAGTTGACCGTCTCGTCGTAGGTGTCATGCATCAGGAGCACCGGCACCGGTCCCTGCCCCGGCTCCAGGACCGGCGGCGCCCAGGGCTTCACCTGGCCGCCGACCAGGGTGTTCCTGGCCAGTTCCTTCATCAGGGGGCTGTCCGGGTTTTCGATGTTCTTCCGGATCCAGTCGCTGTTCAGCACCTTCCTGGCCGGCACCGCCTTTCCGGGATCGCCGTTCGACAGCCGCGCCTGGATCCAGGGGGTGACCTCGCCGCCCGCCTTGGACCCGTCCAGCCACTTCTTGATGGTGGTCTTGCCCGGATCGCCCACCTTCAGCAGGGACGCGTTGATGGCCGTGTCCATGGAGACCTCCCTGGGCATGAGCTTCTCCCAGGTGGCGATGAAGTAGGCCGGAATGTACGGGCTGTAGTAGGGCTTGTCCGTGTGCAGCAGGTCGTGGATGGCATCCGCCAGGTCGAACGGACCCCCCATGCAGGCCGCCCCGTCCAGATCCAGTTCCTTGTATTCGGGATTCTTGGCCAGTTCCCGGACCGAGGCCAGGGAGATGTACCCCCCTTCCGAATACCCCACGATGTAGAGATGGCCATTCCAGGTGTAGTTCACGTTGTCGAAGATCTGTTTCTTGTCGCAGGGGGGGCCCAGCACCGCCCGGATCATGTCCAGAGCGCAGGCGGTCGTGGTGGCCAGCTGGCAGTAGGCATGCCGGTGCTTCTTGTCGATCCCCATCCCGTCCCCGTCCGGCATGGCCACCACGAAGCCGCAGAGTTCCGCCGCCAGCGCTCCGAGAACGCCCTCCTCGCCCGCCATTTTCGAGGGGACCCGATCCTGGCCGAGTTCGGTGGCGTGCTGGTAGAGGACCAGGGGTGCCAGCCTGGGCGGGGTGCCCGGCTTGTGGCCGGGCAGATAGACCCGGCCGGAGTACTTCCGCTGCTCCTCGACGCCATCCACTGAAACGGCGACCGAATGGTAGCTGACCTTCACCGAGTCCACCGTTTCCTGCTTGTGCTTGACCATCATTTCCTTGAAGGCCGTCATGAAGCCGGTCTTCTTGGCCTTGGCGTAGGCCGCCTGGTCCACATCCCCCTCTGCCTCTTCGGCCTCCTCGAGCTTCTCGAACTTGCCAGCCAGGCCTTCGATGGTTTCGGACTCGCCCACGGATGCCAGGGTGCCCCGTTCATTCCCGGCCCAGCCCGGGCTGGGCAGCGCCAGCAGCGCGGCCAGCACCGCTCCCAGGAGCTTGAGGCCGTCAAGGTTCAGCAATCGCCCGGATCGGGCTGGGACGGGAGGGCACATGACCTGGACTCCTAAATAATATTTAATATAAACTATATATAAAATAGTCAATAGCCTGTCAGTCGCCGCCTTTGTGATTTGGTGCCGACTGCAAAAATATTATTTAATCATTTCAAATTCGATAGCCCGCAACGACGGCCACCGGTTCGGCTCGGGCCGCCGCCTCAGGCTCAGGCCGGCCAACCCCGAGGCCCAGGAACCCGGGCCTCCGGGAATCAGCCGCCGCTCACTGGGTGATGCACACCGCCGCCCTGCCCTGGTCCTCGAGCTGGTGGAATCGTTCCACTTCCTCGGCGTGGATCGCTTCCATGCGCTGCTTCACGGTGGTGAGCAGCACCGGCAGGATCTCCACGGCGAATTGCAGCATCGCCTTGTGTTCGCCGGCCGCCACGGCGGGAACGCTCTCCGCCAGGCGCTCACCGATCTCCATGAAGGCGGCCTGGAAGCACTCCCGGGTCACCCTGGCGAGGCTCGGCGAGAACTGCTGACCCAGGGTTCGGAACTGTTCAAATTTTCATTGATAAATATAGCGAACCATTGACTACCGTTCACAGTTCCCGGCAGTCAGGATGCCTGGCACGGGTCAGCCATTCCGGCATCAAATTGCAGTAGGCCACCCGGCATATCAACCGGTGTCGTCGGCTGACGCTGGAGGTGAAGGTGCCTGCGTGCGGCATGAAGTCCAATCTTGCGGAGGGCGCAGCATCGGTCGGCCCGGGCCGTCTAGGCGTTCATCCGGCCACGCGGCGTGGGCGACGGCCGCTGGAGGCGCTGCCAGGATGATGCGCACCTACCAGACCCGCCTTTTGCTGGATGCCGAACTCACCAGGCAACTCGACGCCTACGCCGACTTGTACGGGCGGGCCGAGCGGACCCTGTTCGCTGAGGCGGCCAGAGGGAAAGACCTGGATCAGCTCAAGGAAGGAGGCGACCAGAGACCGGGCGGCGGCGGTGCGGGCCAGATGGAAAGTCGAATGGAACATCGATGCATTTTCCAAGGGCGGCGCAGTTGCCACTAACTATTTATGTATCCGCCATCCAGGAAGGTTCCCCGCCATCCCCTTGATTCATACCAGCGCACCAGGACCCCCAACTAAATGTTTAACCACTTAAAATATCCCCAGGACCGCCAAGGAAAAGCCCCCCAGCCAAAGCTCCAGCCAGCGCAACACAGGCGAAGCCCGGGGGACCCGGACCATCCCCCGTCCCCCCCCAGGCGCCCCGGAAACTCCCGGAGACGCACCCCATCCAGTGGCACACGATTCCCGAAGTCCCCGCCTTACCGCTGCTGAAGCGAGGCGTGCCCTGCACGCCGAGCCAGCAGCGACACCCCTGGAGGGACCCGCACCAGGAAACCGTCAGTACTTGATGACCTTCATGGTGTTGGTGTTGCCGCTCTTCCAGAGGGGCAGCCCCAGGGTCATGACCACCTTGTCCCCGGCCACCAGCGCGTGCAGGTTCTGCAGCATCAGTTCCACCGACACCACCATCTCGTCGGAGTTCTCCACCCGGGTGATGTGCAGTGACTGCACCCCGCGCAGCAGGCCCATGCGCCGGGCGTTGGCCAGGTCGGTGGTGGCGCCCACCACCGGGATGCTGCCGGCCAGCCGGGAAACCATGCGGGCGCTGCCGCCGCCTTCGCTGAACACCACGATCAGCCGCGCGCCGATCTCCTCGGCCGCCCGGCAGGCGGCGAAGGCCACCGACACGTCGGTGCGGCTGGTGAGCCGCGAGGCCAGGCTGTCCTCCAGCCGGCCGATGCGGGGATGGTAGTGGGCGTCGGCGTCCTCGGCGATCCGGGCCAGCCACTGCACCGCCGCCACCGGGTGGGCGCCCACGGCGCTCTCGGCGCTGAGCATCACCGCGTCGGTGCCGTCCCAGATGGCGTTGGCCACGTCCGAGGCCTCGGCCCGGGTGGGCTGGGGGTTCTCGATCATGCTCTCCAGCATCTGGGTGGCGGTGATCACCGGCTTCAGGGCCAGCCGGGCGGTGCGGATGATCCGCTTCTGCAGGGCCGGCACATGGTCCACCCCCAGTTCCACCCCCAGGTCGCCCCGGGCCACCATGACCCCCCAGGACACGTCCAGGATCTCCTCCAGGTTGGCCAGGGCCTGGGGGTGCTCGATCTTGGCGATGATGGGCTGCTCGCCGCCCATGCCCTTGATGAGCACCGCCAGGGTCTGCACGTCCGAGGCCCGGCGCACGAAGCTCTGGGCGAAGAAGTCCACCCCGTGGTCCACGCCCCAGCGGATGTCCACCAGGTCCTTGGGCGTGAGCGGATCGAACGCCACGTCCAGGCCGATGGGATGCACGCCCTTGCGGGCCTTGAGCAGGCCGCCGACGGTGACCCTGGCCAAGACCGCGCCGTCGCGCACTTCGGTCACTTCCAGTTCCAGGTTGCCGTCGTCCAGCACCCACTTCTGGCCGGCGCGGGCGCCCAGGAACAGCTCCGGGTGCGGCAGCGGCACGGCCCAGGGGAAGCCTCCGGGCGCCGCGGCTTCGGCCGGGTAGAAGACGCCCAGGCTGCCCACCGGCAGCTCCAGCGGGGCCGGCAGCGCGCCCACCCGCCACTTGGGGCCCTGGAGATCCAGCAGCACCGGGATCCGCCGGCCCAGGTCCAGGGCGATGCCCCGGATATCCTGCAGCGCCTGCAGCCGGGCGTCCAGGTCGCCGTGGCTGGCGTTGAGCCTCACCGCGTCGGCGATCTGCAGCACGTCCCGGAGCCGCCCCGCCTCCATGAGCGCGGGTCCCATGGTGATGAGTATCTTGGTTTTGCGCACACGTTCCTCCGGAGTATCAACAGGCAATCCACAGACTTTTCCGCAGGAAGGTTAGCATGATCGCCGTAAAATCGCCTGGGCAGGGGCCTCCGCCGGTGTTAAGTTCTTCAGCTATCCGACGGAGTGGAAGCAATGCGCAAGTTGATGGAGGAACTCATCAAGGAATTGGTACGGAACGAGATCCCCCTGGACCTGGCAAAGCGTGAGCTGGAGCGGATCTACCTCGAGCAGGTGCTGGCCGCCAACAACGGCAACCAGAGCGCCGCGGCGCGCAAGCTGGGCATCCACCGCAACACATTGTCCAAGAAGCTGGAACCGCTCCTGGACGGCATGCGGTATCCTGGGATCAACTGCTGATGAGGAGCGTCTACTGATCGGGACGTTCTTCCCTTTTTGGAGATGCACAGATGACAAAGATCGGTATCAACGGTTTCGGACGCATCGGACGGATGGTGTTCCGCGCCGCCGTGGAGCACTTCCCTGAGCTGGAGATCGTAGGCATCAACGACCTGCTCGATCCCGCCTACCTCGCCTACATGCTCCAGTACGACTCCGTGCACGGGCGCTTCAACGGCACCATCGCGGTGGACGGCAACACCCTGATCGTCAACGGCCGCAAGATCCGCCTCACCGCCGAGCGGACCCCCGCCAACCTGAAGTGGGACGAAGTGGGCGCCACCGTCGTGGTCGAGTCCACCGGCCTGTTCCTGGACAAGGAGACCGCCAGCAACCACCTCAAGGCCGGCGCCAAGAAGGTGATCCTCAGCGCCCCCTCCAAGGACGACACGCCGATGTTCGTCTACGGCGTCAACCACGAGAGCTACGCCGGCCAGGACATCATCTCCAACGCCAGCTGCACCACCAACTGCCTGGCGCCCATGGCCAAGGTCCTGCACGACGCCTTCGGCATCAAGCGCGGCCTGATGACCACCGTGCACGCCGCCACCGCCACCCAGAAGACCGTGGACGGCCCGTCCATGAAGGACTGGCGCGGCGGCCGGGGCATCCTGGAGAACATCATCCCCAGCTCCACCGGCGCCGCCAAGGCCGTGGGCAAGGTGATCCCCTCCCTGAACAAGAAGCTCACCGGCATGGCCTTCCGGGTGCCCACCTCCGACGTGTCGGTGGTCGACCTCACCTGCGAGCTGGAGAAGCCCACCACCTTCGAGGAAGTCTGCGCCGCCATGAAGGCCGCCGCCGACGGCCCGCTCAAGGGCATCCTGGCCTACACCACGGACAAGGTGGTCTCCACCGACTTCCGCGGCGAGAGCTGCACCTCGGTGTTCGACGCCGACGCCAGCATCATGCTCGACCCCACCTTCCTCAAGGCGGTGTCCTGGTATGACAACGAGTGGGGCTACTCCTGCAAGGTGCTGGAGATGGTCAAGGTCATGGCCAAGTAGGCTGGAACAAGGATTCATCAGAGAAGCCGGCAGCCCGCTGCCGGCTTCTTTGCGTGCAGAATGATGCAGAGGAGTGCCATGCGGGTCGCCATCAACGGACTGGGGCGGATCGGCCGCCAGGCGCTGCGCCAGATCCTTGGCCGGCCGGGCCTGGAGCTGGTGGCCGTGAACGACCTGGCCGAGGCCGCGGCCGTGGCCCACCTGGTGAAGTACGACAGCGTCCACGGCCGGGCCGGCTTCGCCGTGGCGCCCGGCGACGGCTGCCTGGTGCTGGGCGGCGTCCCGGTGCCGCTGCTGCGGGAGCCCGACCCCGGCCGCCTGCCGTTCGGCCGGCTGGGCGCCCAGGTGGTGCTGGAATGCACCGGCCGCTTCACCCGGCGCGACCAGGCCGGCCTGCACCTGCGGGACGGCGTGGCCCGGGTGATCCTCGGCGCGCCCGGTCCGGACGCGGACCAGACCGTGGTGCCCGGCGTCAACCGCGCCGGCCATGGCCCAGTGCTCAGCGCCGGCTGCGCCGCCACCCAGGCCCTGGCGCTCATGCTGGACGTGCTGGACCGCGCCTTCGGGGTCGAGGCGGCCCTGGCCACGGTGGTGGAGAGCTTCGGCAACGACCAGCGGATCCTCGACCTGCCGCACCCGGATCCGCGCATGGCCCGGGCCGCGGCCCTGAGCATGATCCCGGCCCCTTCCGGCGCCGCCGCGAGCCTGGCCCGGGTGCTGCCCGCCCTGGCCGGGCGGGTGGACGTCCAGGCCATCCGGGTGCCCACGCCGGATGTCAGCCTGGCCGACCTTTCCGTCACCCTTTGCCGCGATGCCGGCCTGGACACGGTGCACGCGGCCTTCCGCGCCGCCGCCGGCTCCCTGGCCGGCCTGCTGGAGCTCGTGGACGAGCCGCTGGTGAGCATCGATCTGCGCGGCGGCACCGCCAGCTGCGTGCTGGACACCCTGCTCAGCCGCAGCCTGGCGCCCCGGTTCATCAAGCTGTTCGGCTGGTTCGACAACGAGGCCGGCTACGCCGCCCGGCTGCTGGATCTGTGCCGGGAGCCGGCATGATCGCCATCAATGGCATCGGCCGGATCGGCCGTCTGGCGGTGCGCCGGCTGGCCCTCACCCACCCGCACCGGCTGTGCGCCCTCAACGACCCGGCCGACCTGGACACGGTGGTGCACCTGCTGCGCTTCGATTCGGTGCACGGGGTGGACCACCCGCCGGTGCAGGGCGTGCGCCGCGGCAGCCAGGACTACCTGCGCACCGAGGGCTGGGAGTTCCCCTTGTTCCACGAGCCCGACCCGGCCCGGATCCCCTTCCCCGCCTGTGGCGCCCGGCTGGTGGTGGAGGCCTCCGGCCGGTTCACCGCCCGGGCCGCCGCCGCCCGGCACCTGCGCGGCCCGGTGGCCCACGTGATCATCTCCGCCCCCAGCCCGGACGCCGATTTCACCGTGATCCATCCGTTCAACGGCCACCTGCTGGACCTGGCGGCGCACCGGGTGGTCTCCAACGCCAGCTGCACCGCCCACGCCACCGCGCCCATGCTGGACGTGCTGCGGCAGGCCTTCGGCCTCCAGGCCGCGGGCATGGACACGGTGCACGTGGTGACCAACGACCAGCGGCTGCTGGACCAGGCCCACCCGGATCCGCGCCGCGCCCGGGCCGCCTTCATGAGCATCATCCCCACCACCAGCAGCGCCTTCGGCGCCCTGCGCCGGGCCATGCCTGACCTGCCCGCGGGCTTCGGCGGCTGGGCCCTGCGGGTGCCGTGCATGAGCGTGAACCTGGTGGACCTCACCGCCGTGCTGGAGCGGGACGCCACCGCCGAGGCGCTCGGCGAGGCGTTCCGCGAGGCGGCGGCGGGCCGGCTGCGCGGCATCGTCGGCATCAGCGGGGAGCCGCTGGTGAGCCACGACTTCATCGGCCGGGAGGAGAGCGTGGTCATGGACCTGCGGCTCACCCAGGTGGTGGCCGGCCGGCTGGTGAAAGTGTTCGGCTGGCACGACAACGAAGTGGGCTACGCGGCGCGGCTGTGCGACCTGGTGGAGCGGATGGACGGCGGGCCGGAGGACTGAGGCGCGCTCATTTGGACCTTCTCAGGTCGTAGAGCGGGAGCTCCAGCGACCGGGGGCGAGGTTGAACACCGTCTCGCTGTCCAGCCGGTCGGTGCCCTGGTAGTAGCTGCGCAGCAGCCGGCGCTGGGATGCCATGCCGATGCCATGGAAGAGCGCGTAGCGGCGCGGCGGCAGGACCTCCTGGTCGGGATCCGCCAGCCTGGCCCGCAGCTCCTTGGCCGCCTTGTCGTCCAGCGGGGTGTCCAGGCAGGTCCGCCAGGCCTCCACCAGCTTGGCGCTCATCCTGCGGCGGTCGTCCAGGCCGGCCAGGGAGAACGGCGGATGGGGGATCTCCATCCCGGAGCGGGGCTTCAGCCTGGCGACCTGGGGGATGCTGCCGGCTTCCTTGAGGCCGATGCCCGGGCTGCCCGACCGCCATCAAACACTCTGTAAAATATCCGGCTCCATCTGGCGTCCATACGACATTGTAACTACATTGTAGGTATGGCGAGCGACCTCCGATTCGAATGGGACCCGGGAAAATGCACCGGCAACCTTCGGCGCCACGGGGTTTCTTTCGAGGATGCCCCCACTGTCTTCGCCGATGAGAACGGCATCCTCATCAATGACCCCGACCACTCCCTGGAGGAGGATCGTTTCATCCTGCTTGGTCTAGGCTCATCCTTGAGAGTGCTTATTGTTTGCCACTGTTACCGGGCTGAAGGACGATCAATTCGAATCATTTCCGCGCGGAAAGCGGATGGCCAGGAACGGCAGGTCTATTTCGGGAGGTACAGAGCATGAGAAAACACTATGACTTCTCCAGTGGGCAGCCTAATCCATATGCCAAGCAACTCAAGCGCCAAGTAACCATCCGCCTGGATGAACCAACGCTTGTATACTTCAAGGGTTTGGCCGAAGAGACCGCCATTCCCTACCAGACCTTGATCAATCTGTATCTCCGTGATTGCGCAGCGTCCCAAAAGCACTTGCGGCTGGCTTGGCTGAGCGGCGCAAAATCCGGAAAGCCCATCTAATGCACTCGACTATCTGATTGCCTCCAGGCCTCCAGGCCTTTCTCCGCGCCTCCGGGTTGAGTTTTTTGCTGGTGCCGCCGAGCCGTCCAGGTTTGTCACCATGCCAAAAATCATTGGTTTCATAAGACCTGCCACTTGATGCGAAGGGGCCCAACCCACGTCTGACCCTCCCCCCTGCTGCTGTTCCACCCTGCCTACCGCACCACCACCCGCTCCACCCGGGTCCTCACCCCGTCGGACAGCGCCAGTTCCAGCTCCTCCTCCGCGCTCTCCAGTTCCAGCGGGCTCTCCCACCCCAGCGCCAGGATCTCCCCGGTCCCGGGCGCCTTGACCGCCACCATGGGCCAGGCCCGGTGGTCCCATTCCAGCGTCACCGCCCCTTCCCGCAGCCGCGCACAGGCCGGCTCCCGGTTTCCGGCCCCGGCGGCCCGGCGCTCCACCGGCTCCAGGGGCTCGGGCCCGGCCACCCGCAGCGCTGCCAGGGCCTGCTCCAGCTTGCCGTCCAGCGGCAGGGTGAACAGGAAGCTGCCGTCGCCGCCGGCGCCCTGCCCTTCCCGCCCGGCCACGGCGAACGCCGCCTCCACCAGCACCCGGCCGTCCGGGTCCAGGCCCTGCAGCCGGAACGGGCCGTCCGGGGGCGGGCACAGGTGCTCGCCGGACACCCGCAGCGCCGGGCGCAGGTGCATCTTGCCATCCCGCATCTGGCCCCAGACCATGAGCGCCGCCGCCGGCGCCTCGGCTGCGGCCCCGGCGGCGTCGCCCTCGAGGAACTCCGCCATCTTGGCCCAGTGGTGGTCGGACACCCAGAGGCTGGACCCGGCGAAGTAGGACATGAAGTCCTTCATGCGCGCGGACTGCGGCCGGCCGGAGCGCACATCGAACCCGCAGGCGCCGGTGCGGCACTCGGGGTGGGGGTAGCCGCAGGGGGCGTCGCCTTCGGGGAACGGGTGGCCCAGGCCCAGGCCGTGGCCCAGCTCGTGGGCGAAGGTCCGGTCGAACGGGGTGCGGTGCTCGCTGCCTTCGGGGTGGTCCCAGCCCAGCCCCACCCGGGTGGTGAGCCGCCCGGGCCGGCCGATGAAGGAGACCCCGCCCAGGGCATGGTCCTCGAACAGGCCGTGGTGGAACACCCCGAAGTAGCGCCGGGAGCGGTCTCCGGGCGGATCCGCCACCCGCTTGGCCCGCAGCGCCTCCAGCAGGAAGTCCAGCCCTTCCGGGCCCGCGGCCGCCCGGTCCAGCTGGACGGTGAAGGCCGGGCCCTGCCGGAGCTCCAGGCCCGCCACCGGCAGCACCTGGCTGGCGAAGCCGGCCCAGGCGGACAGCGGCCGCAGCTCGTCCGCCACCCGGCCCCGGGTGCCCCGGCAGACGATGGGGAACAGGGTGACCTTGAGCCCAGCCGCCGGGCGCACCTCCAGCTGCAGGCGCCGACCCTCGCCGGGGAAGGGCCGCACGGCCGCGTCCTCGTCCCCGGGGTCCGGCAGCAGCGCGGCCTGGATGGCGCAGCCGCGGCGGATCAGCTCCCCGGGCAGGGCCAGGTTCCAGGACCCGGCCAGGGAAGCCTCGTCCAGCCGCAGCGGGATGCCGGCCGCCAGCGGCGGGCAGGTGCGCTCCAGCGCCAGCCGCTCGCCGTGGTAGACCCGGACCCGCAGCGAGGGCCGGGCCAGGGTGCCGCGGTCGGCCAGGGGGAACACCCGCAGGAAGCCGTCCCGGCCTTCCACCAGGGGCAGGCTGCCGTCCGGGCGCTGCACCGCCTGGGTGACGTAGAGCGCTTCGATCCGCAGGTTCAGCGCCCGGCTGGCATCCTCCACGGTGAAGGCCGAGTTCCAGATGGCCGAGCGCTCGCCGGCGCGCAGCCGGATCGGGCCGGTGGCGGTTCCGGCCGGCACCCGCACCTCCAGCTCGGTGGCGGTCCGGCGCAGCACCGGCGCCGCCTTGTCGCCGCCGAACAGCACCTGGGTGACCCGGTCCAGGTGCCGGCCGCGGATCCGCACCGGGGCGCCCGGGGCGCCCGAGGCCGGCTCCAGGGCCACCCCCTCGGGCAGCGGGCTGGGCGGGCGGAACAGGCCGGCGCTGCGAACCTCGCCCTCGGGGGTCTCCAGCACCAGCACGGCCGGTTCCCGGATCCCTTCGGGCACCAGCAGGGAGCCGGCCGAATCGTCCTCCAGCACGAATTCCGCCTTCAGCCCGCCCAGGGAAGCGCCGGTGACCGCGGCCAGGCCGGCGCCGGACACCCGCAGCCGGGTGGCGCGGCCCTCCGGCTCGGCACGGAAGGCGTGGATGGCCGGCTTGCCGGGGACACCGGAGGCCCTGGGCGGCGCGGCGCGCAGGGTCTGCCCGGTGCGCAGGCGCAGGGTGAGCGGACCGGAGGCCTTCAGCACGATCCGCTCCTGGCCGGCGATCCAGAACGGCACCTCCCGGCCGGCCTGGGTCACCGCCTGGACCAGCCGCAGCCCGCTGCCCAGCAGCGAGACCAGGGCGCCCGGGGCGGCCGCCTCCGGCACGAACCGGTCGACCCTGGCGGCCGGCGGCGGCCCGGGCTCCACGGTGAACGAATATTCGGTCAGGGCCCGGCCGGCCGGGGTCTCCAGCAGGATCTGGCCCGGGCCGGCGCCGTGGGGCACCAGCGCCGCCACCCGGTGCGGGCCCAGCACCCGGAACGCCGCCTCCAGGCCGCCCCAGAAGGTCACCCGGCAGGTGTCCCCCAGCCCCTCGCCGGTGAGTTCCACGCTGCCCATGATCCCGGCCCGGCTGGGCGTGAAGCCGTGCAGCACCGGGGCCGGGCGGCTCACCGTGAAGTCCCGGGGCGAGGCCGCCTCGCCCGCGGCGGTGCGCACCCGCACCGGGCCCGATCCGGCCCCGTCCGGGACCGTGGCCTCCAGCCAGTCCCCGCCCTTGCCCTCCCAGTTCGCCCAGGGCTCGAAGCGCGCCTCCACCCCGCCGAAGGTCACCGCCAGGGCCTCCCGGAGCCCGGCGCCGGCCAGCAGCACCCGCGTTCCCGGCTCCCCCTGGACCGGCAGGAGACGGGAAATCATCGGCCCGGCCGGGGTCGGCACCGCCTGCGCGGGCATCCCGGTGGACGGGGTGGCGGCCTCGCCTTGCCGGGGTTGCGGAACCGCCGCCTTGGACTCCACCGGCGGAAAGGACCTGCAGGCGCAGGCCGGCCGCACCGCCCGGGGCAGTTCCGGCGGGACCGGCGGGCCGGCGGAGGCCCGGGGGGCCCATACCGGCCTGACGGACGGCTGGACCGCCTTGGTCTCCAGCCGGGGCAGGCCGGGCGTGGCCGGCTGGCCGGCAAAAACGCTGCGCCGGGGCGATAGCCTTGCTGCCTGCCGGGACGCGAGGGTTCGCTCGACCAGTTGCCTGGCAGCCTTGAAGGCGGCGGATGGGGTCCCCGGGGGTAGGTCCGTTGGTTTGGCCGGCTGAACTGGGGCCGGCGTGGAGGGGGGCCTGGCGTCCGTCTGCTTGATCTCCCTGTCGGCTCGATCGGTCGAGCGGGCACTCCGGGCTGGCGATGGGGGCGGGCCGGCCTGCTGCTGTCTCCTGTCGGCTTGTCCGGCAGAGCGGACGCCATAGGCCGGAGAGGACGGAGGCATCGCCCCGGCCTGCCGGTTGTCCCGTCCAGTTTGTCCGGCTGTTCGGACGCTGCGGGCCGGGGATGGCGGGGGGGTCGCCTCGGCCTTCCGGACGCTGGGAGCCGGAGATGGCGGGGGGGCCGCCTCCGCCTGCGGCTGTTCCCTGCCCGGCTGTCTGACCGGGCGGAGGCCCCGGGACGGGGACGGCGGCGGCGCCGCGCCGGGCCGGGGGTCCCGGGCCGGGCCGTCCCCGTGGCCGGCCAGCACCCCGGGCGCCAGGGCCAGGGCGAGGGTCACCCAGGAGCGGGATTCGCGGAAGGGAAAGGCCAAGGCTGCACTCCGGACCGGCAGAGCCGTCCTGAAGATATGCAATCTTGATCAGGAAGGTTCCGGCCGGACACCCATGGGGACGGGCCGTTGCGGGTTGCAACATCCCGGCAAAGGCCCTGGTGGCGCGGGTTCCCGTCAGCGGACCCGGGCATCGCCGGGCCGGTCCAAAACTAACATAAATTTTTTATTGCGACCCGGTATCCGGGGCCTATTCATTCTGCACGAGCCTCCCCGAGGCCCGCGGCCCCATCGGTGGGCCCCACAGCTTTCGTCCGCGGCGCCGGTCCGGCCCGGGGATCCGGTCGCACGTTCCTGCCGGCAGCTCCGCCGGTCCTGGGCCCGTTATCCATTTGAGGGGGAATCGCCATGAGGCCTTCCTGGTCCACCTTTACCGTCGCCACGCTGGTGGCCATGACCTCGGTCCGGCCGGCGCCGGCCGCCCCGGACGCCACGCCGCTGCCGGCCCTGGTCTACGGGGTGCAGCTGCCGGGTTCGCTCCCGGCGGCCTACCAGAACGGGCCCCAGGTCTTCGATTTCTCCATCCTGAACAGCAGCGGACAGACGCTGTGGGATTCGGGTCCGCAGACGGTGACCGTCTACAACCGCTACATCAACGTGGTGCTGGGGGCCGGCGGGATGCCGGAGTTCCCGGCCGCTCTGCCGGAAACCACCAAGCTCAAGCTGCACATCCTCATCAACGGCCAGCTGGCCCAGCCGGACCAGAGCATCCCGACCCTGGGCACCGCGGTGGCCTGGGGTTTTCTCGGCTCGCTGGACGGCGAGGTCACCGGGGCGCCCAACCAGACCCTGGCGACCGAACTGCTGGGCTACCCGCTGGACTTCAACCCGGCGCCCCAGCCGGGCCAGGTGCTGACCTTCACCGGCACCAGCTGGATCCCCGCCACCCTGGCGGGCGCCCCCGGCGCCGCCGGGCCCCAGGGGCCAACGGGCGCGACCGGGCCGCAGGGGCCCCAGGGGCCGGCCGGAGCCACCGGCATCCAGGGTCCCCAGGGCGCCGCCGGCGCCACCGGGTTGGCCGGCGCCCAGGGCGCCGCCGGACCCCAGGGAGCCACCGGGGCCACCGGGCCCCAGGGCGCCCAGGGCGTCCAGGGCGCCGCCGGCCCCGCCGGCTTCCAGGGCATCCAGGGGCCCGCCGGCGATGCCGGGGCCCAGGGACCCCAGGGGGTCATGGGCGCGCCGGGACCGCTGGGGCCCCAGGGCGCCGCCGGACCCCAGGGTCCCCAGGGCGCCGCGGGCGCCGCCGGCAGCGCCGGCAACACCCTGCTGGGCGCGCCCGGCGCCCCGGCGGGCGGGGTGGGCCAGATGCAGGACTTCTACCTGGACGAAAGCACGGCGGTGCTCTATGGCCCCAAGCTCGCCGCCGGCGACTGGAGCGGTTCCACCCAGACCAGCCTGGTGGGCCCGGCCGGCCCCGCGGGCGCCCAGGGGGCGCAGGGCGCCGCCGGCGCCCCGGGAGCCCAGGGCCCGGCCGGATCGCCGGGCGGCCAGGGGCCCCAGGGCGCCCAGGGCGTCCAGGGCGCCCAGGGCGCCCAGGGCCCGGCCGGACCCGCCGGGGCTGACGGGGCCACCGGCGCCGCCGGAGCCGCGGGCCTGGCCGGGCACAATTTCCTGAGCGGCGCCGGCGCGCCCGCGGACGCCACCGGCCTGGCCCAGGACTTCTACCTGGACAGCGCCAGCAACACGCTCTACGGCCCCAAGGCCAGCGACGGCTCCTGGGCCGGCGCGCCCACGGTGGTGCTCACCGGCGCCGCCGGCGCCCAGGGCGCCCAGGGCGACACCGGCCCGGCCGGCGCCCAGGGTCCCCAGGGCGCCGCCGGCGCGGCCGGCGCCACCGGCTTCCAGGGTCTCCAGGGGGCCACTGGCGCGGCGGGCGCACCTGGACCCCAGGGCGCCACCGGAGCCCAGGGGCCCACCGGGCCCGCTGGCCCGGCCGGCGGCAACGGCGCCACGATCCTGAACGGCGCCGGCGACCCGGTGGCCACCGGGGCCGCGGGCCAGCCCGGGGACTTCTACCTGGACACCAGCGCCGACGCCCTCTACGGGCCCAAGGGCGCCGGTGACTGGAGCAG
>Ga0316217_10003584_pt1 | contig 17508 bp, 11 predicted proteins | sample 1anoAmetaG_FD_203633 | JGI IMG/M metagenome (GOLD analysis project Ga0316217, IMG submission 203633) | Freshwater microbial communities from Trout Bog Lake, Wisconsin, USA - 1anoA | ecosystem: Environmental > Aquatic > Freshwater > Lake > Hypolimnion/Profundal zone | place: USA: Wisconsin...
GGTGACCGGGAAATTGCCCGGCATCTCCTGGAACCGCGCGATTATGTCATCGGGCGTGACCCGACCTGCCAGATTCCCATCGCCTCTCCGGCCCTGGCCCCCCAGCACGCCCAGCTTTCCGTCGGACCCGAGGACATCCAGGTCGAAGACCTTGGCAGCGGCACCGGCACCTTTGTCAACGGCGTACCGGTCATCGGTCCCACCAAGGTAACCCCCGAACAGCAGATCCAGCTTGGACCCATCTCCATCCTGGTACGCCCCTTCCTGCCCACCGAGCATGACGCCACCATGACTATTCAGGAACGCCCAGCCCCCGCCAATACCGTGGACCAGACCATCGTCGAAGTTCCGCCGGCGTACGCCGCACCGTCGGCCATCACACCGACCAGGGATGCCAAGTACGAGATCGGCCCGGAAGTGGCCCGCGGTGGCATGGGGGCGGTATTGCAGGCCAAGGATCGCATGATCCGGCGGGGCGTGGCGATGAAGGTGATGCTGCGGGCCGGCGCGGATGAGAGCGTTGCGCGTTTTGTGGAAGAGGCGCAGATTACCGGGCAACTCGAACACCCCGGCATTGTGCCGGTGTACGACCTGGGGCTGGATGAGAACCAGTGCCCGTACTACACCATGAAGTTCGTGCGGGGCTTGACCCTGCGCGCCGTGCTGGAGGGCTTGCGGCGGCAGGACGGTAGATTCCTGGCGGATTATCCGCTGGCCAGACTGCTGACGATTTACCAGAAGGTCTGCGATGCGTTGGCCTTTGCCCATGCCCGGGGTGTGATCCACCGGGACCTGAAACCGGACAACATCATGATTGGCGACTATGGCGAGGTGCTGGTGATGGACTGGGGCCTGGCCAAAATCTGCGGCAGCGCGGCGGCGGCAACCGGTCCGGCGGCATCCATGGCGGCCGGCGGTACCCACCCGGGCATCAGTTCGGCCCGGCAGGACCAGGGAGATTCGGCCCGGACGCTGGTGGGCGATGTGATGGGCACGCCGACGTTCATGTCCCCGGAGCAGGCCAGCGGGGCGGTGGGGGACCTCGATGCACGGAGCGACATCTTTGCCTTGGGCGCCATTCTGTACAATGTATTGACGCTGGACCTGCCGTTCCACGGGGCCACGGTCAAGGAAGTGCTGGAGAAAGTGCGGCGGGTGCAGGTGCCGCTGGCGGCGGCGGCGACGGCAGGCCGGAAGCGCCTGGGCCATCTGCCCGGAGGACGCGTGCCGGCCTCGCTCTCGGCGGTGGCGCACAAGGCGATGGCGCGGCGGTCGGAAGAACGTTACCAGACGGTGCCGGAGCTCCAACGCGATATTGAAGCCTACCAGAATGGCTTTGCCACCCGTGCCGAGCATGCGGGCCTGGCCAAGCAGTTGGCGCTGCTGGTCAAGCGGCACAAGGCTGCGGCGCTGGGCGCGGCCGCGGTGCTGCTGGTAGGCACGGTGCTGGGCACCCAGGCACTGGTGGAAGGCCGCCGCACCGCACGGGCCTTGGCCGACCTGCGGGCCACCGCGCCGACATTTTTCAACCAGGCACGGCTGCTGACCGAGCAGGAGCATTTTCCCGAGGCGCTGGAGAAGATCGATATTGCCTTGCAGCTTGCGCCCCGGAACGCCGCCTTCCACGCCCAGCGCGGCAACATCCTGCAATCCCAGGAGCACTTTGCCCAGGCGGCAGAAGCATATACCGCGGCGTTGCGGCTGGATCCGCAGCAACCCCATGCCGCCGAAAACGTGGCCCTTTCGCAAACCCTGGCGGCGGCGCTGGCACGCGACGGGACGCTGGCCATGCAGATGCGCACGGACTGGTGCGACGCGCTGATCCAGCAGGGGCGCGGGCCCGAGGCCATTTTCGCGGGGCGCAGCTTGTTTGCCGACGCCGAGAAGATGTTGCCCGCGTGGCAGGCCAAGATCGACGCATGGCTGGGCAAGAACGCTCCGCGCATCATTTTCGACACGCCCTCGCGGCGCTACGACCTCGATCTGTCGCACCGTGCGCTGATCGATCTGGCTCCGCTGCGCGGCATGCCCTTGCATGCCTTGTTGATCGACGACAACCCCCACCTTAAGGATCTGGGAGCGCTGGCTGACTGTACGTTGAATATCTTGTCCGCGGGTGGGATTCCTGACCTCACGGATTTGACGCCACTCAAGGGCAAGAAGCTAAGTTCGATCCGTCTCAATAGGGATAGCGGGCTCCGCGACCTGGGCCCGCTGGCGGGAATGCCGCTGCACGATGCGACCATTTCCGAAACCGCAGTGTGCGACCTGGCGCCGCTGCGCGGCATAAGGCTCAAGCACTTGGATGTAACCAAAACCCCGGTGCGCGACCTGGAACCACTGCGCGGCCAACCGCTGGGAGCACTCTACCTGACCGCCACCAAAGTCACCAACCTCGACCCGGTGGGCGATGCGCCGCTGACCTACTTGGTTCTTAGCGGTTGCGGCCACCTGGACCTCGCCGCGCTGCGACAGCGGCAACTGCGCACGCTGTACGCCAGCGGCACCGTACTGGACCATCTGGAAGTACTCTCGGAAATGACGGATCTTGATACGCTGATCCTGCCCATGAACCTGACCGATCCGGCACTGCTGCGGAAGTTGCCGCGGCTGCGCAAGATCGATTTCGATTTCCGGGGCCAACCCAATGAGCAGTTGCCGGACGCCAAGGATTTCTTTCGTCAGTACGATGCGCCCGCCGTGCAGGCGGCGCGCGCGGCGTTGCGCCAGGCAGGCTTGGCACAACTGCCGCTCAAGAATGTATACGTCGATCCGGCCGGACGCCTCTGCGTCTACATTCCCACCCAGCCCATCGCTAACTTGGCCCCGCTGCACGGTCTGCCGATCAAGCATCTCAACATCCGCGATACTACTGTAAGCGACCTGGAACCCTTGCGCGGCATGCCACTGGAACAATTGCGCATGGAGCAGACCAAAGTGACCAGCCTGGAACCGCTGCGGGGCCTGCCGCTGGCGTACATTCTGCTCGGCGGTTCGTCGGCGAGCGATGTCGGGCCCCTGGCGGATTGCCCCAACCTTGCGGAAATCCTGCTACCCAAAGATGCACGCAATGTGGAGGCTCTGCGGTCCCTCAAGAAGCTGCGTTATATCTCCACGGGTTTCAGCAATGGTACCAACCATCCGGCGCAAACGGCGGAGGAATTCTGGCAGCAACGCGATGCCCAGGCCAAAGTGCGCCAGGACGCCATTGCCGCACTCGCTGCTGCGGGCGTTACTCATCTGGTGGACGTCAGCATTACGATTGATGACGAGAATAAGCTCTGCCTCGGTTTGACCAACCAGAAGACGCTGACCGATCTGACGCCGCTGTGCCATCTACCCCTGCGGGAACTCAACCTCTTCGGGACGGCGGTGGGCAGTCTCGAACCGCTACGCGGCCTACCATTGCGCAGTATAACGATGGCGGGCACACGGATTCACGATGTCGGGATTCTGGCGGAATGTCCCAACTTGGAAAGCATCCAGTTGCCGGCGCAGGCAACCAATGTTGCACGCTTGCGCGCGCTTAAGAAACTGCGTTACATTTCCACACGTTGGAATGACATCGAGAAGCGCCCGGCCCAGACGGCCGTGGAATTCTGGCGGGACTACGATGCGCGGCCAGCGGGGGGAAAGTAGGCGGCGCGTCATCATGCTGCGGCGTCCAGGGAACGCGTGGAACCGGCACGGTGGCGGAGCACTCCACAAAGTAGTTTGCCGAGCCAGCCGCACTTACCGCACTGTTCCTGGCCGCTGCGGGTGGACGGGGAAATGTTTCGGGTAAGCGAGGAGGGCATGGCCGGCGACCAGTGCCGCGATCTCCTCGTTCGTGATGGCACGCTCAAACATCAGCAGCTCGTCAAGTCCGCCGGCATAGCCCCGTGCAATGCGCAGGTCGCCGCGCGTCTTCCAGGAAAGCGGTGTGCAGGGGGCCGTGGACTGCTTCAGGCCATCCACGTACAACTGCGCATTTCTCCCATCCGCAGTGACCGCGATATGCGTCCACTTGTTGGCATCCATGGCGATGGGGCAGGAAACGTGGCTGGTCGCGGTGGTGAATGTCAACGTATCGGGCGCCGTCAAGCCGAGGGTGAAGATGGAGTCCTTTTCGTTGCCGGCCTCCACGATGGCTCCGGTTGTCCCGGGCGCCGGTCTTATCCAGGCGGCAAGGCTGAGCGTTTTGGCAGACAGCGCCGCGGTCAGCGGAATGCGCAGGTGCTTTTGATGCCCGCCGGGAATGTTCGCGGGGCAGAAGAACACGGCATTGCCGTCTTTGCCATAGGCATGGGGGACCGTCGTCACTTCGTCCGCGGCGTCCGTGCGGTACGCGGTGGCATGGTGGCCGTACCCGGAGGAGTCGTAACAGATCGGTCCCCAGACCTCGTTGAAGGAGAGCTCCAGAACGGCGCCGGAAAGTTCGACGGGCGCCTCGGCCGCGTAATTGTGCTCGCGGAGGCTCGAGCCGCCGAAATACATGAAATCGCTGAAGATGATCTGGTCGCTCACGGTGAACCGGCCGCGCGTGCGGATGAGCGTTTTCCCGTTGCGGGTGATGGTGAATTCGGGGCGGCCCGCGGTCAGCGGCACCGTGAAGGAGAAGACGCCGGCCGGGACCCCCGTGGTATGGCGCTGCCCTTCGATCGTGATGCCCAGGAGTGCCGGGGCCGTTAGGAAGGCGAGCATTTCAATTTCGTCGCTCGGCTTGCCGCCGTGGAACTCGATCGGCAGGCCTTTGGTCTGCAGCGTCGCATTGACGGCGGCCTGCGACGAATGCTGGCGGTAGCAGTAGAACAATGCGTCGCGGACCACGGCGGGCGGTTTGCCCGCCTTGTACCAGTTGGAAAAGTACGCACAGAGATCGGCGAACAGGTACTGCGCGCCCATTGTTGGACGGATGGCCGACGATTCGGCATGATCGCTCCACGTGACGATCTGCACCCAGTCGGCGCCACTTTCGATAGCGCGCATCCAGGATTCACGGAACAGGCGGGTGTTGCCGGCTTCGCTGACGCTGCCGATGTGCGGGCGGAAGTCCTGAGGGCGCACGGGCTGCATCCAAACGGTATAGCCGGCCCCATGAACCAGCCGCGCAGCGTTGCGGGCCGCGGTGCTGGTGGCACTGGCCACATTACCGCATATCTCCGACCACTCGGCCAGCCCCGGCGCCGTGCCGGCATACTCGCGTGCCAGCCGGGCAAAACCCTGGACGCAGGGGACAAGAAACACCGGCGTTCCGTTGGCGCTGAGCCGGGCAAGGATGTCCTTCCATTGCGCCGGGGTATAGTTATCCCCCGCGTAGGGTGCGAGCACGATCTTTCCGTCGCGCCGGAACACGCTCGGATCGTCGCGAAATCTCTGGACGAGTTCAAGAAAATCCTTCGGATCCTTGAAGCCGAGCGTGCAATCGGGCATGAGCATGAATTGGAAGCCCGGCGCGGTCCGGTGGGCTGCTTCCCAGAACTTGCTATAGGTGCCCCGCCACCATTGTTCATTCGTGGAACTGCCGATGAAATTGACGATGAAGCCGTCCAGGCCGGCGTGAAGGCCGTCGCTCACGTCGGCCTCGGCGGCGCGGCGTGCCAACTCATCGGCACTGAGTGTCGCGTCGTAAGGCAGTGAGAGCGGCCGGTCGCGAAGCCATCCGCCGGTCGCCTTGTGCTTGTCGTTCTCGCCATTCATGTCAAGGAAGCCGATGGAGTAGTAATCCGTTTCGACAGAGGTTGCGCCGGTTCGGCCGATGTTCTTCCCCAAGCATGTAAAGTGGGCGAACACCTTCTTTCGCGCCGCGCGCAACACGTCGGGCGTAGGCAAGTTGAAAGGCAGCAGGCCGCCGCTGGAATCGTCCTTGCACGCGAAGGTGCCTTGCGCCGGTGCGATAATCGTCGTGTGGTCCAACGCCCGCGCCGTTCGTGAAACGACCGGCGCCACGGCCAACCCCAGCGGCACAAGCACCAATGTACCGATACGGCGGAGAACAGGGCACATGGTCAGACAATCCTCCCGCGATTTTCCCGGCATTGTACAGCGCCCGGGTTATGCAACAAACCAAACTTCGGTGGCCATACGTGAGACTGGAAGCCCCCGCCCCCCCTTGACGCTTCGGCCCCCCACCGGCACAATTTCGCACGATCAAAGTTCCTGTCAGGGAGAAGACGATGCGACGAATACTGCTGCCTGGCATAGGTGTTCTCTGGTCGGTTTTGGCGGCCGCTTCCGGGGTCCGCGCGGCGCCGGCGTCCCAGCCGTCGGTGCTTCCACAGCACCTGGTCTTCGTCCACAGCATGATGTGTTTCCCGCTGGAACTTAAGCACCTTCTGCCGTGGCATCCTGAAGGGTATGGCACACTGTATCCATTGCAATATGAACTGGGTCTTGAACAGCGCGTGGGCCACGGCTGGCAGACGGTGGATATTGCCGCGGCGCGGGCGGCGGGGGTGGATGGGTTTGCGGTGGATGTGTTTTCCGGAGACTGCAAGGGGTATTGGGAGCGGGCTGACGAGGTGGGAAACTTTCTCATTGCGCCGTGTCTGGATCTGTCCATGACGCCGGACGAACAGAAAGAGTCGGTGGCGCTCAAGACCATTGCCCGCAATTGCGCGTTGGCGGCCGGGCATCCATCGGCGGCGCGCGTGGACGGGGCGCTGGTGATCTTCACCTATGGCACCAACCAACTGCCGCCGGAGGCCTGGCAGCGCATTCGCCAGGCACTGGTTCAACAGGGGCACAAGACATTCTGGATGCCAGACCTGGGGGGCGACATTCAGGGTAAGCAGTTTTCCGCGCAGGCCATTACTCAGTATTTTCCCATGTTTGAGTCGGGGTATTTGTTCGGTACTCCCCCCCGCAATTTCTGGCCGGACCTGGTCGCCTTGTTCAAACGGTACAACAAGCCGTTTGGCGGCGGGCTTATGCCGGGTTATTTTCGCGTGGGCGGCGGGTTTGATGATGCGCGGTGCACCGAGCTTTACCGGCACCGTTGGGATGATCACCTGGCGGCCGGCCTGCCGTGGATTTGCATTGCCACATGGAATGACCTACAGGAGAATACCGAGATTATGCCCAGTTCCGACTGGAACCTGACGCGGTCGGAATTAACTCGGTGGTATGCGGCCAAGTTCCGCCAGGAGCCGGCGCCATGGAACGAGGCGCGGCTGTATCTGACCACACCCAAGTCGATCTATACGCGCCAAGCCGGCGTGGCCGAAGCCCTGGTGCTCAACGGTTCTTCCCAGCCGGCGCAGGTGACGCTGGCCCTGGTTGACGGTGCCGCCCAGGTGGCCGGCATGCGTGCCTCAGCTACGGTAGCGGCGGGCCAACTAGGAGCGGCGGTCTGCGATATTCAACTCAAGGATTATCCCGCGCGGCACTTCCTGCGGGCCAAGGCGACGCTGTGGGATGGCACGCGCGCCGTAACGTCGGTGGTCAGTGCCCCGATCCTGGTACAGGATGAAAATGTGCAGCCGGGGGATCACACGTTGTATTACTCGATTCCTGCGCACCAGGCGCTGCCGGGGAAGGTGGGGCTGGAATTGCGGGGTTCCCCGGTGGCCGGCAAGGAAGCGCCGGCCCAGATCACCCCGCCGTCGGGGGCGACCGTGCATTTTGCCGAGGTCCTGCACAATAACGATCTGGTGAAGAGATTCGTCGCGGAGCCACCCTATGCCGTGAGTGTTCCGCAGAAGGACCAGAATGGCGCCATTCTTGGCGGCAGCGAATGGGGATTTTATATGGCGCGCGTTACCGATGAGTCCCTGCGCGTGGCCTATTCCGATCCGATCTACGTGGCGCCGGTGGGGGATCTGTCGGTCTGGGAGAAGTACGCTTTGGACGAGGGGCAGGGCAAGGTGGCGCACGATGCCTCCCCCTATCGCAAAGTGGCGGAACTGGTGGAAGTGGAGTGGGCCAAGGGCGAAGTCAATGGCATTGGCGCGTGCGTGCGGCTCAACGGAACGACATCGCGCATCAACCTGCCGCTGTACAAGACGCCCGTCGGCCCCATGTCCCTGAGCCTGGCGGTGCGTCCGGCGGCTTTTGAGGGGATGATCTTCACGGACAGCGGAGGGATGTGGATGGCTTTTTCCAAGGAAGGCCGGCCGGTGTTCACACGCTTGGGCGCCGGTGGCAAGTGGGTGACGGTGACCGGCCACACCAGTGTGGCCGTGGGCCGATGGGTGAAGCTGGAGTTCATCCGCGAGGGCACGGCCCTGCGAATTCTGGTCAATGGGCGCCTGGATGGCAGCGGCACGTGCGGTGAGGGCTTTGGCAGCGGCCGGCGGGCCTTGGGATGCAACCCTTTCGGCAAGGGCTCATCTTATTTCGCGGGGGACATCAGTAACTTCGAGTTGCGGACACCACATGCAAGATAAGAACCACGGGCGTGTTCGTGATTTAGTGGCATGGTGATGTCTGCGCTCACGGCCGCCCGGCGGTCACTGGCCGCGCGGCGGGTGGCCTTTCTTATCCGCCTGGTATTGCCGCAGGGCGTCGAGCTTATTCGGGGGCACCAGGTCGTCCCATTGGGTTCGCACCTGTATCTCCGCCACCGGGGTTGTCGTGCGGCAGCGCAACGTGACAATCTGCTGCGGGCGCACCGGGAACTTGTAGGTCGGGCCGCCAGCAAGTGTCTGGGCGTGGCCGCCGACCAGGTCGGTCAGCGCGGCTCCCTGGTGCGGCAGGTTTACCGTTACTTCCGCTGTGCCGGAAAGGCCCAGGCATTCGGCCAGGCGCACCTCGATATCCGCCCCGTCGCGGCGCACCACTTCCACAATCACGTTGTCCGACGTGGTCACAAACGATTGCTCCGCCGCGGCGGCACAGCCTGTCGTCACCGTCACCGGGCAGTTGTATTCCCAGGCCAGCTGCGGCACGCGGGCGGAATTCCAATCCGTCTCGTGGGCGACCAGGGCGTATTCAAAATGGTGCGGCCCCTTGCCGCTGAGCCACGCGTTGTAGTAGCCATAGTATTTGTCGGTGGCGTTGTAGAGGTAAATGATGGGCGTCTTGTCATTGATCTCGCGGCCGGTCAGGCCACGATCGAGCAGGGCCACGCCGCCGCCGGCCGGCAGGGTGTAATCCACATAGCGCAGCGCGGGGGTGATGCCCTGCGTCCACCCGGGCAGATCGGCCCGGGGTTCCGGCCAGCCGCCGTGGGCAAAGCCAAACGGGATCCCGCGGCGGATTTCGCTGGGCGTCTGGACCAGCGGGAATTCCGCCACCACCACCGTGAGATTGGGAATGTCGTTCATGTCGGTTTCAAATTCGATGCGCGGATCATCCTTGTAGAACCGCATGACGCGCCGCGCGACACCTTCGCCGTAAAAGACGTTTTGGGCTTCCACCGTGGTCGCCAGCGGACCGGCGGTGACACGGATGGTCGATTTGACATCGCTCGAAGAGCCCAGAACCTTGCGGCCGGGGCGGGCCGCGACAAAATCGCCGGGATCCCCATGGCCGGCATGGCGCTCGGCGACGATGACATTGGCCGGGCCGCTGAGCATTTCGCGGCCGGAGGGCTTGGTTTTCAGGCTCACCAGAGCGCCGGTGGTCGGGTCGATGCGTGCGGTGTAGTACTTGGTTTCAATGGCCGCGGGCAACTCCGCAGCCTGCGGTGCGGCCGCGGCTTGCGCCTCGAGCGCCACGCCAATGGTGCCCGTGGCGGGAACATCGACGCGGCACAACGTCGTGCCATCGTCCATGGCCTGGCACACCACACCGGCCAGGCGCGTACCCGTCGGCAGCGTGAGCCGCAGCGGATCGGTGCGCTTCCAATTGGCGGGATTAAAGAGCGCCACCGCGGTACCGGCGCCGGAGAGTTTCTGCCCGGCCGCCTGCAACGTGGCGGCACTGTGGCTTTGGACCCATTGGAAGCGGTCGCGCACATCCCAGGACGTTTCATGCTCGAAGACCATGCCGCCGGCCGAACCCCAGAGGGTGTTGCGATCCATGTTGAGCAGCATTTGCAGCCAGCCGTCGTAGAGTTCCTGTACGGGATAGTCATATCCGGCCTTGAGGCTGGCGATGGTGGCCAGCGTCTCGGCGGCTTGCAGGGCGTGCTCATCGCGCCGATACCAGGTTTTTACGCGGGGGCATTCGACCCAGAAGGAATCAAACGTATAGCCGGTGCCACCTTTCACGCTCGGCAGTTGGATCTTCCCGGATTGCACCCCCGGCAGCAGGGCGTCGAGATACTTGCCCGGTGTCGAGAACGTCACGGACGCATCGGGCCGGAAGGCTTTCCAGGCCTGCAAAAACTCCGTGGGATTTTCCATGCGCACCGGCGGCAGGGCGTAATCGCCATGGCCGCCCAGGATCAGCAGCGGCGCCCCGGCGGGCGTGTTGGCCATGCGGTGTGCCAGGTCGTGTTCCACGTCGCTCAGTTGGCGCTGGCCAAACGGTGCGGTCGCGGCGAAGAGCGTGCCAAAATCGGAATAATGGCCTGGCACCAGCGTGATGATGCGCGAACCATCCGGCGCTTCGGACCAGAAGGCATTCTTGCCGCCGCGGCTGCACCGCGTATAGATCAGGGCCTCGAGTTCCAGGCCCGTACAAATCTGCGGCATCTGGTCGTGCGTGCCGCACACATCAATCGCCCAGCACAGCCGCGGCCGCGTGCCCATGATCTGCTGTTGCCAGCGCAACCCTTCGATGCCCATCTTGGCCAGCGCCTCGCCACCGGAGAGATTGATCGTGGGCTCCAGGAAGAATGCATTCACGCATTCCACGCGACCTTCCTTGATGCGGGCCTTGAGTTCTTCGAAGCGCTCCGGCTGAAAGTTCTTGATGGCGATCATATTGTTGCATTCGGAAAGGGCAAAGGTGTAGCTGGGGTCTGTACGCACGCGGTCGAGGTGGGCCAGGTACGAATTGGCGCAGTAGTTGCGTTCCGTGGACCAGTTGGTCAGCCAGCCGCAACTGGCCGGGTGAAAGTTGGGTACGATGTAGACCGGCGTGAGCGGGCCGGGTACGTGTTGCACCGGCAGCGCCTGGGCCGTGCCTTCCATGGGCGCCAGCGTGATCGCCCGCACGTTCATCGGCGCCGTCTGGAACGGCCCGGCACTGAGCGTCACCACGTATTTGCCCTTGGTTAGCGTCACCGGGCCCAGGTCCATGGGCTTATAGTCGTACCAGCCGCCGGTGGATTGCGTCTTGCCTTGAAGTTTCTGCGTGCCGATCGCCAGTTGGAATTGGCCGCCGCAGTCCGGTGCGCAAGATTGTTGCAAAACCACGTGGGCGGTAGTATCCGCTGCCACCTCCAGTTGCCATTGCAGGCGTGCCTTCGGATCGGTCCAGGATCCGATGAACTTGCCATTGGGGTAATACGCGGCCCCGCCGCTGATGGCCGCATCGGCGGCCGCCAGGGTTACCGTTGGCGCGGGGTCCGCAGCGCGGGAGAACCCCGTCAGCACCAGTAGCACCGCCAGCCACGTTACCGCCAAAATAGTCGAACGTCCCATTTGTCTTCCTCCTATGATTCGCTCAGGCCATTTATACGGGCAGTTTGTTGGGCGGGCAAATTTTCTACTTGGTCAGTGGTTTGTTGTTAGTGGTCAGTGGTGGGGGCAATGGTCCGGTGGACAGTCGGGGCGACGGTATAGCCGTCCGCAGCGGCAGCGCGGGGCGATCTTGGCCGCGATCTTGACCAGGGAAACATGCAGGATTTGCCGGGAAATCATCGATGTTGACTGCGCTGCGCGCGAGTTTTGGCGGTGATCGGGCAGGGGACGCCGGAGAGGATTTTGACACGAAGACGCCAAGTCGCAAAGACACGAAGAGGGAAAGGCGGGGTGAATCGGAGCGCAGTGGTGGCGTGGTGTGGCGGCCGGGGCGTGCGCGGCTGTTGTTGAGAGTCCGAGTCCCGATCAGTGCGTGTAACGCCACACCCGAAACTTGTGGACGAGTTGACCGATTTGTCCAAAGGCGAGGCAGGAAGGAATTGCGTAGGCAATTCCGATCAGGCAGTATGCGGCGAACCAGTCGTGCGATCCTGGGTAATTGTTGTCCGGTGTAGAGATGGTCATCCAGACAACGGCGCACAGGATAAGCTGCACGGAGCAAACAATGGCTTGCAGAATTGCATCCTTCACAAGACCGATCGCGAGGAGGAGGGCCGGAGAAAGCAACAGCCAGGCGTTCATGCCATAGAATGGAACGCCGACGATCAACGCTACATAACCCTCCACGACCTTTCCCGCATCGGGCACGGGGATCTTTGTGGCGGGCTCGTACAGCGCCGTCCCGAATAAGACCAGCCCTGCGAGTAGGGCGAATCCCTGCAGAATATACAGCAGATAGAACCCGCTGCCTGCTTTTGGCCAAGGGTATCGAAGCTTATCCGTGCCCCGCCGGACGAGAATGTACACCGTCCGCGCAGCAATGCCAGCGAATCCAAGTCCCACCGGTGCATAGAAGACAATGGCAAGCACCAATGGCTGGATCGAACTCTTCGTCATGTTGTGGGCTCCTTGCTTCCGCGCAGATTTCCAACTGCGGAGCGGCACGCCATGCCGGCCGCAAGCGTAGAGTGCTGTTACTGTAATTCCCGCTCCACTAATCTACAAACAGGCCCCCCGCCCCGCCGTATGGTCCTTCTCGTTTCGGCCGAATGTTCGCGTAAGGCGAAAATCCGGCCAGGTAGTTTGCGCCGCAATCACGTCAACCTATAATATGATCATGGAACCAACCCCGGAACTGATCGACGCCATCTACATCCAAAAGGTGCTGCGCGCCCGGCGCATGGTACCCGAACAGAAACTTCTGGCCGGCGCTCGTTTATTTGACTATGCCAGAGAAATCGCTATGTCCGGCATCCGCCACCAAAATCCCGGCGCATCGCCGGAGCGCATACGCGAACTGTTCCGCCAACGCCTGAAAATCGCCCGACAATTGGATGAATCACCATGAACGCCGAAGAGATCATGCTGGCCATCGTGCGTGCCTTGAATCAGGCCGCCATTCCCTGCATGTTGGTGGGATCGTTCGCCAGCAACTACTACGGTATCGTCCGATCGACGCAGGACGCGGATTTTGTCCTCCAGATCGAAGACCTTCCAGTGGCACATCTCCGCCAGATTCTTGGGCCGCAATTTCATCTCGATGCGCAAGCCGCTTTTGAAACCATCACGTTGGGCACCCATTATGTGATTAATCATCCGGCATCCGATTTTACCGTGGACCTGTTTTTATTGCGTAATGACCCGTACGACCAGTTAAGTTTCAGGCGTCGGGTTCTAGTGCCGTATGGCGCTGGCGCGGCGTTTGTCCCAAGCCCGGAAGATGTTGTCATCACAAAATTATGCTGGTCCAAAAGCGGTCGCCGCAACAAGGATATTGACGATGCCCGCGCCGTTCTGGCGGTGCAACAAGGCAAACTTGATCTGGCATACATGCGTAAGTGGTGCGCCCAACATGGAACTCTGGAACTGTTGGAAAACCTGCTGAAAATAATCCCGCCATTGCCCCCGGCCTGAAAACGCCCAGCCCCACGGCTGGTCCTTCCCGTTTCGGCCACCACCGCCGCCTAACGGCGGAACTACAAACAATCGCCGCAAAAGATGGCATCACCCTCGCAACTTGTCATGCCGCCTCTTGATCCGCCGCCGCTTTTCGGCGATCTTGCTGGCTATGCCGAACGCTACGCTCAAATACTTCCTGCTGGCGCTGGTGCTGCTGTCGATCCTGGGGGCGATCGGCGCCTATTATTCCACCCGTCCGGGGGAACCGGCGACCGCGACCAGCTAGCCGACGCGGCGTTAATTGTGGAACGCCGCGGCAACAACCACTCCGATGTAACCTGGGACTTCGCGCTCCAGCCTGGCGAAACAAAAAACCGTTACCTGCATCGTGCGCTTCTACGGGCGATAAGCTATAATCCCGCGGCTTTCCGGCCGTGAGCCGTATTAACCGTGGGAGTTTTCGATTTCGCATACTGTTCCATCTTCGGCCGAGCCATCGGCCCCGGCGGGTCCGATCCGCCTTATTGCCCTGGATCTCGACGGCACGCTGCTGACCACGCGCAAGACCATCACGCGCCGCACCCACAGTGCCCTGCATGCCGCCCTGGAGCATGGCGTGCAGATCGTATTTGCCACCGCCCGGCCGCCGCGCTCGGTGCGCAGCTACTACAAACAGCTCAAGCTCCAGACCCCGCAGATCAATTACAACGGGGCTTTGATCTGGGATGAAGCTCACCGCCAGATTCTGCGCCATACGCCGCTGAACCAGGCCGTGGCCCGCAAGGTGATCAAATTTGCCCGGCGGCAGTACAAGGACCTGCTGGTGAGCGTGGAAATCCTCGACAAGTGGTATACCGATCACTATTCCGACATGCCCGAATATGCCACGGAAACCTCGAAGCATTTCACGCCGGATTTCATCGGCCCGCTCGAGGCCTTCTTACGCGTGCCGGTCACCAAGCTGATGCTGCTGGGCCAGCCGGTCTGGATCGAACAGCTGGAAAAACTGCTGCCCAAAGAGTTTGGCGCCGCCATCACGCACACGCGCAGCGATCCGCACCTGCTCCAGATCATGGCCCCGGGCATCGACAAGGGCCGGGCCCTGGCCGAGGTGGCGACCCTGCTGAAAGTTCCCGCCGCCGCGGTGATGGCGATCGGCGATGCCCCCAACGATCTGGACATGCTGCGCTGGGCGGGCTGGCCGGTGGCGGTGGCCAATGCGTGGCCGGGGGTCAAGACCGCCGTCCGCCATGTCACCGCCTCCAATGATGAAGACGGCGTGGCGCTGGCCATTGAAAAATTCGTGCTTCCGCCGCACCGCCTCAGGTAAGCGCCCCGGCCTCATCCTGGCTGGGCAGCACCATGGGCGGCACGGCGTGCGCCGGCGGTGGACCGTCGAGCAATTCAATCCGCGAATACTCATCAAGATTAAGCACGCTGATCTCCCCGTCGGCCTTTTCCAGGATCAGCCGGTCCAGCCACAGCTTGTTGTTCTTGTTGCGGGCATACCAACTGCCCGTCCCCTGGCGCTCCTGGCGCAGCACCTTGCCGGTCACGGTCGTCGTGTAGACCGCATCGCGCTGCGGGATCTGCTGGGTTACGCGCACCTGTGACCCCGGGGCATAAACAACCGTGGCCTGCGCCGCGCCCAGACCCTTGGACAATTCCGACTCATTCACGGTTAAACTCCTGGTACCTTTTCGTCACGTTGCGGATTATAGTCTTATTCCCGGACTGCGTCGCGAGCGCCGCGGTCCGGGAAGAGTAACGGTGGAGACCAACCATGCGGCAGTTTATCACGCGGGGACTGATCCTTATCACGGCAGCCTGGCAACTGGTCGGTTGTGTGCAGCGCGCCAATCGTGGCCTGGCAATACCCCCCGGCCCCCCGCATGCCCTGGCGCAGAATGCCGTGCAGGGCACCGCCACGCTATCGACCCAGCAGACCAGCCTGCTGATCGGCCAATACCTGCTGTTGCAGGTGCAATTCCGCAACACCGGGGCGCCCCACGATTTTTACAACGCCACATTCGATCCGAACATCCCTGCTCCGGCCGTGCTGGCCATCTACGATGCCAAAGGCCGCTATCTGGGCAACCTGTTGCCGGCCTGGCAAACCGCCGTGCCCGAACCCGATGCGTGGGTAACGCTTCCTACTGGCGCGGCGGTGGACGGATCCATCAGCGTCCCGACAGATAAATTCCCGGAGAATGGCCAGATCCAGCTGCGCCCCGGCAACTACACCGTGCAACTGGTTTACACCCAGGCCTATCTGGCCCCGCGTCCGGCCCCGGAGCAACTCGACGGCAGCGCCCTGCGCCAGCAACTGTCCGTGCTGGATGTGATGCGCTCCAATCCCGTGACGATTCAGTTGCGGGCGGTGGTGCCGAAATGAGATCGCCTAATCCAACGGATTAATGACCATCCCCGTTGCCAGCTTGGGATAGAAGAACGTGCTCTTCTGCGGCATCAGTTCGTTGGCGTTGCACAGGTCGCGCACGGCGGTGAGCGGGGTCGGTTGCAGCAGGAAGCCCACGCGGTATTTGCCGCTGCGGCACAGGGTGGTTACTTCGTGGGCTTCGTGCGGAAACGCCCAGGACATCTGCCGGCCCGGCGGCACGAAATTCGGAGCCAGAATACGTTCGAAAACCAGGTGCTGGAGAATGGCGACATCCAGTTGCCGCCACGGGGCGGATTTGCCCTGGAGCTGCGGATCATCCGGGAAGGCCGCCAACGGATCGGCGGTGCGCGGGCGGATCACCACGGCGTGGTCTTCGACCGGATCATAGACGCCCATGGCGTGGGGGCCATAGCCGGGCAGTTCCTGTTCGAGGCGGTCGAGCGCGGCGCCGGTGAACTTGGTGTCGATGACTTCCAGGGCGGTGCCGGCCACCTCGGCAAAGCGTTCCAGGTAGAACGACTCCAGGGCGTCGGCCGCCACCACGCGGTGCGTGGGCATGATGATCAGGCCGGGATCCTGCATGGCAATGAGCACAAAGAGCGCGAAGTTGGCCGGGTGATCGTGGGCCAGCGGCACGCCGCTGTGCTGCGCCAGTTCCTTGCGGTAATTCAGGCAGGTGGTGTAGCGGTGGTGCCCATCGGCGATATAGAGGTGCTTGTCGGCCAGCAGTTGCTGGACATCCTGGATGACCGCCGGATCCCGCACCGCCCAGAGTTCGCTGCGCACCAGCGACTGGCCATCCATGGCCGGCAGTTCAGCCACCGCCAGCGCCGGCACATTGACCACCGCTTCGAAGAGCAGATCGGTGACATCGTTGGTGGGATCATCATACAGGCCGAAGACGGGCGAGAGATTGGCCCGCGTGGCCCGCATCAGTTTCAGGCGGTCTTCCTTGGGGCCCGAGAATGTCTGTTCGTGGGGATGAATGGTGCCGCCGCGGCCAAATTCCTCCAGGCGCACGCGGCAGAAGAGCCCCCGCCGTTTATAGGTGACCCCACCGACGGTGTAGGTTTGCAAATACGGATACAACGCCGGGCGGTCATCGCGCCGCAGGATGCCGGTTTCCAGCCACATGCGCAGCGTGTGGGCGGCGGCGGCGTAGGCTTCATCGGGCCCGGCGTCTTTGGGCGGAATGTGGGGCAGATCCAGGCCGACGACGTTGTGGCCGTTGGCGGCCTGTAGTGCGGCCTTGTCGTTGGCGCCCAGCACATCATAGGGCGGAGCGACCAGGTCGCTCTGCCGGGTTTGCGGATAACGAATTGCCGCCAAGGGAGAAATTGCCGCCATAGTAAGTCCACCTTAATTTACAGTCGGATCGTTCGCGGCACACATTGTAAGGCAAGAGGCGGTTGGGCTGCCATATGGCTCTCAGAATGGCCGTCAGAAGCTTCTGGGCGGGCGCATAAAAAAAGCCCCGCAATCCAATTGGATCGCGGGGCCGCCAGATTCGCCTACGCGGTGGAGAGTACTCCCTCCGCCTCTCCACGACGTCGGCCTGGGTCTTTCGCTTCCCTCTCCCAAACCAGGCAGTCCGTGGCCGCCTGTCCCCTCCAAGCATCCCCGTACCGACACCCCTGCGCCGGTGAATGCACCCCC
>Ga0316217_10003586_pt1 | contig 17500 bp, 13 predicted proteins | sample 1anoAmetaG_FD_203633 | JGI IMG/M metagenome (GOLD analysis project Ga0316217, IMG submission 203633) | Freshwater microbial communities from Trout Bog Lake, Wisconsin, USA - 1anoA | ecosystem: Environmental > Aquatic > Freshwater > Lake > Hypolimnion/Profundal zone | place: USA: Wisconsin...
AAAGCAGAGTTCCATGGCATCTATTGTCGCGGGAGAGGCGGCATTTATTTTCTATTCTGGCCTCGGCTCAATATTGCTGCCCTTGATATCTACTGTCGGAACTATTGGAAAAGCTTATTGGGCTTTAGGGTGAACTGGGCTATTTTTTGGCTCCTTTTTAGCGTTTCTTAGACGCTTGTTGAAGAGAATTCCTGTCTTTTTGTACTTCTTGAGTATGAGTTTGGCAGTCGATAGCTTTATCTTTAGTTTTTTGGCGACTTTTGTTAGAGAGTCACCTAATTAGATCACAGAGTTGACCAGAACTTGCCTTTTCTTAGTTTTAAGGGATTTACCTTGAGGGATATTTGGGAGTATCGCTTTCTGTTGATTGAGGTTTTTTTATTTCCCATAATTTAATTATTATATCTCATTATTTAATAATATGCTACTTAAGTAATACTTAGGATTGCAGGGTTTATTCCGAGACTAAAGTTTTAAATATTCAGATTTAATAACTTTAATTTATAACTTGGCATCCTAACTAAACTGCTTTTTGTTGCTATATTTTACTTTTGCCTAAGGTTTCAAGAAATAGGCTGAAATGCCATATTTTCAGTTGAAAAAGGCAGAAAGTGGTCACTTTTCGGACGCTGGGCCATAAATTTGAGGCTAGCTTCGACTACTTTCTTCGCTAAAACTAAATGATCTTTTAATAACTGAAGCAGTTAAGCTACTTTTTCAATTTTTTCAACAAAAACACCTATCATTACATAATCAACTCTCAAATGGATTTTTGTGTTGGAGTATATTGTAGTTAGCCTTGATTGCGTTTGCTTGCTTTACTATTCATTATATTTTTTGAAAACCTTACTTTTATCAGACTCACACTCACTTACTCATAAACCCTTAATTTACAATCCAAATCACTTACCCAAACAGAAATAACTTTGTTGATTATAAAAACATTCAAGATTGCGCATAAATGCCAAATGCAAAGTATGTTTACAGAAGAGAATTACAGCAAATGACTGAACTGCGGAAATTACGGACATAAGACCAATATTTTATGGTCTAATACCTTTTATATAATATGAGGTCGGCAGAGCTTTGAGAAAAGTTTGCAAAATATAAGAGTATTCTTTCGCAATTTGCTAATTCTATCAACATACTAACGCCACATCACCTCAGCTCACAATAACAATGAGAAGAGTGGTTCTAGTTGTGATTTCTTCGGGTAGGGCTGCGGGCAGGGGTCAAAGCCTAGCTTGCATATTTTTTAAGGTTATTCTGCATCTTATCATCAACTTAACGGCGTACAACATAACCCACTGGGTTCAAAACCAACCAACTACGCATCTGAACCTTAATCTTCTAAAATAAACCGTTTTTTCAAATTTAGGTTTGGTTTTTTTGGAAGGCCAATCATTGAAAAATCAATTTTTTGGGCAGTATTTTAAACCTATGATAATGAACAATCGTTGTTAGTTGCAAGTCAAAATACTATTTCAACACTTTGTGCTCACTATTTTTTGAGACTATTCGGAAATTAGATTGAGGCATATAACTATCTCTAAAGTATAAACTATCTTGCTTAAATGGAAAATTAATTTTAAGTTCAGTGATTGGCAGTGCCGGACAGCTGAGTGAAAGTATTGCTATGCTTTTGTTATCAATTGATTGAATTTAAGCAGATGATTTTATTGAAATTAGGCTTGCATTTATAGATTCTGTGCTCTCAAGAACTCAAGTGCAGGTAGAGAATCTTTGTGTGTAGCTATTTGAGGGTATGTGAATCAAGCAGTTCTTAACTGATGCTTCTATCAAAGTTGTCATTTCAGAGGCTTGATTTCTTGCAAAATAATGACTGATTTGCCAGTTTCTTCGTCTTACTTTTGAGATTAGAGTGAAATCATCAACCTTCTTTTACTTTGGTTCTGACGCATTCATCAAGCTTATGACAGAGCCAAAATACCTATAGGGTTCATATGGATTTGAAAGTTAGACAAAGGAATCAGCTCCAAAGGATGAAAGTTTGTTGAAATTGTGAGCAGTTGGAGAATGGTCGTCTTTTGGGCGTGTTAATTATGATCCAAAATATAAAATGGTTCAAGTCGATTTAAGTCAAGCTAGAATAAGAGCATTTAAATTAAAATCATCCATCTTTTGTGAAGAAAGATATTCTGGATAAAAGGCATTCAAAGTTATTTAAAACAATAGTAGTCAGTCTTGCTATAATTGTAATAAATATATTAGTGGAAATGGTCTAAATTCAAAAAAGACCTATTCCTTATAAATAGCATTCTTGCTCATCGATTCCGGCTAAAAGTCATCTAAAAAAGGCTGTAGAAAACTATTTTTGTTGCCAACTCTGACCATAACTGATATTGTGTGCTTATCAAAGCTTCTTCTGCCCCCAATTAAGCCATGAGTGATAAGTTGACTATTTCCACCTTATTGAGGCTGCGGTGTTATATAGCAAAGGTGTTTAATTATATGATTATATAAGTTCAAAGTCTTAAAAAAAATTAATGATAAATGCGTGTGGATTTGATTTTGGTGAATGTCTTTAAAAGAGAGCTTATTTTGATAGATTTAGGCTCAAAAACTCACAGTCTATCGCCCAACAAGTACCCGTATTTATCTAGCACTCCACCGCCTGCGCCCACTCTTTTCGAGGAACTTCACATGCAGATTCATCCGATCTCTAATAAACCCGATATAGACTTCTTGGCTTTACTTTTTTATTTATTTTTTATTCCAATCGCATACTTTCATCCCTGCTATCATCCCTGCATCAAGCCATCATTCGCAGGAGAAACAGATAGATCTCGAAAAATAGTCCCGCGCAGTCCAAGGTCCCCAGGAAGGAACTTCAGTCATGTAGATAAATTTTGCATAGAAAATGGATCATAGGTTGGTCTGTACTTGCAACAAAATAGCTCAGTATAACAATGTTAAAGCTCTGTAAGATAATCATGATAATCTATAGAGAAAAGCAATTTGCAGAGGGAAATAGCTTCAGCTTATTTGCAATCACATCATAATCATCCCACACAAAAGAGGGGCGGGAAATTTGGTTGTTTTCAGCTCAGACTTGCAAAAAACAATTTTCAAGGAAAATAAACCTTTTTGGGCTCGAAAAAATGTAGACCTCGAAAATTATTTATCATAAAGATGAGCTGAAATAAAATAATAACTAGAATCGAGTGAAGATTCAAGTTGGCAAAAATGACGAACAAACAGGAAAATGTTTGGACTTTTCTCCTAAAAAAATAAAGTAACTAATCGGAAGTATTAACTGACTATCGTAATCTGGCTTCAAATTGAAAGAGAGGAGGGCTAAATTGTGCAAACCTAACACTTTTCGTCAAAAAAATCATCATTTTATTACTAACAACTCTATAAACATTCTGGCTTATACTGAATCTTTCGTTTCGATCTTAACCATCTTGTTATCCAAGTGGCAAATAGAAACAGATATGGGGTTTTTGTGATATTTTTATAATCTGATCTACACTTATTGGCTTGACCAAATTTGTTGAAGTTTTACAATGATATGAATGATGCATTAATAGGTGGGTTCCCTAAGATCACTGCCTAAAATTCGCCATTATACAGGGTGGTAGCAATCCAGTCTTTTTGGAGGAAAGGTAGCATGAAAGGTAAAGTAAACATGTCCAGCGGCATATTAATGAGCCACTAACTTTTATTGACCGCGGCGCATAACATTTTCATACCCTAGTACAAGGAAATCGCTTCAGAGGTGAGAATATTTTTTACTGATGGGGATATCAAGATCAACGAAAAAAGTATGAGTTTGTTCTTCAAATTAGAGCACCACAGGAATGTTTACATGGAATTCAAAGACAAAACAAGCTATCTGTATGACATGGCTTTAATTCGTATGAAAAGGCTTTAAAAGTTTGAGTCCCCACTCCCCATTTTCATCCGATAAAAGCTAGAAAAGTAAGGTTAAAGCTAAGTAGCCTACATCTGCGGCTTTCCGGACTTCAAGGCCAAGCAAAATAGGAATGCTCAGGTAATTTCTGACTAAAACTCGTCTAAATCACTCAGTGAATTAAGGGTATAAACTGGCGTTTTGGAAAAAATCAGCGACAATTATATTTATTATAAATAGGCAGAAACTGTAATCGGAGAATCAGGAGGCCCAATATTCATCAACAAAAACGGTACTTTTTACCTGATTGGCATTCACACTGAGCTCAATGAAAAGATTAGAACGGGCAGAGGAATAGTCCTCAACCAGTTTATTTGGAACCTTTTGGTACAATGGGCTTCCCAATTGAAAGCAAATCTAAGACAGGGCTGTTCATAGAATAAATATAATACGCCAATTCTAAGATTAATAGTAAAGAGAATGAATAGTAAATAGCCTGAAATAAAAGAACAGCACAGCAATAGGCAATAAAAAGATTGCTAAGAAGACAAATCAAAAGGAAAAACGATCAACTCCATCGCACAATCTTTTCAAACTGCAAGTTAACATGTTCGGCATGCGCTGTAGAAAATGAATGAGATTGTTCGGGAACTAAAGATTGAGATTACCAAAATGGAGTAGTTGGTGAGACAGGGATTCGACGATTACAACTCAATTAAGCAACTCAAAGGAGATCTTATTAATTACTAGTTCGGACCAGTAGTTGGTATTATCAATAAATTTTCGTAAAAAAGTGCGATTTGTCAGTAAAAGCTCAAATGGGTACCTAGCAACGAATTTACTTAAATAGGTTTCTCATCTTTTGAGAACAAATCAGCTCAATAGGCCATCAATGAAGAGCAAAATTAGCAGCTTTTGGGCTCTCATGACTAAAATCTCAAGCATTAGCAGCTGGATAAACCTGTGGAAAGGGTATTATCAGAAGAAGAGTTTTATGCTTGTTTTTTGTAAGAATAGCAAAAAAAGTATGAATAATAATATTCCAAATGCCTTCCATAACCATTTTGCTGAAGATAAGCTACAAATCTCTAAAACATGATTTTTTATCTGCATATAAAGAATCACAATCTTAGTTTACACTTCTTCATATAAGGCAACTAATTCTGAGCTGATTCCTTTCTTTTGTATTCAGACTTTAATGCGAATCAGACTGTGATTGATTTTGATTGCTGCGAATGTCAGTTAGGCTGAATTTTCTGAGTTTTTCGACAAGTAAATATCAGATTCAAAGTTGCCATTCAAAAGAAGCATAAGTTAAATTTATTTTGAGTTGGCTCTTTTCTGAAAATCAGTGAAAATATAAATTTGTAGATTTTTTCGATTTTTAGCTTGGCAATAATTTGTGTCAAACTTAATAAATTGAAAGTTTCTGACGGAACAAATCTGAGCTGAAAACCTCAAAATGGCACTTAAAAGCAAACATAACGACTTTATCTTAGAGCCTTTTCCTGGAAACCTGAACAAACTTAATACGATTTTTTTGTTAGGATGGCAACTTTTAATATCTCTACTAAGCATATAGTAAGTTGCAGAAGTATGGAGTTAATCTAATAATCGAACTTAGAATAGAAACTTTAAATAAATTCTAAATAACTATCATGAAATAAACCATCGATCTGGACGCACTGGATCCTGACTGGGAACTGGCATACAGGCACGGAATCGCCTCCCTTCCAGGTCTCCCACTCTCCAAAGACTAAGTCCTATCCGAATTCTGCCCATGTTGTAACAACCAAATCTGCTAACAAGACGTACCTCTCTGCGAAAACTCAAAAACGCTTTAATTCCTCGGCTACGGCTTTCCTCTCTACTTTATCTTCATAAAATTCGCACTCATATTAACCTTCATGCTTCTCATCACTTACACCACAAATGGAATATATTGGGCGAATAAGAATAATTACGATTTTTGCTATAAATCATAGTAAAGAACTTTGCCGAACGGAGTTGTTGTCTAATGTACTTCTTGGATGATTCTGCTGGCAAGTTTAGAAGAAACCCTAAGCGAAGATGAAAAATTGTTGCGAATAACCTCGTTTGTAGTCTAGCTGCTGGTCCTGATTTATATGAGGGATATTTTGCGAAAAACCAATCAGTATTACGACTAAAAGGAAATTTCTCCATCGGACTTCTCGATCTTGGTATAAAATTTGCCAAAAATAAAGGGAATCGGCAAAAAGATAAAATAGTTCTTAAGGGAAAAAAGTATATTTCGAAAACCTTATGAAATATAATCTCTAATATTCATAAGCTCCCTGGATAAATATTTTTAGCTGAAGCACAAAAAAAAGTAGCTTGTTTAAAAACTGAAAAACCTTTTGCAGTCTGAGCTGAAAAACCATTAGCAGCCAAGTCGAATAAACTAGATTAAAGAGGTGGAAGAAGAGATAAAACAGGCTAAAGATGCATTGACTCAGGCGGAGCGTTTGTAGACTGAATTGATGAAAAAAGATGAGGCCTTGTGTGAGAAATTGATCCTTATCATTAATACTGAAAAGGAGAAGGAAGAAATTATCTAGGATTTTGAGCAGGCCTAACAGGCAAAAGCAATTTAGTTTTTTGGGGAGCAGGGAGGTGAAATCAAATTCACAGAAGCTCCTGAGCCAAAAGAAATACTTTGGGAGAACATAAACTACTCTAAAGCTGAAAAGGCGAAAAGAGTTTTTGTCTCTTGGATTATCTATGTGTCAATTCTGAGTGTGGTCACAGTTCTCTTTTTCTTTTTGCTGAGCTTCAAAGCGATGCAAGTTGAGCATAGCGGCAGTTAATCAGGTCTAGGAGTTGATATTTTGGTCTTTTCTTCTCTTTTCTCAGTTTTGATTTTCAACAAATTCATTCTTTCTTTGGTCTCCCACAAGCTTACTGACTACTAAAAGCAAAAAACTGGTGGCTAGCTTTAGTTTTCATTCGCTCTGAAACAAATCATAGGATTATTCTTCACAACGGCTCTGATGACCTTTCTGGTGGAAGATTTAAGATTCAAGAATATCTACACCCACAATTACGGTGTTATCGAAGAAGAAACCATCATCTTTATGATGAATGGATTCATCGCACCCTTAATATGGATTATCAACCCTTGGCATATCTATAAAACTTTGAAGAAAAACTACTACTATGGAAGCAAATTAATAACGCAAGACTAAGCAAATAAACTTATGGAGCTAACTCATTATAGTATAGGAAAGCGTTATGCTTAGATAATTGAAGGACTATGGTTTACTTTTCTCTATTCCTCAGTTATTCCTTTGGGCTCATTCTTCAACCTTTTTGGACTTGCGATGTTTTATTGGATTGACAAATACAACCTTCTGAGAAAAAGCAGTGTCTTATAAAATGTATCTTCAGACATTTGTTTACAAGCTATGACCTTTTTGGATTTCTCTTTGGTCTTAAAGCCTTTAGGCGAAATCATCTTCGATTCGCAATTAAGAGATGCTACGTCTATGGGGTCGTACATTTGTCTCGCTATTAGTGTAATTTATATGTTTTTGCCCATCAATGATGTTCTTGACTACTTCCATCCTTAGAATTTTGATTTAGCTGATTAGACCTACTCCGAAACGAAGGAAAATTTTATCTTTGATTACAAAACTTTGCATCCTTTGAAATATTCTCTGTAGAGATAACCAGAAAAGATGAAAGACCATATTTTAGAAAAAGAGGGTTAGTAAAACGAACAATTGAGAGTCACACTTACATCCGCAGGTCCTCGAAATTCGAGAGGTTCTCTCTTTAGAAAGTAAGCCTTGTTTAACAATTGTCGGCGTAAATTTTAAGAAATCCATTCTTCTCGTGAATCAAAGGAGCTATCTGAGTGCATAAGTAGTGCCAACTGCATGATTAAGTAAGTAAGACACCTGCCTCCCATCAAAGAATCTCGTAAATGGGAGCACCATAAACTTTTTGTTTGATAATTTATATTTTACCCTTTCCCAAATAATCTTACTTTTACTTAAATCTGCATCTTAGGGCTCCTAAATGGAAAAAGAAACTATATACACATATCATTAGCAGTTAAGCGAAACATTGATTGCATTCACTGGTACTAGTTGCATTTGCTTAGATTGTAAAGACCTTCCTAATCAATTTTGTTGAGGATGCCATTGATGGAGATAGGCTTCATTTTTAGCTACTTCTTGTATTTGTTGGACAATTCCTTCTGTGATCTGCGATTGACGAAATGCGGATGGTATGAAATTAAAGTAAAATCCAACCCATAGTGACGTAGTAATTGGTAGAATTGCTTTGTTTATGTTTGGGACCACTTTTTGGAATTGTTTTTTGTACTATAAGTCATTCTCATGGTCTGTCTGCGTTCCTCTGGAGTCAGCTTCGGCATTTTATCGATGATGTTGCTCAGAGTTTCAGAGGGAAAGACATCACTGTCAGAACAATTGCTTTGGGTGGTTGATAAATCGAGGTCTTCCTTCCTGTGGTTGTATTTGACCATTAATATTTATTATTTTCAACAATCATTTCAATAAAATAACTTAAAATAGCCCTAAGTTGTTTTGGCAATTCTCTCAAATTTCATTCAGAATTAGCTAGTAGATTTATTCAGATTGAACCTATTTTTGAAGATATAATAGAACAATAATTACTAAATTAATATCAAAGCTTATTGATTTGAGTTGGCTTTAGCTTGGAAATAGATTTATCGTTTATTTTTGCAACTAGGTTCCTCACTAAGAAAAAGGCTTCTATGATTGCTTCCACTAAGAGAACTCCTGCCTAAATCCTAAAGACCGCTGTATTAATTTCAGTGATTTTCTGGATCTAATGTTGAGCTAAAAAGGTTTAGAGATTATAAAATTTAAAAAAGGTTATTGTTTAGTGTTTCAATTGATTCAAGATGATTTGTTTATGGAATCAGCTCATTTCTTTGACTTTTTTGCTGGTGCTTTTTTGGCGGGGGCTTTCTTGACTGGCTTCTTGGCGGCAGCTTTACCCTTCTTTGGTGCTTCTTATTCTTATTCTTATTCATCCTAATCATCTTCATCTTCATCATCCTCATCTTAGTCATCTTCATCCTCATCATCTTCATCTTAGTCATCTTCATCTTCGTCATCCTCATCTTAATCATCCTCATCCTCGTCATCTTCGTCTTCATCATCTTCATCCTAGTCATCCTCATCCTCATCATCCTCATCCTCATCATCCTAATCTTCATCATCTTCATCTTAGTCGTCTTCATCCTCATCCTCATCATCTTCATCTTAATCATCCTCATCCTCATCATCTTCATCTTCATCATCTTCATCTTCATCTTCATCATCTTCATCTTAGTCGTCTTCATCCTAGTCATCTTCATCCTAATCATCTTCATCTTCATCATCCTCATCTTAGTCATCCTCATCCTCATCATCCTCATCTTAGTCATCTTCATCTTCATCTTAGTCGTCTTCATCCTCATCATCCTCATCTTAGTCATCTTCATCCTCATCCTTGGCGGCCTTCTTGCCTTTTCCTTTTGGAGCGGCTTTCTTGGGGGCTGCCTTTTTGGGGGCAGGCTTTCCCTTCTTGGGGGCAGCCATCACTTGCTCAAGGAGACAAGCGATTACTAAAACCAGGAGAACGAGTTTGTGCCAGAGATTCATATTAAAATATCTTAATAAATCTTAATCTTAAATGCTGACTTTTATATTGCATATCACATAACGTATAACATCTTTTTTTCTTTTTGCCATTTCCCACCCTTTCCATTCATAAAAGCCCGATTCGTAACAGTTACTGCAGCAGATAGTGTTAGAATTGAATTTAAACATTTTTAACAAAATGCGTCTGAAGCTAAAGTTATTTATGATGATATATATATCATACCCAAGTTGGGAAGTTGCTGATCTTTTCTTCGAAGTTAAAATTCTGGTTGTTGATCGCATATGCTAGCTTTATCTTCATCACCACGCCTTTTTGTCCAGCCATCGAATTTACCACATGAAGAGTCTACTTATAAACAAAAGTACTTGGTGGACCACTTCGCTGGAGTATGGCTGCAGGATCATTGTGCTCAAAGAGTTTATTGTTAGTTTTACGTGTTTTAGGACGGCAGCTTGGAAAGAAAGTTGGCTCAAAGAGTTGTTCGTTTTGTTTATGTAAGTTGTGTAAATCTTGGTTGAGTCTGCTCCTTATTTGATGCAGTCCATCCAGATTTGCAGATGCTGGTTTTAGTAGGCCAAAAACTTGTTGGGATTTGTGTTGATTATGGGCTTAAATCCAGTGTTTGCTGAATTAGGATTAGAAGTTAAAGTTGGTTGAGATACGGGCTGACTGTTATTTCCGAACAAATCGAATCCAATATTCTGAGGCTGAGGCTGAGGCTGAGGCTGAGATGGCTGTGGTGGCTGGGGTTGAGTCACAACTGGTGTAGAAGTAATACCGAAATTGAATCCTACATTGGTTTGCTGTGGTACAGGCTGAGGAGAAGGAACACCAAATCCCATTAAATCACCTCCAAATCCAGAATTGTTTGTGGGTTGAGGTAGAACCTGAGGAGGTGGGTTGGATATTGAGCCAAAACCTAATAAATCTCCACCAAATCCAGAACTAGGTGGGGATAGAGGATTCGAAACTGGCTTAGCTACTTGAGGGGTACCCATTTACAGTCCGAAGATGTTGAAAGGATCATTGTTTTGTGGTGGATTAACAACAGGAGGAGAAGTTACTGCTTGATCAAACGAAAAGCCACCAAGAGTGTTGCCGAAAATATCTTGGCTTGGAGGCTGTTGTTTCACTTCGGGAGCTTTAGTGGGTACACTAGTAACTAAATCATCTTAGTCGAGTAAGCTTGCAGCTGGCTTCTTTGGTTGATCAACTTTTTTTTCGATTTAGGAAGGTTTTGGAGGTTCGACTTTTGGTTGTTCAGGTTGTCTGCTTTCTTGCTATCTCTTTGGGACTCTAACCTATCGAATTTCAACAGAACCCTAAGTTTTGGATATGTGCTAATCGTAGTTAATTGCTAGACGTTATGGCATTTTAACGGTGGAGAAATCTAAATCCATTTAAGTTTCTCCGACGGGGATGGACCTGAATGTCTAGACAGTGGGCTTGAAGGGTTGAACAGGAATGCAGATCTCCTTTTTGCGGTCTTAGTCCCAAGTGTTCTAAGTCAGTTTGGCATACTCACAAGCTCTTTTTTGAACCTACAAATCAGAATGAGTTTAAAAGCTTCTTATAATCTTAGTAATCCTTGCCTTATCTCCGAACCTTTAATAAATCTTTAGAAGAGCTGAAAGGCCATAGGCGATTGTATCATTGTTTATTCCAACTTTAAAAATAATGCTTTAAATTAAATCCAAGACATGGCTTTCGTTTATTTTAGCTCCACTTATTTTGAAGAGAACGTGAGATAGCTATCCAATCAAGAACAGAGTCATGCTGCTCAGAGCGTCATTCTGAGGGTTCTAAGCACTTGCGAAAAAGAGTTTTGCCATACAGTACTCCTGGAGTTGAGGGGTTGATTGAACCAAATAGACCAAAGATTTGGCTGATTCCTATTTAACTGCCTGGTCAGCATAAACCAAAACCTTCAAAATAGTATCAAAATGCCACCTTCGACTCTGAGAGTGCTTTTCAACGATAAGGCATATTTTCAAGGCCAGTTCTGTGATGAATTCTTAATCATTAGCATTTAAAAGCACATTAAGTAGATCTTTGATAATTGAAGGAGAGTTGTCAGGTGCAGCAATAACGTATAAAAGATCCAGCGCCATGATTCGGATGAGGATATCGTTCTAATTCATACATTAGAAGATTGTACTTTTGTGGGTTTTTACTATTTTTAGATCATACTTGGTCATCAGGCTAAGATTGAACAATGAAAGATATTTGGCGTTTGCATCTTTCACTGAAATGAATTTGCTTAGGACGTTAGCAACCATTTCTCTAAGCTGAGGTGTAGGGTCTAGTTGCATAAAGCATTGGAAGCATTCAAAGAGAACAGCATTCGCCCCGTTTTTGAGGTTGTTTGAGACCCTAGAACACACAGAATCGTGGCAAATAACTAATATCTCTGCTAGTTGCTTGTCAAAGTTGTTGGAATGCTTCCTCAAAGTTCTCAAAAACTTGAGAATGGCTACCTGTAGAAAAGGATCTTGAACTCCTCCGATTTCATACTAGGCGTTATGTTATTGAGCAATCAGCCTATAAGCTCTAGCTATTTTCGGGACCAGCTCCACAAAGCTATTTGCGAAAGATTCATCGACATGAATGGCGTTTTCCAAAAAAGCCATGCAGCTAAGCAAAACTCCATGACTTTTTTCTTCCAGACAAGTTGAAATTTTAGGTAAAAACTAGGAGATGTACTCAGGAACTTTTTTGATAACCTTGATCGATGTAAGGATAGCTTTCTTCCTGATGTAGGCCGAGTTGCTGCCAATGCACTGCCTTAATTGAGACTTACTTTCAAAACATCTTGATGCAAATCTTTGGCCAGCTCGGAAGTACAGATCTCACTAAGCACACATAGAACAAGTCCAACAATGTTGTTGTTATTGCTGCTGAGGTCTATTCTGATGCGGTTGGTAGCCATCATCAGCAGCTCAGATTTTTCATGGAATAGCTGAGTTAGCCCTGTATAAAAGCAAATTTACCTAAGTAGCCGATTCTCTTCTCAATGAGGGAGTTGTTAGAGATGAGTTTGAGGCATTCCATCTGTCCGAAGTTTGTTTATTGGCCTGACATGTTGATGAAGAGGAGTTTGGTCACATTGCGTGGTCGAAGGGCGTCTTAGTTTTTCTGGATACAAAGGGCAGTACGGCGAAAGATTCTCTGATCGCAGCCATTTCTTTTTGGTACTCTGCACGCTCTTAGGCTTGAGTTTTGCAGTTTCTGATTTTGGTGATGAACTCGTGAAGTCTGATCATTTAAATAGTTATTTAAATTTATCCAAATTCAAAGTTAATCAATGATGATGAGTCTTTTTCTGCCCTGGCTCAGGAATATCTTCATGGGTATCGTGGTGCGTATGTCTGGTGCGCTCGTACTCGAAGTTTTCTTTGTGATAGTTGGTGAGTTCGTTTTGCCAGGTAGCAGGCTCAGTTTTGCCAACTTGGGAGTAATATTCTCTAAGCCAGTCGTTTACCAAGTTCTTTTACTGGATGCCGTCGATGTCCATATCAGCGACTGGAGATAGGTTTTATTTGGGCAGTTCAGTGTTAGTTAATCTTCTCCAATGAGTCTACACTCCTTACAAGTGCCATTGGTTTACGACCGCCACAATGTTTTTATGGCTTTTCAGTGCGTATAGATCTCTAAATATTCTTTAGTCTCTTTGGTCGATGATTATGGCTTTTTGTTTAGGAGCCATCTTGCTGAAAAGGGCAACAAGAAAGTTGATTCTGCTGCGATCAATAGACTAAGAAAAAGCTTCACCTCCTCTTACATGTAAAGTATTGAAAAAGTCATCATATTGTGAGGTCAAACTGCTTGTGAGTTGATTGGTTTTAGTGAAGCCTCTGTAAAGCAAAGTATGAGGGTAGAGATCTGGCTGTAATCTTAGGGATTCGATCGTGACTGGATCAAAGACATGTCCTCCATAAAACTTGGCAACTTTGTTTGTATCAGCATGTTTCAATGCATAATAAGATTCGAGTCCAGGGTTGAGTAGGTTGAAATCTTCGGGAAGTCCTGAAACTAAGCACATAAATACTTAGGACAGTTTCGAAGGTGTACTTCCAGATTTCGTATCTAGCTCTGAAAAGCAGGCCTCTCAGGTGATTTTAGAATTTGTATTTAGGCTGAGGGAAGTCTTTGCTGACCTGATTGAAAACTTGTTGCGAGTTCACCTAAATCACATATATCTTACATCAACATGTTTCGCGTAGTTCCACCAATCTTCAGAAGCCTGCACATAAATAGCGTCTGGATTCAATTTCTACAAAAGAGTCTGAGTCCGATAGGCAAGGGTGGTTGAAGAATTGGTGGTGCCAATAAGTGTGAGTTTCCGCTGCGTGGCTGGATCTTCCAGGTAGACCAGAGTATTGGTAAATGGAGAGAAGCGATTAGCTATTCGGTTCTAGATGTTGCTATCAATGTTAGCGTTTCTTATGAAGCGATGGACGACTTTAGTACCACTCATTAAATAACTATATCAAAACACCAAATCATTACCTTGGGTCATAACGCAATAATAAAAACCGATGATTGGAGATTATCAGTTGCCCATCTTCTTGTTGTTTATTACATTTATTAGACTCTCTTTGACCTAGAGTAGTTTGTTGAGATCGTCTATCTATCTTCGTAGTTGGTCGTTTTCTGACTCTAGCTAGATCAGTTGTTCAGTCACCTTCTTATCTTTCTATGCAAGTATAGCCCGCATTCGAGCCTGCATTTCTTCGGAAATTAGTTGCTACTTTTTGGAATATTCCTACCGGAGCTCATTTATCCTTGATTAAAAATCTATGCCTCTTTAATATATCTACTATTCCTTCATTTTTTCCAGCCTTTTCACTCTTTACATCCATTATCTTTCCATCTTCTATATTTTCTCTTCATTCTTCTACTCAGTCATTTGCAGTAACCTTCGCTCTTATTGAAGTTTGAACTACAGCGCATCACAGGTTCTTTGATATTCCTCAATTTTTCGAAAAGCTTCGCCAATTTCATTTCTATAGGTCAGTTAGTTTCCTTGGTTATGTTCAAGCTTATAATCTTAGAAATCAGCTTCGAGATTATTCCTTTCTTCTTAAAGCTCTTTGAGCTTGGTATCTTTTTCCCTCTACAGCCATTAGTATCTTTCCTTCCATCTAACAAGTTCTCGATTCAGGCGCTCGTTTTCCTGTTCCAAAAACCGTTGTTTAATTAGCATCTATTAGATTTCTCCGTCCTTTTCTTCCAGCTATGTCTACAACTTCTGCTTCTACACAAAATAATTGTTAAGCAATGTCTTCATTTATTTTTACTTGGCCTACCAAACTCTTTTGTCTTCTACTCTATCCCCATTCGTATTCCGCATCGATGAGCCCAGTTTTTGATTAACACTTTGCAACTACTAGTTTTGTTTTCTCAACCTAAACAACTCGCTTTAGGTATGCTCATTCTCCTGCTCTCTTTGCTTAAGTTTTTACAGGTACTAGTTGAGCTGGCTTTTCAGATCTTCGACTTTGGCTTTCAGCTTACTTTATGATAGCTTATGAAGCTAGTTCGTCTAGGTCAAATAGTGAATCCTTTCTTCCTGGTTTTGGGTAAGAATGCGATCTTTTTGTATCTCAAAGTTGCTTTCCTGTTATTTGTTCCTGAAATCCTTTAACCGGGTTTTTATTTTCTTGGCCATGTAGGTAAAAAGGGTGGTTTATGTTGCTATATCGTTGAGCTCTGCTAGCTACTACTTCGGGATGCTAAACTCTTGCAGAAGCCCAATCACCTGAAGCTTGAGTTTGAAAAATACTTCTTCATGCTTGATTTTGAACAAATTTTCGAGCCTCTCTGTTTTTCCGTCAGCAAATTCCTTGACATGCTCCATCTACGCCTAAAACTACTAAGGGGTCAGATACTTCTTAAGTTTTTCGATCAGATTTTCGCACCTGTTTCCCAGTTCTCGGATTTTTAGCTCTTTGTTTTCGTTTTATCTTCTTAAAATTTCAATAGTCCGGGTAGACTATCCTTTTAAGAAGGTCGAAGCTCTTACCTTTTCGTCGTTATTGAGGCCTAATGTCAGAAATTTGCTGGCAGAATTAAGTTATGGAAGTTTGAGGGTGGAGGCTGACTTGGAATTTTGGAGTTGGCGTTCCTGGTAGGATGAGGGCGGGGTGGATACGATTTAATTGGTAGCCACGCTTTGCCTCCTCTCAAGCTCGTTCACAGTCTTTTTGGGTTCGACCTATGGTTTTTATACTTTATCTTTGCCCTAGGTGTAGATCTGCTTGATTTGGGCGCGGTAGAGTGCGTCGATTTCTTTGAGCTTGTCAGCCCTGGAACTGTTCGCTGCTTTCTTTTTGCTCTCGTCTGGTGGGAGGTTGGTCTCGCTCATAATAAAGTTCACTAGCAACTATAATATCCAATCGAATTAAAATAAAAATACAAACCGATCAACGATCCAGCTTCTTGCCGTTGATGCCTCCTACCATTGTGTTTTCTTCCTTCCTTTTGTTGATGCTGGCCAAGGTTTTCTTGAACACGTTGTCCTGTGTTTTGGTGGTGGCCCCATAGAGATTCAGCTTCACGTCCAGCCGAAGTTGGTGGATGGGGGGGAGGGAGTTTACCTAATCTTCATTCAGCTGCTGTTATGCCTTCTTCTTCTTGATCTTCATGCTCTTCTACGGAGTATCATCGTGCTCGGTTGCCTTGTTTATTGAGCTCGAGTGTGGCATGCCGAAGATGGTCGATCTGCACTTTTCTTGGAAGAGGTCGCTAAAATATTCGTGCTTTATCGCTTCTTTCGCTGTGATTCGCTCAGCTGGATCGTAGGCCAGCAACTTGTAAAGAAGGTCAATGAGCTCTTTCGAAGCATTGGGAAGCAGCTTCTAGAAGCCGATGCCCTTCTTCTGCGGAAAGTTAAACTCATTCTGACTCATATGCGTGGCCCTACTTTTGAACAAATCTATCAAGGACTGTTTGGGAGTGCCCAGAACCTTGTTGATTTTGTGGATTTGGTCGAGCTAGCCCTTGCCATTGAACAGCGGATATTTGGCGATCATCTCGAACAGCACACACCCGTAGCCCCAGATGTCCATTTTGAGATCGTAGTAGCCATCGGTCATCAGGCACTCGGGTGCTCTGTACCATCGGGTGGAGATGTATTCCGTATAGGGCTGTTTGGAGAATATGCCTGAATGGGGTGCGAGTTACCTTTGCAGGAGCCGAAGTCGGCGAGCTTGATGCTGTCTCCGGAAATGAGCACATTCTAGGGTTTGATGTCTCGATGGAAGATGCCTTTGGTGTGAATATAGTCGATGGCCTTGAGCAGTTCGTACATGTAGAACTTAACCTTCTGCGGCTGCAGATTTTTATTGCGGACGAGGCACTCATAAAGATTCTGCTCCATCAGTTCGAACACGAGCGCCAGTTTGCCTGCGTAAGCCAGAAAATACCAGTTGGCTAGTCGTAGAGGACCTAGATCAGCTTGATGATGTTCTAATGTGGGGTTAGTAGTTTTAGAGCTTGTATTTCTTTGAGCTTCTTGACTTTCTCGATAGTTTCATATTTTTTCTTCATGCACTTGATGGCCACCAGCTTGTGGTTGCGGATGGACTGGGCCATGAACACCTCGGAGAAGGTCCCCTCTCCCTTTTTCGACTACAGACGGTACTGGTCCATCGGATAGAAACTTTTAAATATTATATACCTCCTCTATCAATTATTTTCGTACAGAACTTCAATTCGTCACTACTTATTTACTCAACCTTTCTGCCAGCCACTTGCCTCGTAGCATTACTCAAGGCTTCAGTCCAGCAAGCAAATGCACAGCAAATCGATAAAACAGAGGTAGTTTAGATAAAATACCTAAACTTGGTATTCCAGGTTAACTTCGACATCTCTTGAAAATATGAGGGAGTTGTATCGAATTTGGGTTGTGAGATGCGGAGTGGGTCAGTGATGAAACATTTAACTTTAGGGTATGTCAAC
>Ga0316217_10003587_pt1 | contig 17499 bp, 18 predicted proteins | sample 1anoAmetaG_FD_203633 | JGI IMG/M metagenome (GOLD analysis project Ga0316217, IMG submission 203633) | Freshwater microbial communities from Trout Bog Lake, Wisconsin, USA - 1anoA | ecosystem: Environmental > Aquatic > Freshwater > Lake > Hypolimnion/Profundal zone | place: USA: Wisconsin...
CCTGCCCAACAACAGCAAGACGAGCAGAATGGCCAACAGCAGACCCAATCCACCGCTGGGGTAGTAACCCCAAGACCGGCTGTGCGGCCAGGTCGGCAGTGCGCCGAGCAGCATGAGGGTGAGCAACACCAATAAAACGGCACCTAACATATTATTCCTTTCGTTTTGTGATTGTGGTTCGTCGGTTTGATTTCCGTTGTTTTCTCCGTGCTGGTCGTCCTTCCGGTTTTGACCCTAGGTCGCGAGGAAATGATTTTGATGTTCATATAAACACATTAATGCAAACCAACCCCAAGTTGCTATGGGGTGTTACCCTACCACCACGTCCAATTGGTGGTGGTGATTCACGGCCCGGAATGCCGGGAGGCTTCCACCGGCAATCACCGGCTACGGTTTGGGCCGGGAACGAAACGCCGACCAGATTAAACTGGCCTCGCCAGCGTATTGCAGAATGTTCCGCCACCAGGATGATTTGTCCGTAGTCGGCGCGGATTTGTTTCGGCGGCAGGCGGAGATTCCGGCCACCAGCAACCCGGCAGCGGCCGCCAGCGAACCCATCGTCTTGGCCTGTCGGCCGAGCGCATGCGCCTCGCCCGCCATCATCTGCCATTCCTGCAGCAGATGCGCGCGGTTGAGTTCGCTTTCCGCGATCAACAATTGCTTCCGGGATTCCAGCGCTTTCATTCGAGAATTTCTTTCAGGCAGGCGTGGTCCTTCCGCAGTTCATCCCGGGTGGCGGAGAGCGTCTGCCAGTCACGCAGCAGCCCGGTGAGCCGCTGATAAAGGCAAATTCCGGCTGCGCCATAAAGACCGGTCAGGATCAGCAAGACGGTCACCGGCCAGGCCGACAACCAGATCACCAGGGCCGCAGTGAAGGTCAGGGCGGCGAGCAGACCGAAAGCCCCCGCGCCAAGAGCGAGCAGCAGCGCGTGCAGGAGGTGCTCGCGCTCCTCCTGCACTTCCACCGCCAGCAGTTCGAGCCGGTTTTCCCCAATGGTCAAGAGCCGGCTCCCAACTTGTTTCGCATCCGCGACCAGTTGCTGGAAGCCGCCGGTGGCTGCCGTTTCCATATTATGACCGGTCGCAGTTGGCCGAACACCGGCGCGCGATCAGATAGCCGAGGATCGCCCCGACCCCGACGCCAATGGCGATGGCTTGATAGGGATGCTCATGCACCGCCTGGTCCGCCGCCTTGGCCCCCTCGACCGCCTTGGCGCGGACGCAACCGGCCATGGTCTTGGCGCGCTCCAGCGCCACGGCGAGACGCTTGCGGGCTTCACTGATTTTTTCTCCGGCCACATCGGCGGTGGCGGCCATCAGCGAGCTGGCATCGTCGGCCAGTTGTCCCAGGTCGTTTTTGACTGCTTGTGTTTCTTGATTCATAGTTTTGTTTGTTTTTGTTTGTTGATGTTCTTCAAAGGCAAATTTTCCGCGTCGGCCAGATGCGCCGCTGCCGGCGAACTGGCGACATGCAACAGCGAGTTTCTGCCGCCAAACGGATTGGCCACGGTTTCCTTGGCCAGCGGGTCGGGCATCCATTGGCCGTCCACCACAAAGCAGTATTCGTAGGTGCCGGGGGCCAGGGAGGTTTCCTTCCACCAGTTGCCCACGCCGGAGGAATGCAGCGTCTTGGCTTCCGGTTGCCACTGGTTAAACGTTCCCGCCAGACAGACGGTTTTGGCGGTCGGATGCGTAAACTCAAAGCGGACGGGCACCAGTTGCGCGCCGGGGCCCGGGGCGTTGTCGTGATTATGATTTTGTTTCATGATCTGTGATTCAGCGTGTTGGTTGACTTTCAGTTGTTGTAAAGTGTTCCATTTCAGATTTGTACTATGCACGAGATGAGCGGTCGGGCGCTATGGGGTGTTACCCTACCGCGGGATGGCGGTTCAACGATCAGCGTCACCGGCCCGCGTTCAAAATAAAAACCAAGGTTTCTCCGAGCAGCGGCAAGGAACACCCCAGTCGCGGCGACGCCAGATAAAGCGTACCGATGCTCATGCAATACAATTCAAAACTTAAACCTGGTCGCGTTGGCAACGCCCAGGGCGGACCTTTGCGAATACAGCGACGGGCGGAAGCTCGTGGAGGATTCTGCCTATTCGCCCTGCTCTTCAATGCCGTCCAAGCCTTTTGCGGGCCGTTTCCAGCCGGGCCAAGCGTCACGCTGGCGTGGAACCCAAGCGCGAGCACCAATGTGGTCGGCTACAATATTTACTATGGCGGGGCGAGCGGAGTTTACACCAATAGCATCAATGTCGGCAATGTGACGAGCGCAATCATTCCCGGCCTGACCGCCGGTGCAACCTATTACTTCGCCGCCACGGCCGACGATGCCTTGGCGGACCAAAGCTGTTTCTCCAACGAAATCAGTTACCCCGTGCCAGCGGTCATCGCCGGCCTCCAAATCGGCGCCGCGACCGCCGGCGGGTTCAACCTCACCGTGACCGGCCCGATTGGCCACAGCTATGAAATTCTGGCGACGCAGGATCTCACGTCCTGGACCGTCATCGGCTCCGTAACGGTGGGGGCCGGCGGCTGGTGGGATTTTGCCGACACGAACGCGGCGAGTTTCCCGCAGCGCTTCTATCGGACATATGAAACACCTTGACCAAATTTGCCAACCCCATGAAAACGATGAGGCAAACATTCCCGCCGGGCAAAAAATTCCACGTGGCGGCGCCGGATCGAAAAGCAATCCTGGCCCAAGTGGAATTGCGGTCCGGCGATTGGAAGTTATTGCGGTTGCTGGCCCTGGCCGAACCAGTGATGCCTTGCCATCACCATGTGGACTAACTGAATGAATCACCGCCTCAGTGCTCACGCTCCCTGCGGAATCAGACCGGCTCGCAAGGCGAAGCGCACCAAACCGGCAATATCATGGAGGTCCAGCCCGGCCATCAATTTCATGCGATGATATTCGACGGTCTTGGGACTCACTTTCAAGATGCCGCCGATCTGCTTGGTATTCTGACCCTCGGCGATGAGTTGCAGAATTTCGCGCTGCCGGCTGGTCAGCCGCTGAAGCGGGGCTTGCCAAGCGGTGGTTGTCGGGCCGGAAATGGTTTTCCGCGCGCGCTCCGGAATTCCGGACTGCAGCAGGGTTTCCCGCTGCACCTGACTTTGCAGGGCCACCTGGGCCTGCTCGGTGCGGATTTCGGCTTGTTCCGTGCGCATCTTCGCCAGATCCGTCCGCGTTTCGGCCTGCTCGGTGCGGGTTTCCGCGGCTTCCGCCCGGGTCTTGGCCTGTTCGGTGCGCGCCTCCGCCTGTTCGGTGCGCGCCTCCGCCTGTCCGGCGCGGGCTTCCGCCCGGGCGATCCGTGCCTGAAGAACCGGTTGACTTTCTTTCATTTGAGTTTCCTTAGCCTGCCAACCCAAATCGTTTCGCAAATTCCTGGCCTTGGCTACCCGGGTGTAAAACACGGTGCAGAAGATGGTGATAGACGACTCTTCGGAACTGGGCATGGCATTCGGTTCCGCTGGGGCGACGACCGTGTTCATGTGGGTCGCCACCACATTCAGATTTGGATGCTCCGCCAGAAATCGGTCGAGCTGTTCCTCCAAAGCACTCGCGGGCGATTGGCCGGAGGGCAGTTGGTGCAGAATGATTTCAAATACTTTTGCCTTCACGGTATTGGCTCCAGCAACCAGGCACGCCAGCCATGACTGACGCCCCGGACCGGGGCCGGCTCCCGCGTCGGAATGTTCATGATCGTCCACCATGAAAATGGGCTGGCGCCCGTCCGCCTGGTTCCGGACGGAGGCCGGCGCGGCTTGCCGCCAATCATTTTAGCGGGTGAATTCATACGACCATGGCCTTCGATTGGCGGCGGCTAGCGAAGCTGCGGCACACGAATGGTGCCCGCCTGGCCAATGACACCAAACACGGATAACAGCCAGATGACCACGCAGATTACCGCGACGACGTTGATGATTTTCTTGATCTTCCCGTCCATCGGGATATAGGTGTTGACCGCACGCCAATGACGATCAGCGTGACGATGAGTGATATCAGTGACATAGCTGGCCTCCAGTTTGGGTGAATGCTTTATGGTTGTTAATCATGCTGAGAGCTTACGCCAGTGTGTGAACGGCTGCCATGGGGTGTTTCCCTACTCATTTTTGGGCGTGTCCTTGAATCGCAGACGGAACGCGGGTCCGTGACCCGCAGCAGCTTCGCCAGTCAGAATGGATTGGCCACAAGACGGAAGCGCTGGGGAGTCTGGACATTGCTGCGGCCGAGGACGGCCGCGCTCCCAAAATGGGAAGGTCTTTTTCACATTCGCACCGGCCTCCCGGCGGAATGACTGCGCCGGGCGGTCTCCCGATGGCCGGGCCAAAAGTGCCGCAAGGAAAAAGAGCACGGCATCAATTGCGAGATGGACCAGACCGACATGCTGGCCACCCAGCGTCCCAAAACAGCCGCATTCGATGTTCAATCCCCGTGCGAGCGCAGAGACGATGAGGCAGAAGAAGATCATCGTCAGGCCGGTAACAATTCGCGCGGCGGCCCGCAGCCATACCCCCGCCAGTACAAACACGCCGGCAGTGAACTCGATCCACGGCACCAAGATCGCCACCAAGTTGAGCAGCCCCGGCGGCACCAGCCGGTAATGACTCACGTCCACGGCAAACTTCGCGGGGTCGGCAATCTTCAGCATCCCGGCAACGACAAACACCGTTCCCACGATTAGGCGCAAAATCCAATCGAGACGACTTTGGGGTGGTTGAACGGTCGCGTTCATTTTTGTCCAGCCAGCACGGTGGGTAATCCCGCCTGCCGCCACGCGGACCAACCATTAAAAAGCAAATACGTGTTGGTGTAACCGAGCGGGCGCAGGCTTTCACGCAAACGATGACTCAATTCGCACTCATTGCCGTCGCAATAGAGAACCAGCACCGATGCGGGCGTCAGCATCGGTGCAATCTCGCCCAGGTGTTGCGCGAACGATTGTGCGGGCAGGTTCAGCGCGTTTCCGATATGGCCAGCCGCGTAATCCTCCGGATCGCGCGCGTCCAAGAACAGCGTGGTGCCGTCGTGCCAGAGTGCTTTCGCCCGGTCGAGCGGGATGAATTCTTCCGCGGGGACGGTCTGCTTGGGCGGGGTAATCAGCGGCAAACCTCGCGGCGAGACGTGATTGGCCGCCAATCCCAGGCCCGCACCCACCAGAATAATAACCAGCGCCTGCGGGAGCGGTGTATTCAGCCGGAGCTTCACGGTTTGAACACATTGACAATGACCGGCAATTCCATCCTGGACTGCGCCGCCACCGAGGTTTCAAACGTCACCTTGCCGCTGACGGTGGTCGTGGGCACCTCATCCAGCCGGGCGATTAATTCATAAGCTTTGCCGTCCTCCTTGGGCACCAATTCCATAGAGATGCCTTTGATCGTGCTTTGCGGGTTTTTTATTTCCAGCGGCTGGCCATCGGCCGAGCGAATCACCACATGTTGTATGACAGGCTGAACCGCGTTCGTGTCCGCCGTGAGGCTCCAATACAGTGCTTCCGGGGTCAGCGAAACCTCGCCCATCACCTCGCCATAAAGGTACAGGCTGGAGGCCGGTGAGTTGGATTGATCCGCCGTGTAAACCCGCACGTACTCATTGAAATGGCGCGGGGCGCCATCGCGTTTGATGGCCACGCGAATGCGGGCGTTGGTCTCATTCCCCTGGCCGTCCGGCTCCACCGTGGCCGTGATCCACGGCTGGGAGCCTTCCAAGCGCTCAATCTGGAGCGGCTTGCCATCCGTCCGCATCAGCGTGGTGAATGCGTTCGTTTCATTCATCCCAAACGCCAGGTAGGGAGACAGAGTCATCGGGGTCAGCTCAAACAATGGGGTATAATCAACCCGGATGGTCAGGGACACGTCCGGAGTCAGCGGATCGTTGGACCGCACGGAAATATGCTTCTCGATGTTGCCCCGGTAAAAACCAAGATTCAAGGTGAAGGGGATTTCGCCGGCCGTTCCCGGAGGCAGCGTGTTCGGCTTCACTTCCGCGGCCGTGCAGCCGCAGGAGGGCTTGGGGGGTTCCATTTTAAGCACCGCGTCGCCCACGTTCTTAAACTTGAAAATGCCGGAGACCGTGGTGACCTGGGAGGTTTTGCCAAAATCATAAACGGTCTGGTCAAACTGGATTTTGGGTGTTCCCTGGGCTGAGGCGGTCGCGCAGATCGCAAGCAGGCACAAGGCCGAGGTCAAGAGTGTTGATGTTTTTTTCATAACTGTTTGATTGGTTTAAAAGTTAATGTTGCATTCATTAATACTGAGGGTTTTCCCAAAAGCCCGGCCGAAGGAACTTTCCCACGGCCGGGCGCATGGCCCTCAGCGGGGCTGCGGTTATGGCGAGACCAGGATCCGATAGAACCGAGTCGGCTGACCGACTGCAGTTGGATCCGTGATGGTCTGGCTCAGGCCCGTCCCAGGGACAGTCTGCAAGTTCGTCCAGGCCGGATCGGTCAGTTTGTTCTTATATTCCAGGGTGTACGTTTCCCCAGTCGCGGTGGGGAAGGTCAGACTGAACGTGCCGTTGACAAATCCGGGCTTGCTGATCAGCGGCGAGGAGGCGACTGCGGTGATCGGGCCAAGGCAATTGGCGGCGGCTCCAACGGTGCTATCCTGACAAACCTCCACGCCTGTGGCCGTCACCGTGTTGGTGGGCGTGAAGCTGACCACAATGTTAGTCGCATAAGTGAGCACCGTGTTGGTGGTCACGGTTGCCACTGTATTGGTGGTGAAGGTGTGGACGTTGTTGGTCACCAGCCCAGAACTCGCCCGGCCAATGTAATAGAACAAGTTGGCCCCGTAACCCACGTCGGTGGCGGTAAAGGTCAAGTCGCTGAGGCGGTTGGTACCGAGACTCATGCGATCGGTGGCCACTCGGGTCACCGGGTTGATGGTCCCGATAGTGGACCCGGTGCGGTCATGGCGGAGATAGGCGAAGATGGCCGTCCCCCACGTGGACACCGCGCCTGGCACAAAGACCAGCGAATCAAAGTTGGTGCCGACGGTATAGCGATCGGTGACGATTCCGCCGGGCGTGGGGTTGATGGTTCCGAACGTGGCAAGGCCGGTCAGGCTGTTGCGGACATAGTAGAACAGATCGGTGCCATAGCCCACGTTGGCACCCGCGAACGCCAGACCGGTGTAGCCGGAGTTCGGGATGGTCCAGAGATCCGCCGAGGAAGAGGCGCCTTGCGCGATAATCTCCCCGAAGGTGGAGGCGCCACTGCTGGTATGGCGGATGTAATAGAAGCTCATTGCTCCATAACCGACATCCGGCGCCGCCAGGGTCAGTGCATCATAATTGGTCGAGGTGAGGTTGAACCGGTTCGTGACATAGCCGACCATTGGTGGAATGGTGGATATGGTGTCAAAGGTGTCAACCCCGATGGACGGCTGACTGCTGGCGTAAAACAACGTGGCACCCCAGTTTTCATCCTGGTCCGCATACATCAACCCATGCAAGGTGCTGGGGACGTTGAATCGAGGGGTGATGGTCAGCGCCACCGGGTCAATCGTGCCAAACACCGGAAGTCCGGAGTTGGTGGTGACGGTGACCACGCTATTCGTGACGATGTAGCTGACCAGGTTTGTGACGATGCTGCCAATGCCGTTGGTGATGATCATCCAGTTGGTGGTCGGATTGGAACCGCCAGTAGCCAGGTAGCTGCCCAAGAACGGCGCGGAGGCTCCAGGGGCCAGGGTGATCGGACCCAGCACCGGGTTGCTGTTGCTCGACTGATCGCTGAAGACCATGACATTCATCAAGGTGATGTTGCCGACATTGGTGACCGATCCGCCAATCACCACGGTGCTGCCCGCGGAAACTGGGCCGGGCGGGCAACTCTCGGTGATGGCGATGGCCGGCAGGATGGCGACCGGGCAACTGGCCGTGTTCGTGGCGTAAGTGCCGCCGCACGTTTCCTGACCAACCGCCGTGACCGACACGGAGCAGGTGTTGAACGGCACAGTGTAAGTGCCGCTGTAAGCCTCTGCCTGGCCCGGAGCCAGATCCAGCGGGCCCAGCACCGGGGGGTTGGTTCCCTGCGGGCCGAACACCCAGACGTTGGTCAGGACGACCGCACTCGTATTGGTGACGTAACCGCTGAAGTGATATACGCTGCCCATCGGTATCGGGTTCGCCGGACAGTTCGGCACCACGGCGATGGTGGGGATGGTCAGCAAGGGACAGACGGCGGTGGCCGTGTCGGTCACATTGCTGCCGGAACAGTGGTCCTGCCCGCGGGCGGTCAGCGTGTCAATGATGAGACAGCAGCACACCGGAGCGACATAGCTGTTGGTAAAGTTGACGGACAGGCCCGGGGCCACGGTGATGGGGCCGATGACCGGCGTATTATTCGTCGGCTGATCATCCGTCACATAGACATTGACCAGCGAGACATTCCCGGCATTGCTGACCGAACCGGTGAAGGTGTACAGGCCGCCGCGCGGGGTCGGCAGGAGCGGGCAGTTCTTGGTAACGGTGATCCGTGGCGTCGTGGTGATCGGACAGGTCGTCGTCACACTGTCAATCACCGGGAGGTAATTGCAGACATCCAGGCCACTCGCCGTGAGCGTGTCATTGCCGCAGAAATCCGGCGGCACGACATACGCGCCGTCGAAGCTGACGGATTGGCCCGGCGCCAGATCGGTGTCCCCCGGCAAGGGCGAGTTGTTGGGCGCGGCGCTGTCCACCACGGTGACGTTAATCAGCGTGATATTGCCGGCATTGCTGACGGAACCGCTGTAGGTCAGGAGGGAGCCCGGCTGGAGGGGGCCGGGCGTGCAGACTTTGGTGATCACCAACTGCGGGAGCGTGGCGATGATACAGGTGGTGGTGTCCTCATCCGTGACGGTGACGCCGGCACAGGCCTGGCCGCTGGCCTGGACGGTGCTCCACACCACGCAGCAGTCCAGCGGGGTCAGATAACTGCCCGAGAAGTTGACGGTGGCGCCGGGGGCCAGGGAGCAACTGGAGCAGAAGCAGATCATCGTGCCGGGCACCGGCCGGTCGCTGACCACGATCACGTTGGTCAGGGTGACATTTCCCGAATTGCTGACCGAACCCGTGTAGGTCAGGAGGCCGCCCGGATAGACCGGGTTCGTGGGGCAAGCCACGGTCACCACCAGGGCGGGGGTCGTCACGATCGCACACGTGGTCGTCACCGAATTGGTGACGGTCAGACCGCAGACGCTCATGCCGCTGGCGGTCGAGGTGCTCGTGGTGGAACAATTGGTCGGCGCCAGATAACTGCCGGTGAAGTTCGTGGCTTGACTGGGGAGCAGGGTGAGGCCCGTGAAGATCACTCCGCTGAGGCTGTTCAGGACCACCACGTTGGTGAGGGTGATGCTGCCCGTGTTGCTCACGAAACCGCTGTAAGTGAAGAGGCTGCCGGCCGGCACCGGATTGGCCGGGCAAGCCACGAAAATGCTGAGCATCGGCGTCGCGGCGATCTCGCACGTCGCGCTGGCCGTGCTCTCCACGGGAATACCGCAGACACTCTGGCCGGTGGCCGTGGAAGTGCTGGTGGTGGCGCAATTGGTCGGGGTCAAGTAGCTGCCCGTGAAGCTGGCGCCCGCGCCCGGGGCCAGGGTGGCGGCCGTGAAGACCGGGGTCGAGCCGCTCAGGTTGTTCCGCACCACCACATTGGTGATGATGATGTTGCCCAGATTGGTCACGGTGCCGCTATAGATCAGCAAGGCGCCGGGGGCCGGCGGGATGGCCGGGCAGGTTTGGGTGAGGGCGAGGATCGGCGTGGTGGAAATCTCACAGGTTGCGCTGGCGGTGTTGGTCAGGGCCATGCCGCAGACACTCTGGCCGCTGGCGGTCAAGGTGCTCGTGGTGGAGCAGTTGGTCGGCGTCACATAGCTGCCGGTGAAGCTGGCGCCCATGCCGGGGGCCAGCGTGCCGGCGGTGAAGATCGGGCTGGACCCGCTCAAATTATTCAGCACCACCACATTCGTGATGGCAATGTTCCCCAAATTGGTCACCGTGCCGCTGTAGGTCAGCAACGCGCCGGGAACCGTCGGGCTGGCCGGACAGGTTTGGGTGATCTTGAGCACCGGGGTGGTGGCAATCGCGCAGGTGGAACTGGCCGCATTCGTCACGGCCACGCCACAAACACTCACGCCGGTGGCGGTCGAAGTGCTCGTGGTGGAGCAATTGGTCGGAGTCAGATAACTGCCGGTGAAACTCGCGCCCATTCCGGGCGCCAAGGTGGCGGCGCTAAAGACCGGCGTGGAGCCGCTCAGGTTGTTGAGCACCACCACATTGGTAATGGCAATATTCCCCGTGTTGGTCACCGTGCCGCTGTAAGTCAGCAACGCGCCAGGCGTCGGCGGAAAGGCCGGGCAGCTCTGAGTCACCGCGATGACGGGCCTGGTGGCGAGAGGACAAGTCGCGCTGGCCGTGTTGGTGACGGGAATTCCGCAGGTGCTGGTTGCCGTCGCCACCAAGGTGTCGGAAATGGAGCAAACAGCCGGCGCCAGATAACTGCCGGTGAAATTGGTGATCGCGCCAGGGGCCAGGGAGGCAGCGGCAAAGACCGTGGTGTTGGGCACCGGCTGATTGTTGACCACGACGATGCCGGTGAGGGTCACGTTGCCGGGGTTGCTGACACTGCCGGAAAAAGTGAGCAACTGGCCGGGCGCAACCGGTGCTACCGGGCAGGTTTTGGAGACCAGAATGCCCGGCGTCAACACCTCGGAGCAGGTGGTGTTGGCGGAACTGGTCACCGTCTGGGGATGGGTCGTGAATTGGTCTGTGCCCGCAGCCACCAGCGTGGCCGTGCTGGGACTGCACGGATTCACCGGCACCCAGCTCCCGTTAAACGAGGCGGCCTGGCCGGACAGGATATTGGTGATGAAGACGACCGGAAACGCGCCGCCATTGACCAAGTTGGTGATCGTGACGCTCACCAGCGTGTCGTTGCCACAGTTGGTAACGGTGCCGCTAAAAGTAATCGCGCCGGTTTGCCCAACGCTGCCGCTGCATTGCACCGTCAACCCGAGGCATGGCTGACTCACTTCCGTGTTCACGCCCTGGTTGGCGCCGCCCTGGCTGGGTTTGTCGTTCTGGTAAATCGTCGCGGTGTCGCTGGCCGTGGCGCGCACGATGCTGCCGCCCATGCCATCGGAAACAATATCCTGCTGGCGGACGACATAACAGACGTTGCTGGGATAGTAATCCGATTGGCCGTTGACCAGGTAGGTATGCACCAACGCGACCGGGTGCGAGACATTGTCAGGCGTGACAATGAACGCCACAATATTGCTGGCGTCGCAGACAATCGGCCCAACGCCGGAACCGTTGAAGACGAGGACGCCATAGCAGATCGTGTCCCCGACATGCACGTCCGGGGCGGAGGTGAACAGCGTGATGCCAATGCCGCTGCCCGTGCAGCCCGGCGGCACGCCCTGGGCGCGGGCCGCTGGCGCGTTGAGCAAAAGCAACAGCAGCCCCGCGAGCAACGCGAACCAAAGACAGGGTCCGCGGCGAGTGCCCCAGCCGGATGACACCGGCCCGTTTGAGGACGGAGCGCAGAGAGGTGGAACGAGATCATTTGATCCGTTATACAACAGTGTTGTATTCATAAATGCGATTTTAGTTTTGTCTGTCCGGTTTGGTTTGAAACAATCGTTGCCCCCGGCGTCAGCGCAGGGCTGAAAATTCCGGTTTTAGATTCATTTCGTGTTTCACGACACGACATTAGGGGACCTAGCCCGGCTTTGCTATACGGTGTTTCCCTATCAGGTGTTCACCCCATAGACCATGCGGCAACAATCCGGCTCTGGGGCGTGTTTTCAAACAAGACGATGGGTGGTGCATATTGAATCTGTTCGCGGTCGCAAACAGCCGCAGCCAGGGCGGAGTAGGCATCCGCAAGCAGGAAATGGCTTTCGCAGCCGTCCACGTAGTCGCCAAGACTGCCGTCGGTTTCCTTTTCGCGCTCGCTGCCGGTGATGAGATGGGCTTCGACAGTGTCCAAGATCGGCGGGTCCCAAGTCAAACCACCGGGCAAGATGAGGTAGGCGTCTTGCGCGTTGACGGACGCGAGGGGGCAAATCAAAAACTTCCACCGACCGGGCGCGATCCAGAATGGCGGACCAGGTTCATTTCAGGGCGGCGACAGCTTGTCGCCGCTGAGCTTGAGGGGACAAGCTGTCCCCTCCCCTAGCCATCACGATGGGAGTGAACTCCGCTTCCGCACTATGGTATTCTGTGCAAAGTGGTCAGGGCCAGAGGGTCAGGGATTGGCGGATGATTTCGTCCAGCTCGGCCTTGGAATCGCCGCCGCCGAAGGTGAACGTGCCGGTCAGATGCTGCCAGTCCTCCCGCGTGAGGCCGTAAAGTTCGCGGGCGATGAAGACATGGAATAACTTCGCGCTGACTGCCGGATTGTGACCGGGCATTTTGTCAGCGCGTTGAATGGCAAAACGAAGCATGCAGTTTCTTCAAGGCTTCGGTCTCTGGGTTTTGCGATAACTCACCAAATTTGACGAAGCTTCGTTTGCAAAAAGCCACGCCTTGCCTTCGGCAGATTCATCTTTGACCGCTGAACCAGAAACCTCGTCAGAACCATGCTCTCTGCGACTATCTTGGGCAAATTTCGGGCCGGCCGTTGCCACGCGAAGGACTGATTCGAGAAAGCCTTCGCCAAGTTCATCTGCGCGCGCCCGAAATGCTTCAAGAACTGTCGCGGAAATCTGCTCGACACTGTAGCCAGACTTGCGAGCGGCCTCTTGGAAGGCTGTCTGGTACACGCGAAGAAGTAGTTGCGGGCCAAGACGGCTCGCGGTCAATTCTTCGAAGGCCGCTTCCCCGACGAGAACCACGACCGACGGCGCCGCAGCCTCTACACCCGCCCGCGAACGGTGGCCCCGCAATGTGTTTCCAATCAATGCGTCGTAAAATATTTCGCCACCATAAGTTTCCTGAAGCCGCCGCAACTGATCGCCCAATCTCTTGCCGTCTCCTCCTTTTGCGGAACCGGTCTTGTTCTTGATTTGATGAAATCGTAGCGGAATGTTCGCGCTCCACGGTGGCTGAACCAAATCCGCACCGGGAAACGGATTCATTTCTGGGCTTATTGCTTCCTGATCCACGCCGCGCGGCTCGGGGGCTCGAATATTGCCGCGCATCTCGCCGAGAACATCTTCGTGCAGATGGCCGATTAAACCTTCAATCATCATCAATGCCTTGTGTGAGACGGCCGCGTTGACGGTGGGGCCGAAATCTCCAGCAAACAGCAGATGTTGCGAAGCAGCCAAGATGTAAGGATCGAGTACGTCCCCCGGATTCTTCCCCCGCTCAATATCCGCAGCCGTTTTCGGAAGGCTATTCACAACTTCAAGAATCTTGGCCTCAATCGTTTTGATTGTCCTATCTGGGTTGGGAAATGCGCGGAGTAACTGAATGCGTTGGGCAATGGTCCTGGAAAGACTGTCCACGGATGCCTCTGGCACTCCCGCCTGTTGCAGAATTCCGAGCATGAGATTGCACAGCTTTTGAAACGGCAGATCTACCAGCGCGCCAACTTTTTTCTCTACCAAATCCGCCGGCGTCTGCACTTTAATGCAAAGTTCATCGAACACTCGTGCGCAAATTGCGCCCGCCGTTGGATACTCCATGTGGATGAGGTTGCGCTGCGCGTCAGCGAGTCTTTCGCGGAGCGGCTCAGGAAATCTGTGGAAAGGATGCGTTGGCGGAAGATGGAGAATGGGGTAGCTCATGCGAGTTCCGCAAACAGGTCAGGCGTGGTGTTTCGGCTTCGCTTGTTGCATGCCGCTTTACGAAGGCGAGCGCTGGCAACTTCAAGAAGATGTTCCATTCGGGGTGCTGTCAAGACGCAAGGTTCCGCTTCGTTTTCCAGCAGCGGAGCGAACTGTTCTCCAATCGCCTTTCCCAGAAAGGTCGGCACGGCATTTCCAATCTGCTGATATTGCTGGTTCATCGGTCCTTCAATAATCCAGTCATCCGGGAATCCTTGAAGGCGGGCGCATTCCCAGACGGAAATCGGGCGCACGAATTCGGGATGGCACATCGCACTACCCTTGCGATTGGGCTTGGCGGTAACGGTTGGCGACAATCCGTCATAGTCGAGTCGGCGAAAGAATCCAGTCTTACCCCCGCCGGATGTGTAGGCTGGGCCAAGGCCTTTTTTCTGAAGCTCTACCGGCAGGTTGCGCCAAGTGCCTCCTGGTGGAATCAGCGCGAAATACGCCGCCATATCTTCGGTGTAAGAGCTGTGAGGTCCTGGGTTCTGCCGGATATTCCAGATGGCATCACGCACAGTTCTGAATGGTAGCAAGCCTCGGACACCCTCTGCATGAGTAGGCTTTGGCAATGTCGGAGGAAGGCCCTCGCGCGCGCCAAACATGACGAACCGCAAACGATGCTGCGGGGCGCCGAAATCAGCCGCATCCAAAACTCCGAACGTGACTTGGTAGTCAAGACTCTGAACATCGTGGAGGATTTGACGAATCGCCGAACCGGAAAGCTCGTCCTCCGCTAACGGTGAAACTCCATGTTCTGTTAATGCGCTGCCGTTAGAATAAGCGCGAAGGTTCCAATGTTTCCCCGGACGGTCTTTTATTGGCCGATGGTTCAGTGCCGCCGTGATGAGATTGCCCACGTTCTCCATCACAAAATACCTCGGTCGAATTTCGCTGATGAGGCGAAAGTACTCGTAGATGAGATTGCCGCGAGGATCATTCAGGCCCGCCCGCTTGCCGCCGGGCGAAAAACTTTGACACGGAGGGCCTCCCACCATCAATTCGACTTCACCAGACCCAAATCGAAGATCACGAAGCTCCGCGCCCGTCAATTTTGTCACGTCCCCTTCGACCAGTGTCAACGAAGGGCGATTCCGCCGAATGGTTGTGCAACACCAAGAATCAATTTCGACGGCGAGCGATGGATGCACTCCTGCCATTTCCAGTCCCAAATCAAGCCCCATTGCTCCGCTAAAAAACGACCAGACTTCAGGCGACGACTTGCCCGAATCCGGTTTCGACTCCGGGGCGTGTCCGTTCGGTTTGGTGTTCAAACTCATACAGCAGCTTAAACTCATTGGCCTTTTTGGACAAACTTCTTCGCACGATTGTTTGTTCGCATCCAATGCGCGCAAATGATTCTCCCAATCATGCTACGTTGCCACGGTGCTATGCGTGGAGTTGAGTTCCCGAGCCGCTATTCTTCGCAAGCCTGCCCTGCGGCTCAAATGGCTGGCACAATTGCCTTGAATTGATTTGACCCTGCCCAATAAGCTTCTGATGTCTGGAAACGCGCGAGTTGATCCCGTGAGGGCGCGGAAATCCAAGGCTGGTCCACAAAGCGGAATCATCTCACGGCACAGACGCAGCGTCATCACGGATCGCTCAACCGGGTCGCTCATCTGGCAACGGAGATGGCGCTCCGCAATCCCGGCGACAAGGACGCGACGATTGTCAAAATGCCAACGCTCGCGGAACGCGCGGCCCTGGTGGACATTCGGCGGCGTGGCCACCACGTCGCCGCAGCTTTGCGAATGATTCACCCAGGCGCAGGCGGCATCAATGCGCTGGTATTGCCGCCAGAAGGCGCGGAGGACCTTGATGAGAAAGCCGCCGGAACCGCAGGCGGTATCGGCCACGCGGATTTCGGCGAGCTGCGCCATGAGCTGGCCGGCGCGTTGGAAATCGCATTGCTGGGTGCCGACCGCCGCGCAGAGGTCATCCACGAGCGGGCCGGCGAGGGAATTGACGAGGGAATCCGCCATGGGGCCGGTGATGCTGGCGGGCGTGTAGTAAATGCCCTCGTCCTTGCGGTTGGCGGCGAGGAACATTTCGTAGCTTTTGCCGAAGATGTCCTCGTCAATGCGCCGGTAGTTGTAATGGACGATGCCGCGGCTGAAGGTTTCGTCCCAGGAATTGACGCCGAGCACGAAATTCAGTTTTTCGCAGAAGCGCTCCAGATTGGCGGGGGCTTTGTCGAGCCGTTCCCACACGCGGGCGGAGAAAATTTCCGTATCGTAGTATTCGTCGAAAAAGTCCTCAAACTCATCGAGGAACTTGGGGACGATGCGGTGCGCGCCCTTGGCCTCCCAGCGCTGCGTCTGGCGGACGTATTCGTCCTGGGTGAAGCGATACGGGACGAGGCCGAAATCCTCGAGGGTGCGGGCGAAGATGAGCTTGTTGATGAGGAGAATGATGGATTCGGCGGCAAGCTCGGGCTGGGCCCATTTGACCTTGTCGAACTCGTTATACCAGATTTTCAGGTCCGTGAAGAATTGCTGCTCCAATTCCGGGCGCTCGACGGCGTCTTCCACCCGGCGCAGCGTGTCCAAGACGCTGCCCATTTCCGTGTATTTCATTGGCCGCAGATTAACGACGCGGGGCAAAGCTGGCGAGCGTGTTTTTGCGGTTTTCAAATAGTGGCATCACTTGGGCTTGGGGTCGGGTGGCCGCATGGGCGTCAGCGCCGCCAAGATGGCTTTTTGCACCAACGGATTGGAGAGATTTCCCAAGTGCCCGCCCTGCGGAAAAACAGTCAATCGTTCCGGGGCAAACGTGGCGTGAAGCCAGGCCAGATCCTCATCGGCCAGGAGAAAGTCGTTTTGGTTGACGATGACGCGGATGTCGGGATTGGCAAGCAAACCGGCGTCATACGTCCGCAGGTCGCCGGCGGTTTCCAGCGCGGCCGCCGGCGCAGCCAGGCCCTGGGCCGAATAATATGGCACCGCAAACTTCGCAAAATAATCCTGAAAGGAATAGCGGGAAATTTCCTCATACGCCGGCTCGCGCCGAAAACTCCAGAGCGGATGGCGCAAGACGTCCTGATTGTGGTGGCGCTGGCTGCTGTAAATGACGTCCCGCAGCACGAAACGAAAATCCAGTCCGATGAGAAACTTGGACTCGATGGCGTTGAACGGCAGCGAGATTTGCGGCGTCAGGGTGTTCTTGCTCAGGGCGGCGACTTTCAAAAAGGTATTTTCAATGTCGTCGGTCCGTTCCGCCACCGGCCAGTCCAGGGGCGCGCGGTAAAACTCATCCAACTTGGCCACCCCATGGAGCATTCGCACCGGGGTGTTGATGGCCACGTAGCGGTCAAATTTTATCACCGGCAGCGGGCTGGCCGTGCGGAAGTCAGCCGGAGGGGGGTTGGTGGTGGCGGTGGCCGCGATAAACAACGATTCCAATGCGCCCATGGAGTAACCCATCAACGCCTTGTGGCCCAAGCGGTTCGGATAAAGCTGGTGCAAGCGGTGATCCATCTCGGTCAGCGCCACGAGCAAATCGCGGCCATCCACCGGCAGATACGCCGGCAGCGCGGCCGTGGAGGCGTGCTCCATGAACTCGGAGTTGAACGGGCTGCTGACGACCACGGCGGAAAAGCCGTTTTTGTAAACCAGCTCGGCCAGTGCCAGCGAGGGCTCGGCCAGCCGATGACCGCCCAAGCCGGGAACGATGTACACCACGTTTGCCGATCCCGGTTGCAACCAGAACGTGAATTTTAAA
>Ga0316217_10003588_pt1 | contig 17498 bp, 10 predicted proteins | sample 1anoAmetaG_FD_203633 | JGI IMG/M metagenome (GOLD analysis project Ga0316217, IMG submission 203633) | Freshwater microbial communities from Trout Bog Lake, Wisconsin, USA - 1anoA | ecosystem: Environmental > Aquatic > Freshwater > Lake > Hypolimnion/Profundal zone | place: USA: Wisconsin...
ATGACTCCTTGCGGCGCGCTGCACGCTTGCTTCTAAGGGTAACGCGACCCGGAGCAGCATGTCACGGCAGGGGGTGCGGTGGCAAATGGGGAGGGGCGAAACTGATTGAAACGAGTGCCCGAGACGCGGATGCTTCGACTGGCTGCGCTCGCCCAAGATGACAGCTCATTTTCAGTGCTAACTTCAGATTCGGTACATGAGCAGAGGCTAGAGGCCCGCGTCTGGCTTCAGCGGTTTGCGGCCGGTTAAAGCCTTACCCTGATACAACATCCAATCAAGAACCGCTGCAAAATCAGCCGTATCCAACAGGCCTGGCGATTGTTGTGCTACGCCTGGACATGAAAAAGGTGTGAACCAGCGCCTGCAATCGCAAGTTCCGCATTGGCGGTTTTTCAGGAGTAACGCCAGTTGTGCTGCCTTAAGTCCCGTTCTTTGCCGGTAGAAATAGACCGATGGTCGGACGCTTCGCTGAAGAGACAAGCGGCAGGCAGCGTCGTAGAAGTACCCGGCGGTCGGATTGAAGTCTGTGCTTGCATCGTATCGCTATCCCCGGTCCCCAACGGCAAGGGACCGGGGCACCGGCCTTCGGATGGATTCAACGGGCGGGCCCTTTGTGACCCGTCCCGAGGGAACCTAGACCACATAACGCTGTATCCGTTGAAAAACGACTTCCTCTTTCGTAGACAGGTATATTCAGTTCGATCATCGTAACTTCGTCACATTTTGTCTGGTACTTCAGCAACTTGTTTCGTAGATCGTACACCGCAGATCCTTTCGTGCCGCTTAAAGTAATCCACTGATTTCCAGCCAAACGCATTCCTGTATAAAAAGGCGCAGAAGATATCCGGACAGCTGCCCCTTGCTCAAGTGCATAGACTGCTCCTTTTGCCCTTTCTCCAGCGAGAAAATAGAGAGTGTCGTTTGCACTTACCAAAGATAAGCAATCGAGATTTATCGTCTTGGCCTTTCCAGATGAAAGATCAAATTCCTTCAACGGCGTTACATCGGGCCTGTCAAATGTTCTTGCGTAAAGTCGATCTTCTCCAACAAACGCAAGCTCAAAACCTGAAGCCTCACCCCCATAGGCGAAAGGTAGCTTCCAAGATCGAAGTACTTTTCCGCTAGACGCATCTTGCACGATCAGGGAAAGGGTATCCTTGCCCATCTTCCAGTACGCGATCCTTGACTCTGTTGGCGAAAAAGCCAATCCATGTGTCTGTCCAGCGATCCTCTTCACGGGGATGGCGTTGGCATCGTCGATTGCAATTTCGAATATTCCCGCAACCGTCTCAAAAACTACTTCTTTGCCATCACGTATCCACGAGACGTTTGCATCGAGGGGAAATGTTTCGAGCTTATCGAACGACCTGCGTTTACCAGTTTTCAGATCGATGATTTTTGGTGTCCCGGTTACGTCCTCACCCTCGTCCTGCATAGACGCAAAGGTCATAATCATCGACCCACTACCGGGTGACGACAGTCCGAAGAGCATTTTGGCGCGATCTACTTTGTAGGAGTAGCTCTGAGCCGAGGAAAAATGTTGCAGCAGCAGGATCATACCTATGAGAGTGATCACTCTTCTCTTGTTATTCATCTTCACCTCCTATAGGGATGTGCACGGTGATATGCAGGTGCGTGGCATGGAGATCAACAAGCCCCTGCTGTTTGGCCGGCGTTGAAGCCGTAAACGGCTGACCATCTTTGTATGTCTGTCCTCCAGGCCCAAACACTTCATGTGCTCCCTGTTCATTGGCATATTGGATGGCATCCGAGATGACTTTATAGGCATCTGGAGTTGTGTTCAGCGCTTTATTTGTCATTGGTGTTCCGTCGATCGACTCGATATCTGCAGCTAGGCCCTTGTAGTGATTTGATTTGGGATCATGTCCACCATTGGTCGTGAAGCCAATAACGGCCTCCATAACGCCAGGCTTACCGAGTTCTTTTTGGAGCTTCTGTTCTACCTTAGGACCCAGACGTGGCGCATTTTTCCAATATGTGAAATGAACAACGCCTGCCGGAAGGCCAGGAGTTGGAATCGGACGATTAATCGTCTCTGTCTTGCCGATTAAAACATTCCAGCAGCTCTTCAGGCTGTCGCAGTGGCCATCAGGATCAGTTCTGTCCAGCGGATTGTTCCTAACATAGCTGTAAAGGTTCAGCGATTGCGGATCGTCGAGCTTAGCGTAAGGAACAGGTTCGGCCTTTGCTGACCAGTCCGGGCTTAGCCACCTCCCCATTGAACTTGCGTAGTACCTAGCCCCGAAGTAGTCGTTTCCTGATTCGGAGTCGCGTTCTTTGCCGGTAGAACGAGATGGGCAGGTGGCCCGGCCAAGTTTTCACCGCTGGTACTGCCTTGATGGATTGTGCCCCATCCAAGCCGCGTCTTTTGCGGGTTGGGTGGGGAAGCAGGATGTTTCGCCATGCCTCAAGCATATTCCTGCGGGCAACTGGTTGCCGCGTCGGAACGCTGTCCATTGCGATTCGATCTCGACCACGCCTGGACCCCCTGTCGCGTAGTGCCGGAAGCTGGACCACGGCCATTGCTCGGGCTTTGCGACCAGGCCGCGCTCGACCGGATTGCGGTGGATATAGCGGAGCACGTCGGAGCGGGCATTGTCGCCACGGACGTTGCTGTCGTAGTAACGCGCTTGCCAAAACTTCACTCTCGGTCCGCGCAGCTTGCGCGCGGTGATTTGTTTGACGGCTTTGAGAAATTGAGCAACGAGGATGGCCGGCGGCTCGTTCATCAGCAAATGAACATGCTCCGGCATCAGGACGTATCCGTAGATTCTTGCCTGATGTCGGGAACGGGTCGCCTCCAGCACGGCCTCGACCGTATCCCTGGCCCCGTCCGCTTCAAGCAGAGCAAGCCGGTGAAAACAACTGAAGGTGATGAAGTGAAGGGATTCGGCCCTGTGGAAGCGCCTCAGACCGCTTGGCATGGTTCCGTCCTCGTGCGGGAACGATTTTAACGCAACGACCGCTCATTCGAAAGGACGCGATGAACAGCGCATAGCCACCTGGCCGCGTTGAGGGCTGCGGTCTCCCACTCATCCACGATGGAACTGTGGATGAATAGGGCACAGAGAGTTTGCGGGCATTTATGACCGGGCCACCTGCCGGGTTGCTCCCGTAGGGAGCCGCAGAGAATAGCCCAGGGTGAAGCGCAGCGCAACCCTGGGTAAGATATGCAATGAAGCGACTCCGCCCGGTAAGGGCGGACAGATAGGAGGCTCATCGTTAGATGGCAACTGCCTCGTGTTTACGCTTCGCCCCGCCCCGACGGGGCAGAAACTCCCTTGGACAAACGCTCTCCCAGGGTTTCACCCTGGGCTATTCTCTTTTCCTCCCTCCGGGAGGACGTGAATATGCCCAGCTCGAACCTATCCCCAGACAAAGCGCGGATCGTAGGTGATTCCTTGCTTGTTCAACATGGCCAGGAACTCCGCTTGGAAATCCCGTTTGCGATGATGTTCAGCCTGCTGGACGATGTATGCGGCGGTTGCTTCAATCTGGGCGCTTCCAATGGAGAATGCGCCGTAGCCCTCCTGCCAGGCGAAGTTCGGCAAGGCGCAGTTCTCGTGCATCCAATGGGACGAAGAACTCTTGATCTCGCGCATGGCCGCTGCTACCGCCATCGTGGACGGCAACGAGAGCAGGAGATGCGTATGGTCGTCCATGCCACCAACTTCGAGGGCCTTTATTTGGAGTCCGCGTGCGATCCCTCCCATGTAAGCCCAAAGTCGCCCCTGGACCTCCGGCGGGATGATCTTGCGCCGTTCCTTGGTGGAGAAAACGCAATGATAGAGCGAGGAACAATAGGTGTGCGGCATACGCCACCATGCTACAGCAGGTTTTCACCACAGGCGCCAGAGCTTCCTTCGTTCCGCCCCGACGGGGCGGATGGCTTCAATGGGAATGCGGCCCCAGGGTTTCACCCTGGGCTATTGTCTTTCCTTCCCTACGGGAAGGAAAAGCGATACAACTACCCCGCAATGGCCTGATCGATACAACGCCGAACTGTCTCACAACTTAACCTTCGTGAGACAATTTCTAACCACTCATTGGTTTCTATTGTGTGGGGGAATGCCCATATCCTGTCTTCCATTTATGCAAAACAATCGCGCCCAGCCAGCGCGGACGAATCGTCGCCTATTCGGAAGCTAGCCGCCTTGTGTTCGCGGCAAATGGAGTTTCTCCGCTGCCTGTAGAAACCGGCTTCGACTCCAGGTTGCTAGTTTGCAACAGGGGTCAGCAGAAGGAGCCAGTCCTGGGTGCCGGGTTTGGTGAAGTGAGTCTGCGGTGCGCTGGAGACTGGCGCCGCATCCTGCGTTGCGCCGGTACGGGGGTCAAACCAGGTTGCCCGATAGCGCTGCGCCGGCAGTGGACGCACGAGGCTGATCTCAGCGCCCGAGAGTGAGTAGATGAGTACGGGGTCCGTCGCATCACCGGCAAGAACCCAGGTGCGTTCGGGCGCGGCGACCCATCCATCCTGGGGCGACATCCTCATCAACGAGGCGGCGAGACCGGTCTGCACAAACCGCTCCAGGAGGCGGTCTGGATTGGCAGCCTGTACGGGCGGCTCAGCCGGGCGGGGAAGCTGAGGGTACATGGCCGATGCGCGCTGTGCGTCCGTGGGTGGCGGGGCAACGGGGCGGGCCTGCAATCCGGACGGGGAACCGGCGCCAGCCATGAGGACGGGGATGGGGCCGGCGCCAGCCTCCATGGGCATGAGGGCAAGGCTGGGGTAGCGATCACGATACTCGCGCACCTCGCGGTAGACCTGCTCGGGGGTGGTGGGCGGCGGCGTGTCAGTGTAGCCGGGAAATGCCTGGGAGATGAGTTCGCGGAAGGCGTGATTTTCTCCGGAGCGAGGCGCGAAGAGGGTTCCGTCAGAGAGGTACTCCCAATAGCGCATATCCACGACGGCGATCTGCCGGGAGCGCTCAGGATCGGCGAGGATGGCGTCCGTGATCTGCTTGCTGGTGGTGAGCGCAATGCGGATGCGCTTGCCGTGCTGCTGCTCCCACTCGTGGACAGTGTCTTGAAAGAACTGCTCGAAGGCGAGTGGGCCGGCGTACTGATAGGCGACACCGAAGATGACGTTGGGCAGGTCTCCGAGGCAATCCAGGGTGTGGAGAATGTATGCGCGATGAAGCGCGCGCAGGGGGGCGTATGCGGTGCTGTAGAATTCGTTGCCGACGTCGTTGCGGCCGATGGGCTTGATGGGCGGGGGCTCGGGCAGGCCGGTGTCATTGATGTTGTTGGCGGGCCGCCATGCGTAGTCAATCCAATGGGGGCCGATCTCAAGAACATTGTGGGTGTTGTAGAGGTCGTAGAAGACGATGAGTCCGGCCTGCGCGGCGTTGCGGGCAAACTCGCGCTGGCGCTCGAAGTACCAGGGATTGTAGCGGGAGAGATCGAACTTGCTGAGACCGTCCCAGGCGATGCCCTTGCCGCTGCGTGCCCAGGGAGCCTCGTAGAAGGGCGCCCATACGTCGCCGTCGGCGCGGCGCTCCATGGTGTGAGCGTCGCGGCGGTGATCGTACCAGAGGCCGGGGTTGACCTGGATGGCCAGTACGTTGCGGCTCTTGAGGCGCGCGACCATATCGCGCAGGTCTTCAGTTTCTCCCGGTGCGGTAACGCCGGGCATGAAGCGGGAGACGCTGGAGCCGGTGGAGGTTGCCGCCGTGTAGGGTGAGGTATCGCCGCGCCACCATGCCTCAGTTTGCGTGGAGCCCCAGAGAGCCTTGCCCTCAAGAACGAAGCGTCCGTTTTGAATATCGACGGCTCGATAGACGGGAGTGGGGGTGGCGATGGATTTGATATCAGCGGGTCGGAACGCGGGAAGGCCCTGCGCGGATTCAAGGCGGAGGGGCGCGGCGGCGGGCATGGGCTGGCCGGTTCGCGCGGCGAGTTGCGAGGCATAGAGAGGCTGGGGCGAGGAGACAACGTAGTTCCCTGCCCCCGGAGGGCCGAGGGCGTCGAGACTGAGGGCCGTCGAGTTCCAGAGGAGCGAGTTGGCGGCTGTCCACCCGGCGCCCTGGGCGCGGGCGAAGTCGAGGATAAGCTGAAGGCGCGCGGCAGGGACGCGGACCTGTTCATAGAGCACGCCGGAGCTGAACCCCTCGAATGCACCGCTGGCGCCGATGGAGCCGGTGGCCTCGCAGTCGAGAAAGACGTTGGGACCGCCCGCGAGCAAGCCGGAAGCGAAGTCATTTGTGCCAGACTGGCTGTGGCAGCGATGAACGAGCACCTGCTGGCCATAGAGAAGGAAGGACTGGCGACGGTAGCCGCCTTCTTCAGACACGGGAGATTCATTGCGGCAGTCCTCGACCGTGATTCTGCGACCACGAAGATTGACGCGGACGGCCGAGGCTACGAAGTGGCGCGCAGTTACGCGGCGCACCCATGCGTCCTGAACTCGATCGAGGAGGATGGCAATCCATGCATGATCCTCGTCTTTGGGGCGGGTGGTGTCGAAGGCGCTTTCAAGGGTGAGATTTTCAATGCCGATATGGTTCGGCAGCGGCTCGGAGGTAATGCGGGCCAGGGAGCCGCCGCCATATTTGATTTCAAGCGCGGAGGTGATGGGGGCGTCGAGGAGGACGGACTTTGTTGCAGCGTCGATGGAGTCGATGGTGCGATCCCATACGAGGTCGTGTGAGCCCGGCTTCCAATCAAGCCGCTGGCTGGCGAAGTTGCCGGGAAGATTGGTCATGCCGAGCGCGGAGATCCACTCCTGCGTGCTGGGGCGGCGGACCAGGACGGGGTCGCCTGGATGAAGTCCATCGACAGAGGCCAGCCGCAAGCGGAGGCTTCCGGCAGAAGCATCCTGCAGGACTGCAATGGGCGAGGCAGATGAGGGATCGGACTCCGCGCCAGCTTCAATCAGGGTTCGGCGGCTGATGCCGGTAGCGACGATTACAGTGGCGGAGGTGCCCATGCCGCGCAGAACTACGCCGCTGGCCCGGAGGTGAAGCTGACCGCTGACTTGAAAGCGGCCGTTGGAGAGAAGGACCGCGCCACGAAAGCCACCGGAAGCGAGAGGGAGGGCGGCTACGCGGTCAATGGCTCCCTGGATGAGGGATGTATCGTCTTTGCCGGAGGGCCTGACGACGAGCACAGCTTTGACCAGGGGGATGGGCTGGCCGGCCTGATAGCCCGCATAGGAAAAGTCAATGGGGACTGGGCTTGCGGGCGGCTGGATGGCGAAGGCGGGAACACCCAGCAGCGAGGCGAAGATGAGCCGTGAAAGAGGAGACAGGCGCTGAGACATGGGGTGCTTTGGCGCTCCTGCACCCGAGGAAGGACCCTCTTTGGGATGCAGAAAACATGATACACAGAGGCGCTGCGCCCCAGCTTTGCAACCGGGGCGCATGATGCAAAGGCTAGTTTCTGCTGCGCATTTTGGAGAGCAGGCGGAGCATCTCAAGATAGAGCCAGACGAGCGTGACCATGATGCCGAAGGCGCCGTACCACTCCATGTATTTGGGCGCGCCGTAGTTGACGCCCTGCTCAATGAAGTCGAAGTCGAGGACGAGGTTGAGGGCGGCGATGGCGACGACGAAGAGGCTGAAGGCGATGCCGATGGGACCTGCTCCGTTGATGGTGAGAAATTGGACGCCAAAGAAGCCGAGCACCATCTGCAGGAGGTAGAAGATCATGATGCCGCCGGTGGCGGCGACGATGCCGAGGCGGAACTTCTGCGTAACCTTGATGACGCCTGAGCTATAGGCAACGAGAAGCACGAAGAGAGTTCCGAAGGTGAGGCCGACGGCCTGGATGGCGATGCCGGGGTAGCGCATATCAAAGGCGGCCGAGATACCGCCGAGCACGAGCCCTTCAAGCAGGGCGTAAAGAGGCGCGGTGACAGGCGACCACTCCTTCTTGAAGATGGTAACCATGGCGCAAATGAGTCCGCCAAACATGCCCAGCATAAGGAGGGTGGAGACCTCGGCGAAGTCATGCGATTTTACGAAGAGACTCCATGTCCAGGCGGCGGTGGCAAGGGCGCAGATAAGCAGGATGCCGGTCTTGTTGACGGTGCCGCTGAGGGTCATGCGCGCGGTGGCGTCGATGACGCCTCCGTACTGGCTGCCGGAAAGATTGCGGAAGGTGTTTTCTCCGAGGGCCGGATTGGATGTCTTCATCAGGGGCATGAGGCTTTTCTCCGTTGAGCGGTACGAGGCTGAAGGCCGCTTTGAGTTTGACGTGCGACTTGAGCTTCTGGATTGATTTTAATGCGCTGAGGGAAGGACAAGCCGTGAAAGCAGAATTTGGGCGGTCGATGTTGATGCCCGGTTTGATGCGGCGCGTGTATGCTCAATCACGGGAAGACGCGGAGATCGATCCTTGACTTGAATGGCCGGGATGGCGGGATGGACCGGGACGTTTTCTCACAGGAGATAAACAGATGACCTCAAAGCGGCTGGTTCTTGCGCTCTTCGCAGTAATGCTTTCGTTTGCGGGGCTGGCCCATGCCCAAGCCAGCGGCCCATACAAGGTCTTGAAGACTCAACTGCTGGGGGGCGATGGCGGATTCGATTACGTAACTGCCGACTCCGATGGCCGGAACCTTTACATTGCGCGGTCCGGATCGGCGGGACACATCGGCGTGTATAACCTGGACACGCTGGCACAGGTGGGAGATATTCCCGGCATCAGCTCGCACGGCGGAGCGGTGGACACGGCGACCGGACACGGCTTTGCCACATCCAAGCCGGTGACGATGTTTGATGCGAAGACGTTCGCGATTTTGAAGAAGATCGACGTTGGGGGCAATCCCGATGGATATCTGAACGATGCCTACAACCACCACTTTTACATCCTGAGTCACTCGACGCCGAATATTACCGTTCTGGATGACAAGGACGGGACGATCCTGGGCACGATCGATATTGGCGGCGCGCCTGAGCAAGCGGCCACAGACGGCAAGGGCAAGATCTATGTGGATATTGAAGACAAGGACGCCATCGCGGTGATTGACGCGAACACGATGAAGATGGTGGCTACCTACGACATTTCAAGCAAGGGCGGAGGGTGCGCGGGGCTGGCGCTGGACGCGAAGAACAATATCCTGTTTGCCTCATGCCGCGCCAAGCAAAACATGATCATCCTGTCTGCTACGGACGGGCACATTATCACTGACCTGCCGATTGGCCGTGGATCGGATGGCGCAACATTTAACCCCGCAACGATGGAGGCTTTCAGTTCGCAGGGCGATGGCACTCTCACAGTGGTGAAGGAGAACTCGCCAACGAGCTTTCAAGTTGAGCAGACGGTGACAACGCGGGCGGGAGCGAAGGTGCTGACGCTGGATACCAGGACCAACAAGATCTTCACAATCGCCGCCGAGTATGGGCCCATGCCGGACGCATCCGCAGCACCACCTCCGCCGCCACCACCGCCACCGGCTGCGGGCGCTGCGCCAGCGGGAGCGCCGGCGTGGATGCGCAGGCCGCGCGCGCCCATGATTCCGGGGTCTTTTCAGGTGCTTGTGATTGGGAAGTAGGCGTTTGAAATGAGAGAGAGAATGGATTGATTCCAGTCCATTCTCTCGTCTTTCGATCGTGCAGGAACTAAATTGGCTGTGAAGAGATGAACGCTGACCTCCCCGAATGCAGCCACAGCCAAACCCGGCTGGCAACTCCCAGCCGGGCAGAGTATAACGCTGAGATGGGGGAAGCTTCAGATTGTCAGCTCAATAACCAATTAGACTCTTGGCTTGGCGATGGCGGCCTGGTGATTACGGCCAGCGAACGCGCTGCCCGCGCCCTTGCAACTGCGTTCCATAGGGCCCGCCAGGCCGAAGGGCTTTCCGCTTGGCCAGCGCCCCGGATACTGGATTGGCAAAGCTTTCTGCTCAAGGAGTGGGAAGACCGCGCCTCCGATGGCCGTCTGCTGCTTGACACCGCCCAGGAGCAATCCATCTGGGCAGAAATTGCCGGCTCTGACAAGCACATGGCCACTCTGCTTGAGGGGCCCCGCTTCCGCATGGCCGCTCTGGCCATGGATGCCCATAAGCTGCTCTGCTCTCACGCGCCCCAGTACCTGCGCGGCTCCGCCCGTGGCGGCTGGCAGCAGGATGCCGCAAACTTCAGCGCCTGGCTCGCCGCCTTTGAGCAAACCTGCCAATCCGGCAACCTGCTCAGCCCCGCCCGCCTGCCGCTTGAGTTGATCGCGCTCCTGGAGAGTCCCTCCTCAGAGGACAGTCAGTCCGAGCGTCCCCCTCTGCTGCTCGCCGGCTTTGACCGAATCCTCCCTATCCAGCGCCGCGTTTTTGATACCTGGGGTTCCTGGAAAGAGGCAGCGAGCGGCCAGGCGGCCAGAAAGATTTACTTCCACGAAGCCAGCGATACCCAAGCAGAGATTGCCGCATGTGCCTTGTGGTGCAAGCGCCAGATCGACTCCAACCCGGAGATTCGCCTGCTCGTCATCACGCAAGACCTGTCGAAACGCCGCGGCGAGATCGAGCGTGCCTTCCACCAATTCACAGGCCCAACGCCCACTTCCCCGCTCTTCGAGTTCTCCCTCGGAATCCCCCTCGGCCAGGTTGCGCTGGCGCGTGGAGCGCGTCTGCTGCTCCGCTGGCTGGCCGGCCCGCTGGAGGAACACGAAATTGACTGGTTGTTTTCAACCGGGCAGGTCGCGGCAGATCCGCAGGAGTCCCTGGCGCTTGTCACCTACATGCGTGGGCTGCGCAGCCGGAGTCTTGAGCGTCCCGCCTGGAGCCTGGAAGCATTCCTCAAGCAGCGCTCGGACACCAACCCGCTGCCCGCGCAATGGATCGAACGCATCACCGGGGCCCAGCGCCGCCTGTCCGCGTTTGCCGCCAAGCCGCAAAGCCCGCTTGACTGGGCAGAGCTGGCGCCGCCTCTGCTGCAGGCCGCCGGATGGCCCGGCTACCGTCCCCTTTCAAGTGCGGAGTTCCAGGCCCTCCGCCGCTGGCAGCAAGTCGTCGATGCCTGTGCCTCGCTGGGCTTCGACGGGCGCCGCATCCCCTGGCAGGAGTTTCTCTCCGCCTTCAACCGCGCCCTCGACCAGACCCTCTTCGTCCCCCAATCTCTGGGAGCGCCCATCCAGATCGCCGGTCCCGCAGAGTCCGCCGGGCTCACCGCCGATGCCATCTGGTTTCTCGGGGCGAGTGAGAATGCATGGCCCGCCAGTGGTTCAGCCCATCCCCTGCTCCCAGTTGAAGTGCAGCGTGAATCAGCAATGCCCCACGCCTCGCCACAGCTTGACTGGGAACTGGCCAGCGCCATCACCAACCGCCTGCTTGCCTCTGCAGCCAGTCTTCACTTCAGCTGCGCCCGTCAAAGCGAAGGGGTGGATACGCGCCCCTCACGGCTCATCGCGCAGATTGCAGGCACCCCGCAACCACTGCCCACGGAGTTGCTTGCGCCAGCAGCGCAGACTCCCCTTGCCGTTTACTTCCCAGACCACAGCCAGGTTCCCTGCTCCCCCGGCAACGTCCGGGGCGGCTCAAGCGTACTCACCGATCAGTCACAATGCCCCTTCAAGGCCTTTGCCACAGCACGCCTCGCCGCACAGGCATGGAAGGCCGCCGAAGCCGGACTCACTCCCTCTCAACGCGGCCAACTGCTCCATGCCGTGCTTCACACCCTCTGGGGCGGCCCGCCTGAGGGCATCCGCACCCTCAAAGAACTGCAGGAGCTCAAAGACCCTGCTGCCTTCACCGCCGCAATTGTTCGCAGCACTCTCAAAAACGAGATCCGCTCGGGCATCCGCGAACGCATGCCGCGCCGCTATCTTGAACTTGAAGAGCAGCGCCTGACCCGGCTGGTGACCGAGTGGCTTTCTTTCGAGGCCTCTCGCGCAGATTTTCAAGTGCTCGAAACGGAAGTGAAGCACACCATCGAACTGGCCGGACTCATCTTCAATCTGCGCCTCGACCGCATCGACCGGCTCAATGACAATACGCTGCTCGTCATCGACTACAAAACCGGCACGGTCACTCCGCAGTCCTGGGAGCTTCCCCGTCCCGACGATGTTCAGTTGCCGCTCTACGCCGGCTTTGCGGTTGATCCTGAAGAGGAACTCGGCGGACTGGTCTTTGCCAAGGTACGCACGGGCGACTGCGCCTTCGCCGGTCGTGTCGGCGACGCAAAAGCCACGCTACTGCCCGCGATTGGCGCAGGCAGCAACCTGGTTAAAGACAGCCTCAACGCCGAGCAATTGATTGACTGGCGCGAACACATCCGGCAGTTGGCTCTTGATTTTCTCGCTGGCCGATCAGAAGTTGACCCGCGCGACTACCCAAATACCTGCGAGTACTGCGGTCTGGAGACCCTGTGCCGCATTCAGGAAAATCAAGCTCTGCTGCAGGTGGACGAAGACTCCGACGGTGTCAGCGCTACGGAGGCAGCCGATGAATAATCTCACCGTGAGGCCCACGCCGCCCGATCAGTCTGAACGCGTCCGCGCCCTTGATGCGGAGAAGTCCATCCTGGTGCAGGCTCCCGCCGGTTCCGGAAAAACTGACCTGCTCACCCGACGCTTCCTCTGCCTGCTCAGTGAAGTGGAAGAGCCGGGGCAGATCGTCGCCATCACCTTCACCATACCCGCCGCCGCAGAGATGCGCATTCGCATTCTCTCCGAGTTGGAAAAGGCCGCGGACCGCGTTCCCCTTTCTCCCGCTGACGACGCATTCTCAATGCAAGCACTGGCCGACAACGCGCTCCAGCACGCACAGATGCTCGGCTGGAACCTGCTCGACCAGCCCGCCCAGCTCCGCATCTCTACCATCGATTCGTTTTGCCGCGAACTCGCATTGCAGCAGCCCCTGCTCTCTGGCCTTGGCGATGGCCTTGGCATCTACGAGCAACCTGATGAGCTGTATCGCCGTGCCGCCCGCCGAACGCTGGAGAAGATTGACGATGCCGCCCCGGCCCTGCGCGCAGCTCTGGATACACTTCTGCTGTGGCGCGACAACAACTGGCAGGAGATGGAAGAGCTGCTGATCGAGATGCTCAAGAGCCGCGACCGCTGGATGCATAGCTTTGTGCTCTCCAGCGAACCGGATTGGGAGCAACTGCGCGAGCAACTGGAGCAGCCCTTCGCCAAAGCCGTCCGCAGGCAACTGGATGAGCTGAACCAAATTCTCGGCCAGATTCCCGGCGTCCAAGGCGAGATACTCGCGCTGGCGCGCTACGCCTGTTCGCAGACTGAAGGCAGGCTCCACAGCGAACTGGCTCAACTCGCCGAGTTCCCCGCCGCTCCCTTCGCCACTGGCGACCTGCTTGAAGAAGCGCGCGAGGCATTTCTTGTTCTGGCCAATCTGCTGCTCACCGGCGATGGCGCTTTCCGCAAGCAGATAAACAAGCTGCAGGGATTCCCTACCGAAGGCAAACGCGAAAAGGCTCAGATCATCGACCTGATTCGCAGGCTGGCGACCATCCCTGGGTTCGAGCCCGCTCTAGCCGCAGTCCGCAACCTACCCCCCGCCCGCTACACAGAAGAAGACTGGAAGCTTGTCCAGGCCTGCTTTACCCTGCTGCGCCACGCCGTTGGAGAACTGAAAGTCGCCTTTGCCGAGGTGGGCGCAGTCGACTTTATTGAGGTGGCGCAGATTGCTCAAAGCGTACTGAAGGGAGCAGACGGCCAGCCCACGGATGCCGCCATCGCCGTAGCCGACGGAATCCGCCACATCCTGGTGGACGAATTTCAAGACACCAGCCGCCGCCAGCACCAGTTGCTCTCAGACCTCATAGCAGCATGGCCTGAGCGCGAGGAACGCACCTGCTTCGTCGTCGGCGACCCCATGCAATCCATCTACTTCTTCCGCGATGCCGACGCCGAACTTTTTCCGCGCGTCCGCAAATACGGTCTTGAGATTTGCAACACCGACCCGCTGGAGTTCGCATCCGTCGCTCTCACCGCCAACTTTCGCACTGCAAAGCCGCTGGTGGAAGAGCTGAACATTGCCTTCGATAAAGTCTTTGCCGCTGACGACGGCAGCGGTGTAAGTTTCTCAGCCGCCGTTCCCGCGCGCGTTGATGCCGTTGAATCCGCCCCCATGCCGCGCCTCAATCTGCACTTGGAATTCGTCCCGCAGACAGCACGCAGCAAGGCTTCAGATCCCGCAGCCATTCAAAGAAAGGATGAAATCCGCCAGCAGCGCGAGGCCGCCTGCCAAGCGCAGACCGCGCAAATCGTCGATCTCATCCGCAGCCACGACGCCCGCATGGAAGCGGCGCGCAACTGCAAGCAGAAGTACCGCATCGCAGTGCTGGGCCGCACCCGAAGTGCGATTGCCCCCGTTGCCCAGGCTCTCCGCGAAGCCTCCATTCCCTTTCGCGCCGTCGATCTTGAACAGCTCTCTGCCCGCCCTGAAGTGCTGGATGCGCTGGCGCTGGCACACGCCCTGCTCAACCCGCAGGACCGCGTCGCCTGGCTCGGAGTGCTGCGCGCTCCGTGGTGCGGCCTCTCACTTCAGGACCTGCACACCCTCACCAGCGACGACAATGCTGAACTTCTTGAGCGGCCTGTCCCGGAGTTGCTCGCCGAGCGCCATACGCTGCTCAGCGAAGTGGGCTGCCTGGCCGCGGCACGCGTCTTGCAGGCGCTCGACACTGTTCCCAGCCTGCGCTTCGCCCGGCCATCGGCATCCGTCGGCACATGGCTCCAGCAAGTGCGGCTCCGCCTCGGCGGCGCAGAGTGTGTTGATGCCGCGGCACGCGCCAATCTCGATCTGCTGTGGCGGAGCCTCGACAGCCTGCCGAATGGCGAACAGGACCTGCTCGGCCCCGCTCTCGCCACCGCCCTCGGCAAGCTCACGGCTTTGCCCGACCCCGGCGCTGGCAGCGACTGCGGCGTGCAGTTGATGACCATCCACAAATCCAAAGGCCTTGAATTTGAAGTGGTCATCATCCCCGCTTTGCAGGCCGGAACCGGCCGCAGCCGCGGCAAACTGCTCTCCTGGCTTGAGCGCGGACTGCCCCCGGAAGAAGGCCCCGGCCAGCCCGACACTTCCGCGGAGATCACCGAGTTTCTGGTAGCGCCACTCCAATTCAAAGGCGCTGACAGCGGCAAGGCCAAGGCCTGGGTCGATCAGGTCTATCGCAAACGCGAATCGCAGGAAACGCGCCGCATCCTCTACGTAGCCGCCACCCGTGCGCGCGACGAGTTGCACGTCTTCGCGCGCCCCGCATTCAAATCCGAGAAGGACGGCTCCCTGAGCCTTGCCGAGCCTGCAGAGAGCCTGCTCTCTACCGCATGGCCCGCGTTTGAAGCAGAGATTCAGAGTCGCTTTGCTGCGTTGAAGGCCAAGGCCGCAAGCAGTCAACCTGAGCCAGCCACGATCGAAGCCATCGCCGCCACTGGCCAGAGCAATCTGCTTGTCATGCCCTCCCCGCCAGCGCCGACACAGTTGCGCCGGCTCCCGGCAGGCTACATCCCCGCACCTACAGGAGTGGACCTGACGGCCTCCGACGCGGCCCGCCTCACTTCCGCAGCAATGGAGAGCCAGCTCTACAGCCGCCACGAGGGCGGGCTCGTCTCTCGCGCATTCGGCACCGCTGTTCACGCCCTCCTTGAAGAGCTGGCCCGCCTCCGCAGCGTCAACGACTGGCAATCCGCCCGCGCCGCGCTCCACCACTCTCAACCCCGCATCGCCGCCCGTATTCGCGCCGCCGGCATCGAGCCCTCCAAGGCTTCCAGCATCGCCGCTGCCGCCATGCAACAGGCGCTCAAAGCATCTCAGGACCCCATTGGCCAGTGGATACTCTCGCCCCATGCTGAAGCGGACGCCGAGGTGCGATGGGCAGGAGTGATCGCAGGCTCGCTGCGCACCGTGCAGGTGGACCGCGTCTTCCGCGCCGGTCTTGAGCCTCAGTCCGCGGGCGACGATGCATGGTGGATCATCGACTACAAAACCGCCCATGCCGACAGCCTCGATCCAGCCTCGGCGCTGCCCGGCCTGCGCAAGCTCTTCGCTCCCCAGCTTGAAACTTACGCCAAGGTCCTCGGCAGTCTCCACGGCCATAGCGTACCCATATACGCAGGCCTCTACTATCCGCGCATGGCGCTGCTCGATTGGTGGAAGGTATAGAGGTTGGGGGTTATAACTTCAAATCTTGAAATAATATAACTTCCTGAGTTACCCCAGATCTCGGCTTTGAGGCCTGGGGTAACTCAGATAAATGCATTTTGGTTATAGCTGAATCCCGCTATTTCAGGCTGGCCATCAGGCTATCCAGCGCCGACTTCGGGGGCCGTGTTACCGACTCCGGAAGCGTGCCCAGCGGCTCATCCACAATATTCAACTGGTCAATGAACGTCGGCTTCTGCGTATCAATGTAGAAGACTCCGGTCAGGACTTCTTCCCTGTCCGCCGCCTCCATCAATGTACGCACCGCATCGGCCTTGTTGGTCGGGTCGTAGTCTTCAAGCAGTTTCCGCAGGCGCAGGCTCGAGCCGTCGTACATCTGGACGTCGTACACCTGGCCGGAGTCGTAATCGACCTCGATATCCTCGAAGCTGGGCACAAACCCAATCTCGTTGATCGGCTCGTCGTTCTCCTGCAAAAACTTGTAGCTCTTGGTCGAGCCCTCGTGGTCGTTGAAGGTCACGCACGGGCTGATCACGTCAAGCATCACCGTTCCCTTGTGCGCAATCGCCGCCTTCAGCATTGAGAGCAGCTGCTTCTTGTCGCCGCTGAACGAGCGGCCCACAAACGTGGCGCCCAACTGGATAGCCAGGGCACACGTATCGATAGCAGGCAGATCGTTGATGACGCCCGTCTTCAGCTTCGAGCCCAAATCTGCCGTGGCAGAAAACTGCCCTTTGGTCAGCCCGTAAACGCCGTTGTCCTCGATGATGTAAATCATCGGCAGGTTGCGGCGCATTAGGTGAACAAACTGCCCAATGCCGATTGAAGCCGTATCGCCGTCGCCAGAGACGCCAAGCGCCGTCAGCGTGTGATTGGCCAGCACCGCGCCGGAGGTAACTGAAGGCATGCGTCCGTGCACGCTGTTGAATGAGTGCGAACGGCTCATGAAGTAGGCCGGGCTCTTTGACGAGCAGCCGATGCCGCTCATCTTGATTACCCGTTCCGGCTCCACGCCCATCTCAAACATCGCATCCACAATCCGCTCGGAGATGGCATTGTGTCCGCAGCCTGCGCACAGCGTGCTCTTGCCGCCACGGTACTCAAGAATGGGAAGGCCGAGACGATTTACTTTAGGTGTTGGGGTTGCGGTCGCCATTACAGGCCCTCCTTGGTCGCAAACTCTTCAGTAATGGTGCGGGCGTCAATTGGCAGTCCGTTGTAATGCAGAATGCTGCGCAGCTTCACCACCTGGTCGGCAGGCAGGTCAAGCTTCAGCAGGCTGGCCAGTTGTCCATCGCGATCCTGCTCCACCACGTATACGCGCTCATGCGAGGCCACAAAGTCGTGAATCTCGTGCGCAAACGGATAGGCCCGGATACGCATGTAATCCGTCTCCAGCCCATACTCCCGCTTGATCTGATCC
>Ga0316217_10003591_pt1 | contig 17477 bp, 13 predicted proteins | sample 1anoAmetaG_FD_203633 | JGI IMG/M metagenome (GOLD analysis project Ga0316217, IMG submission 203633) | Freshwater microbial communities from Trout Bog Lake, Wisconsin, USA - 1anoA | ecosystem: Environmental > Aquatic > Freshwater > Lake > Hypolimnion/Profundal zone | place: USA: Wisconsin...
TCTACCATGTGATCATCTCGACGCGTCCCGGTGAAGTGCTCACCGCCGAGGCGGCGGAAGCGGCGGTGGATGCCGTTCGCACGAGCCTCGACGCCGAGCGCCATCAATATGTCGCGGCCATGCACTATGACGATGATACGCAGCGGTATCATATCCACATCGCGATGAGTAAGGTCAGCCTCGACGGGACGCTGCTCGACCGGTGGCATGATTATGCGAAACTTGCCCGCGCGGCGGAATGGTGCGAGCGGAACTTCGGTTTGCAAGTTGATCGCCGCGTGGCATGGCGCTCACGCCTTGGCGAACGCGACTTGCACGCAGTCCCGGACATCTTTGCGGAAGTACCGTCACATGAGCGCGGCACGCGAGGTCTCTATGGCGAGGGGCCCGGAGCATCGACGAGTCGTCGCGATGCGGTAAGGCGTGCGCATCACTCCTGGTTCCGTGAGATGGCGGAGCATGCCATGCCGGCAGTGCATGCTGCGATCGGGCGCGATGGTGCCGGTTGGCATGATGTCCACGCGGCGTTGCGGAGCTATGGAGTTCGGCTGGAGGCGTCTGGTAGCGGCGCTCGTGTCGTGGGACCGGAGCCTGGTCAGCATGCCAAGGCGAGTCAGTTAGGCTTGAAGGTGCGCGAGCTTGAGGAGCGCTTCGGATCGTTGGCCGAGTCGCTGACGGATGACGAAGCGTGGCGTGTGCGCATGGCCGACGTGCGCGGCATCCTCGATGAGGCGCGATCATGGGAAGAGGCGCATGAGCGTCTCGCAGACCTGAAGTTTGCAATCGAGCGCATCGGGCGTGGAGCGCGTCTGCTTGATCTGGACGGAGGGCGTCATGCGGCCTTGCATCAGGCAGAGGTATCGTTCTGTGCTGTCGAGCGCCGACTTGGCGACATGCCGCTGGCACCGGCGGCGGTAGAGCGTCGCGCGCGGGAAGTCGAGCGCCGGGAGAACGGTGTTCACGAGCGTGCCGCAATGCTGCGTGAGCAGCCAGAGATCGTGCTCGATCGCCTAGCGGAGACGATGTCGGTATGGGGCCCGAAGGATGTCGAGCGCATCGTGCGCTCGAGCCTTGGTGCGCGCCTCGGACATGATGAGGTCGTTGAGGAGACGGTTCAGTCGGTGCTCGGCGCCTCCATCGCGATCACCGAGGAGGCCTATACGCTCGATAGTGTCGTCGGAGAAGAGCACGCAATGGTGCGGAGTGTACGCGCATTGGCGGCACGCAGTTGCACGGTCACGCTCCGTGCGCCGGATGCAAGCCTTGATGAACAGCAGCGAGATGCGTATCTGCATCTCGCTGGATCGGAAGATATTGCGGTGGTTACGGGGATCGCTGGTGCGGGGAAATCGCGCCTGCAGCGTGATCTCGCGGCCGCGTACACTGAGGCGGGGTATCGCGTGATCGGTGCAGCGGTAGCCGGCGATGCTGCGCGGACACTGGCAGAAGAAGCGGAAATGCCAGCAAAGACCGTCGCGAAACTGCTCGCGGATCTTGGGAAGCAGCGTGATCGTCTAGATGATCGTACGGTGCTCATGATCGATGAGGCGAGTACGCTAGGAACGGCGCAGGCGAGGGAGATGTTCGCTGCTGCTGAGGCTGCCGGTGCACGCGTATTATTGCTTGGTGATCCGGCGCAGCACGAAAGTGTGGGGCGCGGTGCGGTATTGCGTGCCGTTGTTGAAGATGTTGGGGCGCTTGATATGACGACCACGCGCCGTGCGCAAAGTGAGACAATGCGCGTGGTTGCGAAGGATCTGCGGGCCGGTGTGGTTTCTCGCGCTTTGGATACGATGCGCGATAATGGTGCTGTGCGTGAATTCGACACGACGGAAGCCGCGCGATATTCGCTTGTACAGGCTTGGGCTGTTTCGCATACTTCCGGCCGTAAAGCATTATTAATTGCTACCAAAAATGACGATGTGCGCGTACTCAATGAGCTTGCACGCGCGTCATTATCGGAGTCGCTTGGTGAGGCGCGAAATTACCGTACGATTTTCGGTGAACGTGAATTTGCTGTTGGAGATACGGTTATTGCACGGCAACGGGCGCACGGTGGCGTGAATGGCGATCTTTATACCGTCGAGGCGCATGAGGGATACGGGCGGATTGGGCTCGTGCGTCTGCGGGATGCGGAGCGAGTGAGTTGGGATACGAATCAGCACGGGGCGCTCGATCACGGCTATGCGGTAACGTCGTATCGTTCGCAAGGGCGCACGGTCGATGACGTGTTTGCGCTTGTGGCGGCGGGAGAGATGCGGCGTGGGGTCTACGTGGACGTCACGCGGGCCCGAGAATCGGTTGTGTTGGCATACGGTCGCGACCAGGTCGAGGATTTCGGGAGCCTCTTGGCACGGACGCAGCAAGACGGGAAGAAGGCGCTCGTGAGGGACGTCTTGTTGGACATAGGGGCGCGTGAAGAGCCGCGCCGACCGGCGCGTAGGATTGTGCTGGAGCAGTCAGTAGCTCAGGATGAGAACCTGGGGTTGGGGCTGTAAGTAGCAGCAAATTATTTTATAGAGGTACTGGAGTGAGCGAGACCCTAATGGTTTTCGACCAGTTCATGGAGCTTGTCGTGGAGCTTGACCATAGCGAACGTATCGAGATTGCAGTAGTCGAGTAGCTGCTGGCGAGCGGTCGCGATATCGTCGCCAATGATTTGGCCTTTTGCCATCCGAGCAAAACACGTAATGGCAGCGTCACCATTCGCGATACTCAGGCCATCATACGTTAACTCTGGGACAAGTACCGGAAGTACCTTTTTGATCGAATAACTTCCACGGAAGTCCGGATGATAGACATGCTCCTTGATCAACGGAAGAAAATCGACCAGCCTGTTGAGAATCGCTTGAAGCTCCTGAGCAAGATCCGGAAACTGCTCCATAAGACGCTTGATCCGCGTTTGCTCATAACAGCTATACACAATGATTGACCCAGAGTCACCTAATTCTCTAATTAGATTTTCGGTGAGTTCGCGCTCGCAGTCATTCGTTGCATTGGCAAGATATTCTGAATGATGCACTGTATCGGTGATTTCGCAGCGGTGGTGAACACTATATTGAGTGAGGATATGTCGATGGCATCCGTGATCGGGGTATAATGGAAGTGCTGTCGAGACTGTTTCGAAATCCAAGTAGGAGCATGACCATTCGATCGCTTCAAGTACTCGCCTTAACCCTTGACCTATGAACATCTCTCCCGATATGGCAGCAGTTCTGACTCGCTCCTGGGTTGGGTTAAGACCAAAATCATCCGGAATAGCGCAGAGATCGACAATGCCTTTTTCGGATAGACGTTTCAGTTTGGTGTGATGTAGGTTCGGGATTTCAAATATGCTACGCCCAATATTTTTGCCAAGGCAGGCATCTTTGAAAAACTTGCATTTTCTGCATGCGGAAGAAAGAGCTTGAGAAGGTTGATCGTCACCGAATAGTACGTTGGTGATCATTTTCGATGATGTTTTGAACTCCAGAGAACGCTTACGGATGTCGTCCGTCACGTCGACGATCTCGAAGAGCTCTCGATAATCCGCCCCATATCGGTACTCGCGCGACAGGAGAACCAATGATGCTTTGACTACGGGCAGACCGGATTGCTCAACGAGCATAAACGTGTATGCTAGATCGTCGAGAAGGCGCTCTTCCTGGATTTTATCCGAGAACGATGATTTGACCTCAAGCACATGCCAAAAACCATCTTCTCGAGTGAGTATGTCTGCCTTCGCCGTGCAGAAATCATTTTGAAACGTTGCTTCGAAAAGAGTCACGGTGGATCGATCTGCAACGAGCCTCTGCGTCATTTCGGCGGCATTTTCTGTCTCTGTGTCAGAGGCCAATATCCCAATTTGCCAGAGCTCTCTCGCCAGAAGCCCGATCTCGCGGCCCTGTTCCATGCGAAAGAGATCCGCGTCACTTGGTTGGATCGGCGGAACGCGAAGTGCCAGCCATCCCTTGGTCAGGCACTCTTGGGCGGTTAGCCAGTCAGCTTTCGTCAGCGCGTTTTTCATGCGAGAGGGAACATCTCCGGTATCTCGATAGTTGCTCAAGATCCCAAGCTGAATCGGTCTTTCCGATCGCGGATGTTAGATGGAGGCTAACGGGCGGTGCATACGTGCGAGGCAGAGGCGCTCTGGGGCCAGGAACTCGATGAATCCGCCTATCTGGTGCTGTCCCTTCTAGCTCGCAAAGAGACTCTTCGTGGTCTTGTTAGCTAGGTGGATGAGAGTAACCAGCCTGGCTCAGACGTGCGTGATGTGTTTGCGCAGGCGATCAAGGTAGCTCATAGTCAGTGAATCACTAGACATCGCAACCCTGATGAAGAAGAGCGCAGTCAGCGGCTCAAGCCTGTATCTGGGCGCATTAGAGCAGGATTGTCCTTTACTTGAGTGATGCTGAGGTTCTCTCGGGCTAAGCGCAGCAGAGAGCACTGAAAACTAGGGAGCGATAGCCACAATGCCAAGGGGACGACCGAAAAAAGATGCCGCTGTCATCGAGGCTGCACCAGTGACCCGGGCCGCGAAGAAAGACAATGGCAACGGCGCTACGCTTGGTTTTGAGGCGCAGCTGTTTTTGGCTGCGGACAAGCTGCGCAAAAATCTGGAACCTTCGGATTATAAGCACGTTGCGCTGGGCTTGATCTTCCTGAAGCACATTTCCGTGGCGTTCGAGGCAAAACACGCAGCCTTACTGGCTGAGGATCAACGTTCGGCGGAAGACCCGGACGAATATCTCGCCGAGAATATCTTCTGGGTGCCCAAGGAAGCGCGCTGGTCGCACCTTCAGGACAATGCCAAACAGCCAACCATCGGCAAAATGATTGACGATGCCATGGCGGCGATTGAGAGCGCCAATCCCGGCCTAAAGGGCGTTCTCCCGAAAGACTACAGCCGGCCAGCACTCGACAAGATCATGCTGGGCGAGCTGATCGACCTGATCTCCGGCGTTGCGACCGGTAAGCCAGGCGACAAGGCACGCGACCTACTCGGCCGTGTCTATGAATATTTCCTCGGCGGCTTTGCTGGCTCAGAAGGCAAGCGCGGCGGCGAATTTTACACGCCTAGCTCGGTGGTTCGGATCCTGGTGACGATGCTCGAACCGTTCAAAGGCCGCGTCTATGACCCGTGCTGCGGCTCTGGCGGCATGTTTGTGCAGTCAGAGAAATTCGTTGAATCCCATGGCGGCAAGCTCGGCGATATCGCCATTTATGGCCAGGAAAGCAACTACACCACCTGGCGCCTGGCCAAGATGAATCTGGCGGTGCGGGGCATCGATGCAGACATCAAGTGGAATAACGAAGGCAGCTTCCATAAGGACGAGCTGAAGGACAAGCGCTTCGATTATATCCTCGCAAACCCGCCGTTTAACGTCTCGGATTGGGGCGGAGACCGCCTGCGCGAGGATGCTCGTTGGCAGTACGGCGTGCCGCCGGCGGGCAACGCCAATTATGCCTGGCTGCAGCATATTCTGTGGCATCTGGCGCCAAATGGCACGGCGGGCGTGGTATTGGCCAATGGCTCGATGTCCTCGGCGCAATCCGGCGAAGGCGATATCCGCCGGGCGATGGTTGAGGCGGATGTGGTGGATTGCATGGTGGCTCTGCCCGGCCAGCTGTTCTACTCGACGCAGATTCCGGCGTGCCTGTGGTTCCTGGCGCGCAACAAACAGAATGGCCGCTTCCGCGATCGCCGGGGAAGCGTGTTGTTTATCGACGCGCGCAAGCTGGGCGTGATGGTTGATCGCACTCGCAAGGAATTATCCGATGCTGACGTGGCAAAAATTGCGGACACCTATCATGCGTGGCGCGGAGAAAAAGACGCGGGCGCATATGCCGATGTACCTGGATTCTGCAAGGTCGCAACGCTGGAGGAAATCCGTTCCCATGGCCATGTGCTAACGCCGGGGCGGTATGTCGGTGCGGCCGATATTGAAGAAGATGATGTGCCTTTCGCCGAGCGGTTCGATCAGTTGATACAAACGCTGGAAGCGCAATTTGCAGATGCCGAAGTGCTGACGGAGCGCATTCGCACGATGCTAAAGACGGTGAAGCCCTGATGAGCCTGGATTTTTCCCCCTTTGAGAATGCGATCAAGCAACTTGAAGACGCCCTTGACTATTCACAATCAGAATTGGCGCAGAAGGATGCCAAGCTTGCCGAGATATTGCGCTCTGCAGTGATCCAGGCTTTTGAATTCACCTATGATCTGTCGTTTAAGATGCTGCGTCGTTATCTTGAAAATATTGATGAAAATCCATCGGAAATCGAAAAACTAAGTTTTCCCAATCTTATTCGTGCCGGATATGCTCAAGGGTTGCTCAGTGCAGAACTTACCGTCTGGCTACAATTCCGGGAGCAGCGCAATATCACCAGCCACACCTATGATGGCGTAAAGGCACAAAGGGTATTTGAGCAGGTTCCTGCGTTTTTGCGTGAAGCCAAATTTTTGGCTACCCAGCTTCGTGTGCAACAGGATCAAGGGTGATGACTGCACCCATCGATATTAGACCGCATGACCTTGACACTGTGCGCTCAATTTTGCGTGCCGTATTATCACCAGAAGTGAGGGTCTGGGTGTTCGGCTCGCGCGCGACCTGGACGACTAAGGATTCATCTGACCTCGACCTTGCCATTGATGCTGGCCGGCCGCTGACGCGAGACGAGGAAAGCGCGTTGCGCAATGCCTTCGAGGATTCGGATTTGCCCTATAAAGTTGATGTGGTGGATATGCAGACGGTCAGCGAGACGTTTCGGAAGATTGTTGAGCGGGATCGGGTTAAGCTGCCAAGTTTTCCAGAAGATGGCTTTACTGAATTAACCGGCTGGCGCCAATCTACATGGGGCTCAGAAATCAGCCTTGAGTATGGGAAAGGCATTCGTGGCTACGCAGATGCAATTGGCCCCTACCGCGTGTTCGGTTCTAATGGTCCTGTTGGCTGGACCACTGAAGCCCTGGCACCTGGTCCAGGTGTAATTCTTGGCCGTAAAGGCGCTTATCGTGGTGTGCGATTTTCTTCAGAACCATTTTTTGTCATAGATACAGCGTATTATGTCGTTCCAAAGAACAACAATAATATGCGCTGGCTCTATTATGCTATTATTCACCATAAGCTTGGTGAAATAGATGATGGCTCGCCAATTCCATCAACCACGAGATCCGCCGTATATATGCGTGATATAGCGGTTCCTCCAATACCAGAACAAACCGACATTGCTTCCGTGCTTGGCGCCCTCGACGATAAAATCGAGCTGAACCGCCGCATGAATGAGACGCTGGAGACGATGGCGCGGGCGATCTTCAAGGATTGGTTCGTCGATTTCGGCCCCACCCGCGCCAAAGCCGAAGGCCGCGCGCCTTATCTTGCGCCTGAGCTTTGGTCGTTGTTTCCCGAGCGGCTTGATGATAAGGGGAAGCCGGAGGGGTGGGAAACTGTACCTCTGGACAAGATTGCCAATTTTGTAAACGGCTTGGCGATGCAAAAATACCCAGTATCTGGTCGTGGCCATCTTCCAGTCATTAAAATTGCCGAGCTTCGTGCCGGGAACGCTAATAATAGCGATTTAGCGTCTTCGAATATTCCTACGGACTACATCGTTGAGGACGGTGACGTATTGTTCTCTTGGTCTGGCAGCCTTTTACATCGCATATGGACTGGTGGTCGCGGTGCTTTGAATCAGCACCTTTTCAAAGTGACATCGGAAAAATTCCCAAAATGGTTATATTTTTATTGGATCGATCGGCACATGGAGGATTTCAGGGCAACCGCAGCTTCAAAGGCAACTACTATGGGGCACATTCAACGTCATCACTTGGCGCAAGCTATTACAATTATTCCTGATAATTACGTATTAAAGGCAGCCGATGATCTCTTATCTCCTTTATTATGCCGCTGCATTGCAAATGACTTAGAGTCTCGCATTCTGACTCAAATCCGCGACTTTCTCCTTCCCAAAATGATGTCCGGAGAACTTCGGATCCGACATTCAGAGGTCCTGAAATGAGTTCCGATTCGTATCCGGCAATCCGTGAGTTTTGTGAATATTGGCGTGATATGCCGATGTTGCAACAAACGTTTTCGAGCTTGGAAGAAAGTTTTCTTGCAGGTAACGATGCTTGCATTGATGCGGCAAAATGCTTGGTCGAAGTTGCTTGTAAAATCATTGTTGATGAGCTCGATGCCCCAGAATTATCATTAAAGCCTAAAGGCCAAAATCCGGCATTCGGCGATTGGGTAAGTGCCGCTGTGCGAGTGTTGAAGCTCGGTGATGACAGGAACTCCCCGTTCGCCAGGCTCGTCTCTCAGCACCATAAACTAACAACAACATTGGGGGATCTCCGCAACAGTGCTGGGCCAGTCAGTCATGGTAAAGATGCTTTTTTAGAGCGGTTATCCGCTTATCACCGTCGTTCCGCAGTGATTTCGGCCGATGCCATTGTTGCATTCTTGCATCAGGGCTATCTTGAGACTGAATTGAACTTGGTTCGGACTCGTGAACCTTATGAGCGTTTTACGTCCAAAAATGAATTGATTGATAAGTGGTGCGCTTATAGTGCTGTAGACATCGAGGAAGGTCTCCTTCGAGTCGAGATGGCGCTTCCAGAGGATGCTGGTATCATCATACTAGATGTGTTGCCAAGTCAATTGTTATTTCAACTAGATCGCCCTGCTTATCTAGAAGCTCTAAATTCTTCTTGTTCCGCCGAATCTCGTCGAGATATCTCAGGAGTTGCATCGTGAGTAAAATTTCGGAGAGCCACGTTGAAGAGGCGGCACTTTCATGGCTTTCGGAGCTTGGTTATTCGGTCGCACTCGGCTTAGATATTACACCCGATAGTCTGGTACATGAGCGTTCCTGTTATGACGAAGTAATCTTGGTCGAGCGTTTGACCAGCGCCATCGCTAGACTAAACCCTAGCCTACCAGAAGAGGCATGCTCTGAAGCATTGCGCCAGGTACTACAGGTTGGTTATCCTGCTCTGATCGAAGAAAATCGTCGCGTGCACAGGCTCTTGATAGAGGGTGTGCCTGTGGAGTTTTACGGCGAAGATGGTGTCTTAAAAGGCGATTATGTACGCCTGATTGACTTTGATGATCCAGACGCTAATGACTGGCTGGCGGTTAATCAGTTCACGGTGATCGAGAACGGTGCGAAACGCCGACCGGATGTCGTAGTTTTCCTGAATGGCCTTCCGCTGGTGGTGATCGAATTGAAGAACCCTGGCAATGAGAATGCCACGCTCGACGATGCCTTCAACCAACTGCAGACATATAAGGAGCAAATTCCATCGTTGTTCCGCACCAATGCGGCTCTGGTGATTTCAGATGGCATAAACGCGCGCATCGGCTCGCTGACCGCAGATCATGAACGCTTCATGCCGTGGCGAACGGTGCATGGCGATGACCTTGCCCCACGAGGCATGCCGGAGCTGGAAACTGTCCTCAAAGGGGTATTCCAGCCTGATCTGCTGCTGAGCCTGATGCGCGATTTTATCGTGTTCGGCGATACCGGCAGCGATGTGGTGAAGATCCTAGCGGGCTATCACCAATTCCACGCCGTGCGCCAGGCGGTGCCGCGCACCATTGCTGCTAGCGCGCCTGATGGTGATCGTAAGGCAGGGGTGATCTGGCATACCCAAGGCTCGGGTAAAAGCTATCTGATGGCCTTTTATGCTGGGCAAATCATTAAGCACCCGGCCATGCAGAACCCTACGCTGGTGGTACTGACTGATCGCAATGATCTCGATGATCAGCTGTTCAGTACTTTCAGCATGTGCAAAGATCTGCTGCGGCAGACCCCACAGCAGGCAGAAGACCGCGATCATCTGCGCCAGTTACTTGACCGTCCCAGCGGCGGCGTAATCTTTACCACCTTGCAGAAATTTACGCCGGAGAATGGCGCCGCTGACTATCCAGTGCTGACCTCCCGGCGCAATGTGGTGGTAATAGCAGACGAAGCGCATCGTAGCCAATACGGTCTCCGAGCCCGCGTGGATCAAGCGACGGGCGATATTTCTTATGGTTTCGCGAAATATTTGCGCGATGGGCTGCCTTATGCATCGTTTATCGGTTTCACTGGAACACCGATCGAAGCTGGCGATGTAAACACTCCGGCGGTGTTCGGCAACTACATCGATATTTACGACATAAGCCGTGCGGTTGCCGATGGTGCGACCGTGCCGATCTATTACGAAAGCCGTCTGGCGCGCATCGAGTTGAACGAGGACGAGAAGCCAAAGATCGACGCTGAAATCGCCGAACTTACGGAGGATGAAGCGGCCACCGAACAGGAGCGGCTGAAGCGCCGCTGGGCCAGCGTTGAAGCTCTTGTGGGCTCGGACAAGCGCTTGGCGCTGGTGGCGGCGGATTTGGTGAAGCATTTCGAGGAACGCACTGCGGCGCTTGACGGCAAGGCGATGATCGTGTGCATGAGTCGGCGCATCTGTGTGGCGCTCTATGACGCAATTATCAAGCTTCGCCCGGATTGGCACAGCACCGATGATGCGGCTGGCGCAATTAAGGTGGTTATGACCGGCGCTGCCTCTGATCCGAAGGAATGGCAGCAGCATATCGGCTTACGACCAAAAGCGCGTCGCGAACTCCTGGCAAAGCGAGCGAAAGACCCGCATGACTCGCTAAAGCTAGTTATTGTCCGGGATATGTGGCTAACCGGGTTTGATGCGCCGTGTATGCATACGATGTATGTGGACAAGCCGATGAAAGGGCATGGACTGATGCAGGCGATTGCCCGCGTCAATCGCGTGTTCCGCGATAAGCCAGCGGGGCTGATCGTGGATTATATCGGCGTCGCGCAAAACCTGAAGAGCGCGCTCGGCCAATATTCGGATAGCGACCGCGGTGAAACCGGGATCGATGAATCCGAAGCGATCCGCGTTCTGAAAGAAAAATACGAGATCGTACGGGCAATGTTCTGCCCGGACATGCCGGGTGGTTTCGATTATCGGCCGGCACTGGATCCCGCCGCCGGCTCGGCGCAACGTCTGGGCATCATGGCCGGTGCGATTGATTGGGTGCTGACGCTGCAGCAAGAAGACGCCGCCAAAGAAGCCAGCGAAGAGGGGAAAAAGAAGGCCCACCGCCGCTTCGCGGATGGCGTGCTGGCGCTATCCAAGGCGTTTGCGCTGGCAGCGGCCAGTGACGAAGCGCAAGGCTTGCGGGAAGAGGTCGGCTTTTTCCAAGCGATACGTGCTGCGCTCATCAAGAGCGTACCGGCTGAAGGCAAGAAGAGTACCGCAGAACGGGAGATGGCAATTCAGCAGATTGTCAGCAGGGCAGTGGTCTCCACTGAGATTGTGGACATCATGAAGGCGGCTGGCATCGGTAGTCCGGACATCTCGATTCTGTCGGATGAGTTCCTCGCCGAAGTCCAGCACCTCGAGAAGAAAAACCTAGCCATCGAGGCTCTGAAAAAGCTGATCAACGGCGATGTGCGCTCCCAGGCCAAGCGCAACGTCACGCAATCCAAAGCATTTTCAGAACGGCTGGAAGCGGCTATCGCGCGTTATCACGTCAACGCCATCACGACGGTACAGGTGCTGGAAGAACTGATTACGCTGGCCAAGGAAATCAAAGACGCCCGCGCACGGGGTGAAGAAAGCGGCCTCAGCGATGAGGAAATCGCCTTCTACGATGCCCTGGCGGAAAATGATAGCGCGAGGGCAATTATGGGCGAACCCGCTTTGCGTTTGATCGCCCATGAGCTGGTTACGGTGCTCAAGAGTAGCGTGACGGTAGATTGGATCCACCGCGATTCAACTCGCGCAAAAGTCCGCCTGGCGGTGAAAAAACTGCTAGCGAAATACGGATACCCACCGGATTTGCAGAGTGCCGCCATACAGAACGTGTTGCAGCAAGCGGAAGTCCTGTCTGCGGATTGGGCGGGGCGGTAGTCGCGGCATATAAGTGCCCGTGGGAAGTGCAATGGGACTCTATGATAAGGGACGTTATGATGAGGTTGGCGGAGTGTGACACATGATGGATTTGCCGCTGGTGACTGAGTAAGGGTGCGGCCAGCTATCGCTGACAGCGACTTAGCAGGTTTTGCAAATATCGTACCGCCCTGCGCCACCACGGAAGTGAAATTGGCTGTGATGTGGTGTGCGCTCTCGGATTGTCACGTTCCCGAGCGAATGCAATCATCTCGTCGGTGTAGGTATCGAGCCATTCGATATTTCCGCGCGTGATGTAATAATGGGATCGACACGGGAATGAACCGTTTCCAATCGACGGTCGCAGCGTTACTCCATCATCGCGAATGAATACCTGCCAACGTTCAGGTCTCAAGGGGGTAACGACACGGTAGCCACAGCCACAGGCACACATATGCGATGCAGTACGGAACCGTTGTGAGATGTATAGAATCCCTTCTTCTAGCGTGTTGGGCATAGACTCAACCAGTTCGTAGCGCATTTTCATTGTGCTACGACGTCTTCGTTATCGATGCGATTGAAAGCTGTGGTATAGACGCTTGAGTATTCAGGTTCTCGTACCCGATAGAAGCCTAGATGTTTTTTCCATCGAATGACCGCTAGCGCTGCGTTGAGGGCGTTTAGCTCGGCAATCTGAATGTTGGTCGCGTATTCGTCCGGAATATCGGTTGTCGGAATGCGATATCGATGGCTACGATGGCCTGGTGCACTGAACGTTGTTCTCATGGTAGCGCTAAGGGCGGTTCCCTTTAATGTAGCTCCCATCCCGACGTCACAAAATGGCTTGTCAAGGTGAAGCAACCCATCAAGGATAGCAGCTCGGGTTTCGGCACGGTCGATGCAGAGAAAAACGAAGTCGGTTTCTATAAATTCTGGGCCGATCTCTGTCAAATACTGGGGCACCGCGACGATATTCAGATGCATCTTTTCGTAGATGCCCTTAAGATAATGAACTTTGAAAGGCGATGGGTTCGCCATAATGATTTCCCGCCCCGCCGCCCCCGGAGCGCGATATGCATTGTGCTGTGAAAAAAGATCGCCGTCATAAAGACGGATCTCGCGCACATTCGTTTTTGAAAGGAAATCAAGGACGTAGGAACCGGTCCCACCCAGCCCGATGATGGCAACCCGGCTGTTCGCAAGCTTCTCGGCCGCCGCAGTAATGCCGGCGCGGGTTGTCGCTGTATCGGGATATGCATGTACGGAGTCTGTGCCTTCAATGTCATGCACGCGATACGTTTTGGCCGTCGCGGCAGAATCGATGCGCTGAGCATACTTTTCGAGCAGATTTACATAGGTGACTACCAGCTCATAGTAGTCATTAGGTTTAGTCCAGCCCGGCTTAATAGGTTTGGCGGAAAAATAAAACGGCGCGATCAGACCACCCGCAAGGTTATGAGTACCGGCCTGCTCCATACCAAGAGATGGCCCTAGGCTTTGACCCTGTACGTCGTAGGGCATGTCGCCTTGGAAATATATCTGATGATTCAGTGGCGGACCGGCAATGTTGTTTGGCGTGAGTATAAGAGGAGCGATGAGCGTACCATATGCGACAGTTCGATTGACGGTTACGTAAGGCACGCTTTTCACCAAGAGATGATTGGAAGGGTGGATCTCGATTTCGTAGCCTTCGGCTTGTAATCTGGCGAGATCTGGACTAAGAGCGATTAGTTGCTGTGACTTCAAATTCAGTTCCATCTTTGATATGAACGCACTCGCCGGAAATCATTGTTCCCTCGTGCGGATGACGCGCCTTTTCAAACGCAACAGTGTATTCGACCCCTGGCGCCGGTGGCGGCAAGTCCTTGGCGTGAGCCACAACCTCATTGAACGTCAGTTTATCGTTATGAACGATAGATTCAGTTCCGTTCACCCAAATGTGCCAAGCGGTGCGATGTGCTTTGAAATGTGCGTCATGGCGCAGCGTGACGGGAGCATCAAGTTCTCCGCACGCAACTTCGTTTCCATTGCGTTCCTCAAAAAGCTTGTGTTCGGTTGGCAATAAGCCAGCATCATCGAGTATTTCTCTAACAGTCAGCGTGTGCGTACGAACAACAATCGGAATATTGTTGACGAAAAAGACTTTTTCTGGGTTTGACATTTGCAGTCTCCAATGCTTGTCAGTGTGGTTTCTTCCGGTATTGGCTAAGCGATGCAGCACCGCTCTCTTTTAGTAGAGTCTCCAGCTTCATGTCAGAGCGACGTCCCGCCGCGAAGTCTTCCCCATAGGTGTGGCGCAGGGTCCCGATCTCGGTATTGCCGTGTTTGCGGCTGATTTCACCGTTGCTGTCGCGATGGCGATTATCGAGGCCAGGCTGTTGGTGCTTTCTACTCATAGACGTACTCCTATAGGACGCTTAATGTATAGATCATGCATACCATGTGCGATACTGAGCTGTCAAGGCTTTGCCGGACATTTGCGGAAATAATTGCCGTAACAAGTACTTTTATGGCACTCTGTCGCCGATGAACGATGCAGGGAGGCTTGCGGCCGCTCTTGCGATTCTGCTAAAGCTGAGGAGTAAGTCCCATGATTGATCCGACGCAACTCGGAGGCCGCTTACGCTCCGCTCGGGAGCAGCGTGGTCTCAGCCAACAGGCTGTTGCTGAAGCTTTAAGTCTTCAACGTACTGCGATCACCAATATTGAAACCGGAAATCGCTCGGTCTCCACGCTTGAGCTGGCGCGATTGGCTGCCCTATATCGCTGCAAGGCGGCTGATTTCTTTGAGCCAGAAGTTCCCGAGGCTCCGATAGTCAGGTTGCGTGCCGCTTATCAAGGCGAGTTTTCAGCCGAACATGAAGCTGCAATAGAACGTGTAAGAGCGTTGTGTTGCGAAGGCGCTGCCTTGCGCAGCATGCTGGAGCCTGAGTTTGGCGACAGTTTGCCGGATTACGGCAAACCAGTCAGATCAAGCCATGAAGCCATTGAACATGGCGCGGAAATCGCACGGGAGGAGCGGCGGCGGCTCGGGCTTGGTAATGCTCCGCTAGCAAATATCGCGGCTATGATCAGCAACCAGGGGGTCTGGGTTGCTGCCCACGCTCTCCCGAAAGATTTGTCTGGCTTGTTTATGAAGGGCTCGGCAATGGGAATGGTTGTGTTAATTAATAGTACGCATTCCCTGGTTCGGCGGCGTTTCTCTTACGCTCATGAGTATGCACATGCACTGTGCGACCGGGCAGAGGATGTTCGTGTCAGTCAGGGCGGCGACGATTTTGTAGAAAAACGGGCTAATTCTTTTGCTTCTTCTTTTCTGATGCCAGAAGAGGGCGTGAAAGAACAGTTGCGCCGCCTTGATAAAGGCCAACCGAGTCGGCAAGAAGAGGCCATTTATGACGTTGCGTTTGATACCTGGAAAACAGTGGAGATTCGGCCTCCGGCAGGTTCGCAGGTAATTACATATCAGGATGTAGCTATTATTGCCCGGTATTTTGGGGTTAGCTATGAAGCGGCGGTATGGCGTCTAAAGAATCTGGGATGCATTGGTGGACAAGATACCAAACAATTAATAGAGAAAATCGATGAAGGTAGGCGATTTATGGAGTTGCTGCAATTCCAGGAAGCTGTCTCTGAAAGCGCTCTGCAAAAGGAGAAACATGATAAGGATGAACAGGAGCTTCGCAATCAAATAATCTGGTTGGCATTGGAAGCGTATCGACGGGAAGAAATTTCGCAGGGTTTGCTGCGCGAACTGGCTGGCAAGCTCGAGACTTCTGCTGAAAACTTGCTTGAGTTTGCGGAGCTGATGAGCTGACGGAGGAAGTGGATGACATCCGCAATCATGGTCGCCGACACTTCTGTGTTGGTGAATTTCCTTCGCATCGACAGAATGGATCTGCTGGCTTGCCTCACACGAAAAATATTGGTCACGGATCATGTGGAGGCTGAAATGGCCGAGGCTTATCCAGAAAAGAAGGCGCGTTACATCGCAGCCTTGTCAGTCAGTCAGATCACTGTTTGTACCGTAAATGATCCACAGGAGCTGGAATTGTTTGCTCGACTTGGTCCTGGCGTTCGTTTGGGGGCTGGGGAGTGTTCGGCGATTGCCGTGGCTACCAACCGACAACATGCACTGGCCATTGATGACCACCGAGCAGTGAAACTGGCGAGGCGTGAGGTTTGTATGGATATAGATATTCTCAAAACCATGGATTTGATGATCGAACTGATCAAGTCCGGAAAAATAGAGTTGGAAGAAGCAGATTCCATCAAGAATGATTGGGCCCATAATCATCGCTTTAGACTAAAAATAGATTCATTTCGTGATTTACTTTAATGTTGCTTGTTTCAGGGCCACGAATCATTTTCGCGCTCTTTCAAATTGCAGATTTTCTGGTGTTTGGCTGTAGAATTTGCGTCAAGGGTGCCTCATCAAAGCGTGTCGCGTGCCGTACGTAGGCGCGTAGCACTTCCGTCGACTTGTGGCGCGATACACGCTGAATATTCACCTCGGCGACACCCCGCACTGCTGCGCTCGTGATGAAGCCGGCCCGTAGGCTATGCGCAGCAAAGTCACCTTCGAGCCCGGCTGCAACGGCAGCCCTCTGCACGATTCGCGCAACCTCGCGGTCTCGTAGCCGGCGATCTTGCAAGAGTGGTTGCGCGTCGCGGCCGCGTGGTAAGGCAAAGCTGCGGAAGACCGCTCCTGAGCAGTCACCCGTAATCTGCGCGCGCTCTAGCCATTGACGCACGGCCGCTACCGCGCATAGCGCCGGGTCCGACGCCAACGGAATCGCAATCGCCTCGCCTAGGCCTTCCTGGTCAGTCTTCGAGCTGCGGATATGCACGGTCAGGCCGCGTTGATCGAACTCCAGGTCTTCAATGTTCAAGGCTACGATCTCCGACCGGCGTAACGCGGCGGCAAAGCCGAGCAAGAGGATCGTGCGGTTCCGGATGCCCCGGAGTGTCCCGTCGTCGATTGCGGTTAGTGCCTTGCGGAGTAGCTCGATCGTAAGAGCTGCCTTCCGTTGCGGTGCCATGCCATGCTCACGGGTGATCCCGGCGAGGACATCAGCGACGATTGGGTGGGCCGTCGGCGGGGCATGGCCATTCTGGCGATGTTGGAATGCTATCGCTGCCGCGCGCCGCTGGATTGTCGTCGCCTTGAGGGCCCGTTTGGGCCGACTAGCGAGGCTTGCGAGATAGGCGGCGACGGTCTGTGGCTCGGCGGGGAACGCTACGAGCCCGGCTCGCTCGCAGTAGCGGGCGAAGTGCGCCCAGTCGCGGGCGTACTCGAGGCGCGTGCGTGGGCTGCGGGCGGCTCGGCCATAGTACTTGGCGCTCTCGATGTCGGCGTCGTAGGCCGATTCGTCATAGGAGGCTATCTCCGCCACCGGCGTGCTGGTAACGGCGCGGCGTTCGTGCGCGACGGCCGTAATGCCGCCGGAGGGTGAGATAGAGTCGTCTGAGGCCTCGCGGTTCATCGCGAAATCGGGTTCTGCTGACAGGCTTCTCCTCCTTTGCATGGCCGCAAAGTCTGATTAGCGGCCATGCAAAATCGCCGGAAGAAAAATGTCTACGCGTCACGAAAAAA
>Ga0316217_10003592_pt1 | contig 17476 bp, 14 predicted proteins | sample 1anoAmetaG_FD_203633 | JGI IMG/M metagenome (GOLD analysis project Ga0316217, IMG submission 203633) | Freshwater microbial communities from Trout Bog Lake, Wisconsin, USA - 1anoA | ecosystem: Environmental > Aquatic > Freshwater > Lake > Hypolimnion/Profundal zone | place: USA: Wisconsin...
GTGCCAGGGCGTATTTCAGCCCGGCAGGAAAGGCCGGCGTGGGTGGTGATGGTATCAATAACCGGGGAGAGTGTTCGAACGGTGCTATGGGTGCCGGTGGGGGTGGATATTATGGCGGCGGCGGCGGTGGTGGCAGCAGCTATACCAACGACAGCAACAGCCACGTTGTAAGCCAACAGGGAGTTAATGAAGGAAACGGTAGGCTGGTTATATATTATAACAAGGCGAAGTAGCTTGCTGATTCGCTAAAATAAAACAGGGCTGAAGATAATTTCTTCAGCCCTGTTTTATTGAGGTTATATTCTGATTAATAGTAAGTAACGGTAGATGAGTCGGCCATAATGCCATGGCTGTCGTAAACAGCTTTTTGTATTACTCTTCCTTTATCATCAAAGTGATAAGAGAAATTCATTACTCTCATGGTATCGCCGGTAGGTAATACCTGCACAAATTTCTTCATCAGGTTTTTTGAGTCGTTACCTAAAAATTTCATACCCATGTTTTCGTAGCCAACCGTGTTTGTTTTATCGGTGTAGTAATCGAAGTAAAGGCTAACACGCGGTCTTGAACTTGAATCGGTAATTACTCTGGAGATTTCGTTGCCATCTTTGAAAGTAGAGTTGCTGGCATTGTAAAGCTGGCCCGATACCATATCTTTAGACTGGGTGATAAAACCATTGGCATCGTGGAAATATAATTCAACGTAGTTACCGCTTGGGTCGCTGGCTACTGAGCTATCAGCAATACCAGCGGCGTTCAGGTAAATAGTTGAGTTGATGCTCATGCCGTGTAATGAATCGGCTCTTAACTGAGAGATGGTATTTTTATCTTTATAGGTATAGGTGGTTTTGGTACCATCAGAAGTTCTCATAGATAAGATCTTGTTATCGGGAGAGTAGGTATACTCAGTTGAACCTCGGGCCGAAGAAACTTTCTTAACTCTGGCGTCAGCTAACGAGCCTCCTTTGTTGCATCCAACCAATATCATTGCAGCAATGATAAGGACGGGTAGTATTACTTTTTTCATGACAGTTTTGTGTTTATTTTGAATTTAGCGCGCAAGGATACGGAAAAAGAATTGTTTTGATGCCGTGCGGATAATATTTTTTGTACTGGGAATTACTTATATTAGCATTGAAATGAAGAATACTGCACATAATTACACCTGTTGTTGCTGTTTTAGCTATGCGGGTGAAGTGTGCCTTTCTGATTAGTTAAAAATACAGAAAACTATATACCACTGAACCCTTCGCCATAACGAGGGGTTCTTTTTTTTAAAAAAACTATGTACATCATGAAAACAGCAACCGTACAACAAATTGATCTTTCGAAATTGCCGAGCAGGGTATTGACCTATGGTTTTATTGATGAATTACTGGATCTTGTTTTTCCGGTAGAAGCGGGGTTTGGGTTAAATGATGACCTATCGGACGAGCGGGTTGAAAAGCTGAAACGCATTTTGCGCGAAGTGCTGAGACCCTTGAAAGATAAATTACCTGAATCGTTTGAAGTGGTGAGTAATAGTTTTTTTGAGCGCCTGCCTGAAGTGTACGATAAACTGATATTGGATGCAAAAGCATTTGTAGAGTCGGACCCGGCGGCTGAGAGCATTGAAGAAGTGATTGTGGCTTACCCCGGGTTTTATGCTATTTCGGTTTACCGCATTGCCCACGAGTTATATAAACTGAAGGTGCCTATTTTACCACGCCTGATAACTGAATATGCCCATACTAAAACGGGAATAGATATTCACCCGGGGGCTAACATTGGCGATTCATTTTTTATTGACCACGGCACCGGGGTGGTTATAGGGCAAACTACTATAGTTGGCAACCAGGTAAAATTATACCAGGGTGTTACGCTCGGCGCTTTGGCTGTGCGTAAAGAAAATAAGGGCGCCAGGCGCCATCCAAAAATTGAAGACAACGTAATTATTTATGCGGGAAGTTGTATTCTTGGTGGTGAAACGGTGATAGGGCATGACAGCGTAATAGGTGGCAACGTTTGGCTTACGGAGAGTGTGCCTGCTTATTCCATTGTATATCATAAAAGCGATGTAAAAATCAGGGATAAGAGTGATTTAAAAGCGGTGATAGATTTTGTGATATAATTGCAATAAGGTGCGTATCAAGTATGCATTTTGGAAAACGAAGTGCCGTTGGCCTCAACAATTTTGTGTTCATTGTGTTTAAGTAGTATTGAAATTAACAGCGAGCGTAAAAACAACATCTCCAGCAAAAAAATGAAAGCAAATAACATCCTCGAAACCATAGGCAACACGCCTCATTTACGCATTAACAGATTGTTTGGCGCTAACCATGATGTATGGATAAAATTGGAACGGCAAAACCCGGGCGGAAGTATTAAAGATCGTATAGCGCTTTCAATGATAGAGGATGCAGAAACCCAAGGCCTGCTAAAACCAGGGGGTGTTATTATTGAGCCAACTTCGGGTAACACCGGTATTGGTTTGGCTATTGTGGCAGCGGTAAAGGGATATAAGTTGATATTGGTAATGCCTGAGTCGATGAGCCTGGAGCGCAGAAGACTGATGAAGGCCTATGGTGCAAGCTTTGAATTGACTCCGCGCGAAAAGGGCATGAAAGGAGCTATTGAAAAAGCCAAAGAGCTGGCCGCTGCTACCCCGAATGCGTGGGTGCCGCAGCAGTTTGATAACCCTGCCAATGTGCAGGTGCATGTAAAGACCACCGCTGAGGAGATACTGAAAGATTTTCCCGATGGAGTTGATTACCTGATAACCGGTGTTGGTACCGGTGGGCACATAACCGGTGTAGGCCGGGTGCTGAAAGAGCGTTTTCCGGCTACAAAAATATTTGCTGTAGAGCCGACCTTATCGCCGGTGATCAGTGGCGGGCAGGCAGGGCCGCATCCTTTGCAAGGTATAGGAGCCGGGTTTATACCCAACAACCTGGATACGAAAATACTGGATGGGGTGATACAGATAACCAAAGAAGAAGCTTTTGATTTTGCTGTAAGGGCAGCTAAGGAGGAAGCATTATTCGGTGGTATCTCATCGGGTGCAACATTGGCCGCCATTGCTAAAAAGCTACCCGAAATACCGGCAGGTAAAACAGTTCTGGGCTTTAATTACGACACTGGCGAAAGGTATTTATCTATCGAAGGTTTGTTTGAGCTATAGGCGCAAGCAATAGAACTTATTTGCCTGAAAATTAGCAGCACCAGATCCAATTGTGCTTTCGGATTCAATTTTTTAACCTGCGCAAACGAAGACTTAATGTTTTTAATTCTTCAGTAATTACCGGCGGTATTGATCTCAATAAAGCCTTAAAGTCTTATTTATCTGAAGCCTTTTCGCCGTTCCCCGAAACTTTATTTTACCCAATTTTTAAAATTATTATCCTGAAAATCAATAGTTCAGGCTGGTATTGATTTTTCTCAATGCCTGTTATTTGGAATCGTTCTAAATAAAATTTTGATTTGCATCGAAGTTGTTTAGAATTAATCTAAATAAGAAAATGAGGATGGATACGGCTGGCTGGAGAAGTGCAATATTACAATTGATAGACCATGTAGTGCATGACCTTGCTCAATCTGCCATTTTTTTCAGTTTCGATCTTATTCCTGTAACTATTTTAAAATAAAACCCCGGGTCATGAAGAGGAGTTTACCTGTTGTGATTACTACATTAACAATTTTGATGCATGTTTTTTGTGCATCGGCGCAACAACCTGCCGATACAACTGCCATTGGCTTAAAAGTGCAGGAAATGAAAGAAATAAGCATAACCGGTGTGCGTAGCCTTAAAGGCATGGGACATTTAAATGACGTTGTAGATGGCATTATTTATGCGGGTAAAAAAACTGAAGTCCTGTTGCTGGATAGCATTGATGCCAATACGGCCCAAAGTAACCCCAGGCAATTATTGGGCAGGCTACCGGGCGCGGTTTTTTCTGAGACGGAGGGTTCCGGTTTTCCGAGCAATGGTATTGGTTTCAGAGGCGTTAGCCCGGTGCAGAGCATTGAAACCAATACACGTCAAAACGGGTACAATATTTCATCAGATCTTTTCGGGTATAATGAAGCCTATTACCTGCCAACGTTAGAAGCGGTTGATAGAATTGAGGTTATCCGCGGCGCAGCCTCATTACAATTTGGTCCACAGTTTGGCGGTGCCATTAACTATATTATTAAACAAGCACCTGCAGATAAGGTTTTTGAATTTAATACCGAGCAGACTGCCGGAAGCTTTGGTTTTTTTAATTCGTTTAACAGCATTGGCGGCACCTATAAAAATTTCAGCTATTATGTTTTTGGAGATTACAGCACAGCTACCGGCTGGAGGCCTAACTCTGATTACCGGCAGTTTGCCGGTTTTGCGCGCCTGCAATATAAATTTAATGACAAGCTTAAACTGGGTGTTGAATATACAGCCATGCAAAACCGCATACACATGGCTGGTGGACTTGATGACGCGCAGTTTGATGCCGACCCAAGGGCATCGTACCGAGCACGTAACTGGATAGCTACTCCCTGGAACATCGCAGCCATTACTTTAGATGATAAAATAAATGAACATACTTCTTTAACCTGGAAAACTGCTTACACCCATAGTGCGCGTAACCTGGTTTGGCGCAATGAAGACGGCGGCCCCGGAACTTTAGATACTATTAACCCTTCCACTGAACAATATGACCAGCGCGAAGTGGAACGCGAGCAGTTTGATAATATAACCAGCGAGGCGCGCATAACCACAGATTATAACCTCGGCGCAACCAACAATACTTTTGCTGGAGGCGTAAGATTTTATTACGCCGACCTTGGCAGGCAGGAAGGGGGCATAGGCACCACCGGTTCGGATTTTAACCTGAGTGTGGATAGCTTTGGAACAATGCTGAATTTTACCACTATCAATGTGGCGCCATTTTTTGAGAATGTGTTTCATGTTACCTCTAAATTTTCTATTACCCCGGGCTTTAGATTTGAGTTTATACATTCAACAGTGAGTGGATTTACCAATGATTATGGCGGGCCTACAGTGCCGGCTTCGGGCGTACGCAACCGTTACCTGCCATTGGCCGGTTTGGGGCTGCAATACAGCACAACACGCACTACGCAGCTATATGCTAACATTTCACAAGCATACAGGCCCATGGACTACGATGCTATCACTCCGCTTGGAAGCACATCGGCTATCGACCCGCATTTAAAAGATGCTTACGGGTTTAACTCAGATTTAGGTTTCAGGGGCACGGTTAGAAGTTACCTGGCTTTTGATGTAAATGCATTTTTTATGCTTTACGATAATACCATTGGTTTGCTATCGCTGACCGATTCGACTACCGAAAGAACCAATGTGGGCAACAGCATTCACGCCGGTGCTGAAACTTATGTTGAATTCTTTCCGGTAAGGTTACTTACAACCAGCGATAAGTACGGGCAGTTTAGTTTTTACAACTCGTTCAGTTATGTGCATGCCAAATATATCGAAGGGGAGTTTAAAGGCAATTTTGTGGCCAACGCACCACAGTTTATTGAGCGCTTCGGAGCTACTTACGCTATCAGGTCTTTTTCGGCTACGTTTAACTTCAGTTACACTTCTTCCTGCTTTACTGATGCCCCCAACACCGTATATAACCCGGATGATGCTACGGTGGGTAAAATACCTTCCTATTTGGTAATGGATATATCAGCTACTTATAAATTTTTGAAACGCTTTAATATAAAAGCCGGCATTAACAACCTGGCCAATAAAAGCTATTTTACGCTGCGCACCGATGAGTATCCTGGTCCCGGTATTATTCCTTCCGCAGGAAGAAGCTTTTACGTGGGGATTGGGGCGAGGTTTTAGGTAAGAAGCAAAATGCCATTTCATGGAATTTGGCTTTTTCTAATTCTTTGCTGGCAAATAGCACATTTACAGTCCTTTTACCCTTGAAAAGACTCTTCCTCCTGTCCCCCAAACCCTCCAATATTTTATCAACAATGGTGGAGTTGTGGATTAGTAAGGCCTTTATACATTCGCAACCGCAATAAATTCACGCGGTATTTTGGCACTACGCAAATACATTGCGCAGTAAACACACAACTTTGGCACATGGCAACTAAGCAACCTATTGAAGCAGGATATGATGAAAGTGACGTACGCACCCTCGACTGGCTGGAGCACATCCGTATCCGCCCCGGTATGTACATTGGTAAAACCGGCGATGGCAGCAGTATTGATGATGGTATTTATATCCTTTTAAAGGAAGTAATAGATAACTGTATTGACGAGTACCAGATGGGCCACGGCAAAAAGGTGGAGGTATCGGTAACTAAAGAAAAGGTTAGCGTGCGCGATTATGGCCGGGGTATTCCGTTAGGCAAACTGGTTGATTGCGTTTCGCAGATCAATACAGGTGCTAAATACGACAGTAAAGCTTTTAAAAAATCGGTGGGTTTAAACGGGGTAGGTACCAAGGCAGTGAATGCGCTGTCAACTTACTTTAAAGCCTACGCCGTGCGCGAGGGGCAAAAGAAAATAGCTGAGTTTGAATGTGGCAAACTGGTGAAAGACCACAAGATTGAAAAAACCGACGAGCCCAACGGAACCTATATTGAGTTTTTACCTGATAACAAGATATTCAAAAACTTCCATTACATACACGAGTATATTGAGCAGATGATTCAGAACTATACGTATCTGAACACAGGTCTTAGTTTCTATTACAACGGCAACAGGTATGTTTCGCAAAGGGGATTGTATGATCTGCTTTCGCGCAAAAAAGATCCTGAAACGCTTTGCTATCCTATTATTCACCTGGTGGGCGATGAAATTGAAATGGCTATGACCCACAATCACCAATATGGTGAGGAGCATTATAGCTTTGTGAACGGACAATATACCGTGCAGGGCGGAACACACTTGCTGGCTTTCAGAGAAGCGATTGTAAAGACCGTGCGCGAGTTTTATAAAAAAGATTTCGATACGGTTGATATACGCGAGGCCATTGTTGGTGCAGTTTCAGTGCGTATACAGGAACCCGTATTTGAGTCGCAAACCAAAACTAAGTTAGGTACTGATAAACTGCATGGAGAAGATCGCACCATGAAGCAGTTTTTGCTGGAGTTTGTTAAGGAAAATCTGGATAACTATCTGCACAAAAATCCTGAAACAGCAGATGCTTTATTGAAGCGCATTTTGCAAAGTGAGCGCGAGCGTAAAGAGATTGCAGGTATTAAAAAGCTGGCTAATGAGCGCGCTAAAAAAGCCAACATTCACAACAAAAAGCTGCGCGATTGCAAAATTCACCTCACTGACTTAAAGGCCGAGGAAAGGTTGGGCACTACTTTGTTTATTACCGAAGGTGACTCGGCCAGTGGTTCTATTACCAAAAGCCGGAACCCTGATTTACAGGCTGTATTCTCATTGCGGGGTAAGCCATTGAACTGTTTTGGCTTAACCAAAAAAGTGGTGTATGAGAATGAAGAGTTTAACCTGCTGCAGCACGCTTTGAATATTGAGGATTCGATAGATGACCTGCGTTATAATAATATAGTGGTTGCCACCGATGCGGATGTAGATGGTATGCACATCCGTTTGCTGTTACTTACCTTCTTTTTGCAGTTCTTCCCTGACCTGGTGCGCAACAACCACGTGAAGATCCTTGAAACACCATTGTTCCGGGTGCGCAATAAAAAAGATACTTATTACTGCTATAGCGAGGAGGAAAAGCAGGTTGCTATTAAAAAACTGAATGGCAAAGCCGAGATAACACGTTTCAAAGGTTTGGGTGAAATTTCGCCTGAGGAGTTTGGTGGGTTTATTGGTGAGAATATTAAATGGAGCCCGGTTATTGTTGAAGACAAAACCAAAATCGAAACCGTGCTCGAATACTACATGGGAAAAAACAGTCAGCAACGCCAGGATTTTATTATTGATAATTTAAGAATTGAGAAAGATACGGTGGATGGTGTGGCTGAAGAAATATTAGAAATGGAGGTTTAATGTAAAATTCAGGTTCACGCAAAGAGCGCAAAGAAAAGACAACGCAAAGAACAGCAAAGTATAAAATAGTAAAAATGAATGGACGAGAATGAAATTTCTTATAAAATAATTGGAGCTGCAATTGAGTTGCATAAAAAATACGGGCCAGGTTTATTAGAATCAGCTTGGGAAAATGCCTTAGCTTATGAATTGCGTGAGATGGGTTTGGATGTTCAACAACAGGTGGGGTTGCCTTTTATTCATAAAGAAATGAAAATGGACGTAGGTTATAGAATAGATTTATTAGTAGAGAATAAAGTGATAGTGGAAGTAAAGAATGTTGAAAGTTTAACTGAAGTACACCAGGCGCAATTGTTGACTTATTTAAAATTGTCGGGGAAGAAATTGGGCCTTTTAATAAATTTCAATAAAGTGATTTTAAAGGACGGAATACAGCGTTTCGCTAATAACCTTTAAATTCTCTTTGCGGTTCTTTGCGAAAAGCCTTTGCGCTCTTTGCGTGAACCAATATTTAAAAAGAAGTTATGTCAGAAGATATTAAAAATAGTGAGGCACGGGGCGAGGATGCCGCTTTGCATGTAGATGGTATGTTTAAGAACTGGTTTCTTGACTATGCATCGTATGTAATTCTGGAGCGCGCGGTGCCGGCCATTGAAGATGGTTTAAAACCGGTTCAACGCCGTATTCTTCATGCACTGAACGAAATGGACGATGGCCGCTTTAACAAGGTGGCTAATGTTATTGGGCAGAGTATGCAATACCACCCGCACGGCGATGCATCCATCGGCGATGCACTGGTGAATATGGGGCAAAAGGAGTTGCTGTTTGATTGCCAGGGTAACTGGGGCGATGTACGCACCGGCGATAGTGCTGCTGCGCCCCGTTATATCGAAGTGCGCTTATCGAAGTTTGCGAAGGAAGTTGCTTTTAATGGCCAAACCACCGAGTGGCAGCTTTCGTATGATGGGCGTAAGAAGGAGCCTGTTACGCTGCCAATGAAATTTCCATTGTTGCTGGCACATGGGGCAGAAGGTATTGCTGTAGGCCTTTCAACTAAAATATTACCGCATAACTTTAATGAGTTGTGCGAAGCAAGCATTAACCACCTGGAAGGAAAGCGTTTCAGGTTAATGCCCGACTTTCCTACCGGCGGTTTTGCTGATGTGAGCGAGTACAACAAAGGCGAGCGCGGCGGCAGAGTAAAAGTACGTGCCAAAATGGAAGTGGTGGATAAGAAGACCATCGCCATCCGCGAAATACCTTTTGGTACCACCACCGGCAGTTTAATAGATAGTATTCTGAAGGCGCAGGATAAAGGCAAAATAAAGATAAAGCGTGTATCGGATAACACTGCCAAGGACGTTGAGATATTAATTGAATTGGTACCGGGTACAGATCCGGATGTTACCATTGATGCACTCTATGCTTTTACCGATTGTCAGAGCTCCATTTCTCCTAATGCCTGTGTTATTGTAAACGAGAAACCGGTATTTATTGGTGTAGATGAAATTCTTCGCCTTAGCACAGAAAGAACGAAATCTTTATTAGGCAGAGAGCTTGAAATACGCCAGGCTGAGCTGAATGAAAAGTGGCATTTCTCTTCCCTCGAAAAAATATTTATTGAGAAACGGATATACCGCAATATTGAAGAGAGCGAAACCTGGGAAGCCGTTCTTGCCGCAATAGACAAAGGCTTGAAACCTTACAAGAAGCTTTTCCGCCGCGAGGTTACACAGGAGGACCTGGTTAAATTGACAGAAATAAAGATCAAGCGCATATCTAAGTTTGATTCATTTAAGGCTGATGAAGAAATCAGGGGTATTGAAAAGGAATTGAAGCAGGTTGCACACGACCTGAAGCATTTGAATGAGTTTACCATTGCTTATTTCCAGAATCTGATAAAGAAATACGGTAAAGGCCGCGAACGCCGGACTGAAATTAAAGGTTTTGAAGAGATTGAAGTTAAGCAGGTAGCAGCTACAAACGCAAAACTATACGTAAACTACGCCGAAGGTTTCTTGGGTACCGGTTTAAAGAAAGATGAGTTTGTTTGCGAGTGCAGCGACCTGGATGATATTATAGCCATTACCCGTACCGGCAAAATGATGGTTACCCGCATTGGCGATAAGAAGTTTGTGGGTAAAGACATAATTCACGTAGCAGTATGGAAAAAGAATGACGAGCGCACGGCCTATAACCTGGCTTATTATGATGGAGGCAGCAAACGTACCTACGTTAAGCGCTTTAACGTAACCGGTGTTACCCGCGATAAAGAATACGATCTGGCACAAGGAACACCCGGCACCAAGGTTATTTACTTCACAGCTAATTCCAATTCTGAATCGGAAATTGTAAAGGTGCAATTGCATCCTAACTCTACCGCCCGTATCAAAGAATTTGAGTTTGACTTTGCTACTATTGATATTAAAGGCAGAAGCTCTATTGGTAATATCCTTACCAAATTTCCGGTAAGGAAGATCGATCTGCTGGAAAAGGGGCAATCATCTATAGGCGGTGTTAAGCTTTGGTTAGATGAAAAATACGGCCGCCTGGTAAATGAAGAGAAAGAGAAGGCTGTTTACCTGGGTGAGTTTAATACCGGTAACCAGATACTGGTGGCGTTTAAAGACGGCAACATTGAGTTGACCAACTTTGAATTGACCAATAAGTACGATATGGACGACATTATTTTCCTTGAAAAATTTGACCCGAATAAAATATATACGGCAGTTTACTATGATGGCGAAAGCAAGAACTATTATGTAAAACGCTTTAAGGTTGAGTTGAAGAGCGAAAAATATAAAACGCCGGTAATTACTGAGCATAATAACTCTAAGCTGCACGTCTTCTCATCACGCCCTGAAACCTGGGTTAAGTTTAATGTTACCAAAGGCAAGAACAAGGAAAAGGCCGAAGAGGAACTGAACATTGCCGACATGATTGATGTAAAAGGCTGGAAGGCCCTTGGCAATCGCCTAACGCAGTTTGATGTAGCGGGTAAAATACATGAAGTAGTGAAGGAGGATGAACTACCCGATGAGGTGGATATGGGAACTACGATTGAACTGGATGTAAATCCGAAAGCGAGTAAGAAGGGGTCTCAGGGGGATTTGTTTTAGTGCCGACTTTCCAAAATAGGTCGCGCCATTGCAAGGCTCTGCGAAGCAATCCCAAAACTACTTGCCACAAATTATGCCGCTGGAAAGAAGTGGATATATCGTTTATAAACCATAATCAATCTAAAACAAGCCCCATTTGCGTGCTAGTACAATAGAAGAATTTGAACAGATTTTTTGGGGTGATCCGGCGCCTGATGCTACTTATTTAGTTGAAACCTGTCACCGTTTAAGAAGGAAACCTCTGAATACTTTTAACATTGAGGATTATCGGATCCTTATTGGGCAAGGCATAGCTTTAAACTTATTAATCCCTTCGGCGTTGGAAATACTTAAAACTAATATTGCAGCGGAAGGTGATCTTTAGGAAGGCGATTTATTGGCTAGTGTTTTAAGTAGCGAAAAAGCGTTCTGGCAAGATCATTTGGAAATGAAGCAAAATTTAATTCTAACCGTGAGGGAGAACATGAACGAATTGATAGATCGTGAAATTATGGATCGCCAAATGAAGAAAGCCTTCGATAAATTCCAAAGCGAATAGTTGTTTTAAGGCAATAGTCATTCTTATCGCCTCGTCATTGCTACGCAGGGCCTTGCTATGGCCCATATTTTTTATTTGTCGATGTCCCCCAAATAAAAAACCCCGCCTTTCGGCGGGGTCGTTGCCTATAGTTTGAAACCATGGCAAACATCCAACAAGTTTGATTATTTTTTATCGTCTTTTACTTCTTCGTAGCTAACGTCAGTAACGTTTTCAGCTGCCTGCTCGGCTCCACCGGCAGGGCCGTGTTCAGCGTTTGCTTGTGCACCACCTGCTGCGTTTTGCGTAGCGCTATAAATATCCTGCGATGCAGCTTGCCATGTAGCGTTCAATGCTTCTGAGGCTTTGTCTAAGCGGGCGTCGTCATTGGCTTCTTTAGCAGCTTTAATTTCAACCAAAGCAGCTTCTAATGCGCTCTTCTTATCGGCTGGTATTTTATCGCCTGATTCTTTTAATAGCTTTTCAGTCTGGAATATCAGCGAGTCAACCATGTTCAGCTTCTCGGCCCTTTCGCGTACTTTCTTATCAGCATCTTCGTTGGCTTTGGCTTCGGCTTTCATTTTTTCAACTTCGTCTTTCGATAAGCCCGTTGTAGCCTCAATACGGATGGATTGTTCTTTGCCGGTGCCTTTGTCTTTTGCATGTACTTGCAGAATACCGTTGGCATCTAAATCGAAGGTTACTTCAATCTGTGGGGTACCTCTTTGGGCAGGCGGAATTCCATCTAAGTGGAATCGTCCAAGCGTTCTGTTATCCTTAGCCATAGCTCTTTCACCTTGCAACACATGTATCTCAACCGAAGGTTGGTTATCCTGAGCAGTAGTGAATACCTGCGATTTTTTGGTAGGGATAGTAGTGTTCGATTCAATCAGTCGGGTCATTACGCCACCCATAGTTTCCAAACCTACTGAAAGTGGGGTTACGTCAACCAGAACGATATCATCCTTAACATCACCACTTAAAATACCACCTTGAATACCGGCACCGATAGCAACAACTTCATCAGGGTTAACACCTTTTGAAGGTTTTTTGCCGAAGAATTTTTCAACTATCTCCTGAATTTTAGGAATACGGGTTGAACCTCCTACAAGAATTACTTCATCAATCTGACCGATAGTTAAACCTGCGTCTTTTAATGCTTGTTCGCAAGGTTTAATGGTGCGTTGAACCAGGTTATCGCAAAGTTGTTCAAATTTAGCACGGGTAACCTTTTTTACTAAGTGCTTAGGTGTTCCGTCAACCGCTGTAATGTAAGGCAGGTTGATTTCAGTTTCCTGGCTTGAAGACAATTCAATTTTTGCTTTTTCAGCCGCTTCTTTTAAGCGTTGTAAAGCCATCGGGTCTTTACGCAGGTCAACTCTTTCTTCTTTCTGAAACTCATCGGCCATCCATTGAATGATCTCATTATCGAAATCATCACCACCTAAGTGAGTATCACCGTTGGTAGATTTTACTTCAAATACACCATCTCCCATTTCAAGGATTGATACGTCGAAAGTGCCCCCACCTAAGTCATAAACTGCAACATGCACATCTTTATGTTGCTTATCCAAACCATAAGCTAAAGCAGCTGCGGTAGGTTCGTTCAGAATTCTTCTTACCGTTAAACCTGCAATTTCGCCGGCTTCTTTGGTTGCCTGGCGCTGGCTGTCGTTAAAGTAAGCAGGCACGGTAATAACCGCTTCAGAAACTGTAGTGCCCAGATAATCTTCAGCAGTCTTCTTCATTTTTTGAAGAACCACAGCCGATATTTCCTGTGGGGTATAAAGTCTGCCGTCAATATCTACACGGATAGTGTCATTATCGCCTTTTACTACTTTAAAAGGAGCGCGGGCAATTTCTTTGGCAGCTTCGCTGTAACGCAAACCCATTAAACGTTTAATAGACTGTATAGTCTTGGTAGGGTTAGTGATTGCCTGACGTTTAGCAGGGTCGCCTACTTTTCTTTCACCATTATTCAAAAATGCAACAATAGATGGTGTAGTTCTCCTTCCTTCATCATTCTGAATAACCACAGGGTCATTACCCTCCATTACTGCCACACATGAGTTGGTGGTTCCTAAGTCAATTCCTATTATTTTTCCCATAAGTTAGTGTTTTATATGCCCCCTCTTAATCAATACATGTGCCATGGGCCTATAAGTGGTCGAATAGGCGTAAAACTGCCAATTTGCAGAGCAAGTTCTGCCAAATGCAGTTGCTAAAATTACATTTGGCTGATTTTCAAGGGGTCAATTTGTCAGTTGCAGATTCTGCCAACGCTGTTTTTGAAGTTCAGCTTGCTGGCAATAGGGTCGCATGCCAGCGAATCAAGTCCATTTGCACTCAAAACAATGCTGTCAACTTCCTGGTAGTTACGGCTTGAAAATATTCCCAGCCCACCGGTTACATTAGTGTAGGTAGGCAAAGCATTGCTTGATGTAAGGCCGCTTTGTGCCTGTTGTTGCAGAAAATAACTGGCCAGTGCATTCCCGCCGGCTGCAAATTTAAACTGCATGCCCTTTTGCAAGTTAAACTCGCGGTAAATATCATTACTGGCTACCAGGTTGTTGGCCAGATAGTTAAGCAAAATGCTGCTGGTAAGGGTAAAAGTTATGTTACTTGAACCGTTGCTGGGTGGTATATAAGACTGAAATACAGGTATGTCAATAAAGGTATCTTTGGTAAGGGTATTGTTAAGAGCCGAATACTCCAGATAAAAGAAGCGGACAGTTAAATCATAAACTCCGGCATTTTGGGCGTTGCTCCAGGTTAATACAGCAGGCTCTGTGTTTGAAAAAGCAATGGTTGAATTACCAATACGCGAAGGCGAATAAATGGTGAAATTATTGACAATGGAATCTACAGCGGTTCCCAGGGTATCAATTTTATTGTTTACGGTTTTGGTAATTACCAGGGTATAGGTTTCTGCCGGGTTAAGGGCGTCATTGAACGAATACAGATAGTTAGGGGTATTGGCAAATATACCTGTGTCTTTATTCAGCCCAATGCTCGGATCTGATCCATTTACCAGCTGCAGGGTAAAACTATCGTAACCTGCCGAGCCGTATAACTTAACTTTAATGTTATTTGTATAATAAATAGAGTCGATAATGCCTGTAGCCAGGTAGGCGTTGCCCTTTAACAAATACCCTTTTTGTATCCTTATATAATGGGTATTGGGCCCTGTAGGGTATGTTTCATTCAAATTTAATAACGCATAAACTACAGGTATATCCTGGTAATGCGAAGCAGTTATCTGTAGGTCCTGCTTGCAACCCCAAAGCAATAGAAGCGCTACTATAAGAAGGGAATAAATGAATTTCATAAGGTTGGCAAAAATATGAGAATTAATTAAGCGGGCAAGTATTTGGTACGTTAAAGAGGTAAACGCCGGTAGTATGCCCGGCGTTTACTTCGCTTAACTTATTGCGGCCGGCAAATGGTGACAGCGATATGACAATCTGATAACAGATTTATTTTACATTTACCTTGAATAGCGCAGTATTTAATATTTTTAAGCTATAACCCACAACATAAAATGAAAAGAGCGATAGGAATATGCATGTGTTTAAGTGTTGTTTTGTTTTTTGCCTGCAAAAAAAAGAGCACAGCCCCGGCGGTGGTTACAACCCGTGTTGGTAATGTATATGACGATTCAAGCCATTTAAGCACGCTATATTTTTACTCGCCTGCCAACCTGCTAAGAGGCGATTATGACGATTCGGGAAAGTTTAATTACGCCTATCATTACCTGGATGGACAAAGTGTTGAGGATGTTCAATCCATGGGATTTCCGGCGTATTCGGTTTTCTATATCTGGGGTAGCAATTCGCTGGTAGACAGCTCGGATATTATCAGTAACAGCGGCGCAATTGGCATCCGTAAAAAGTATTCGTACGACAGCAATAATTATCTTACCAACGTAAACTGGTACAGCAATGTAAACGCCCTGGTGCTGACTGAAACTTTTACTGTGGTTAACGGTAACATTACCCAGCATAATTATAATGTTCTCGATACCAGTAATGCGGCTCTGCCACGCGGCTCATATACTTATCAGTACTACACCGGCCAGGCTAACTCGCTCAGCAATACTTATTTCGGGCAGGCTTATCTGGGTAGTTCATCAACAAACCCGGTAAAGTCTGTAACTTATACTTACGGCTCAGTTACCACAATTACAGATTATACCTATCACTATAACGGCGCCCTTATCAGCTCGCAACTGGTTTTTGCCGATTCATCGGGCACGCCTTCAAGAAAGGTTGACTCCATAGCCTACAGCTACTATTTCGATTAACAGGGCGGCTGATTTATATTTTATTACTTGCCTTTTGTCAGGTAGTTATTGTCTTTTTCATTTAGACCTCTTTTTATTTTGCGGTTCAAAAGTGAATACAGACTTTTGCTAACCACAACTAACCAACCATGTCTGTTCACAAAGAAATAAAGAGAATTACCACCCGCACCCTGCAGGAGTTTAAAGAAAACGGCATTAAAATATCGATGCTTACTGCTTACGATTATTCGATGGCTAAGATCATTGACAGTGCCGGTATGGATGTTATACTGGTGGGCGACTCGGCCAGTAACGTAATGGCAGGGCACGAAACAACTTTGCCTATAACGCTGGAGCAGATGATATACCATGCCTCTTCGGTAGTAAGAGGAGTGGAGCGCGCATTGGTGGTGGTAGATCTGCCTTTCGGCTATTATCAGGGCAATTCGAGGCTGGCCCTTGAATCTGCTATCCGCATAATGAAAGAAGCCGGGGCGCACGCGGTAAAGCTGGAAGGGGGAAGCGAGATACGCGAGTCTATTGAACGCATTCTTACAGCGGGTATACCGGTAATGGGGCACCTGGGTTTAACTCCGCAATCGATTTACAAGTTCGGCACTTATACTGTAAGAGCCAAAGAAGATACCGAAGCCCGCAAGCTGATTGAAGATGCTATCTTGCTGGAGAAAACCGGTTGCTTTGCCATCGTGCTGGAAAAAATACCTGCACATCTGGCAACTGAAGTGGCTAAAAAAGTTCAGATACCGGTTATTGGTATTGGCGCTGGGGGTGGAGTTGACGGGCAGGTGTTGGTATCGCATGATATGCTGGGTATTACCAGGGAGTTTAAACCCCGTTTTTTACGCCGCTATCTGAATCTGTTTGATGAGGTTCAAAGTGCAGTGAAGCAGTATGTGGATGACGTGAAAAGCACTAATTTCCCCAATAACGAAGAGCAGTATTAAATTCGTGATGTTTGTGATATGCGCTTTGCCACCGCTCAAATTTGTATCTGGCAAATCGTATATCAGGTAATCGAAAATCATATCTTTGTCAGTATTCAATAGCTACAATGAAAAAGATATTACTGAGCATATTTTTTGTTCACTCAATAATAGCTTTGTCTTTTGGCCAGCAAGAGGCGCAAACCAGTATGTATCTTTATAATGGTTTGTATTTAAACCCCGCTTACGCAGGTAGCCGCGATGCACTAAATGCTACAGTGATGTATCGCGATCAGTGGGTTAAAATGCCTGGTGCTCCGCAAACGGCTTCGGTAGGTATTAACTCTCCTTTAAATAACGACAAACTGGCCTTGGGATTGCTTTATTCCTACGACCGGATAGGTGTTACCAAAACAAATTCAATGAGTGCTGATTTTGCATACCGCATCAAAATAGGTAAGCATAAGGATGTGACCCTCAGCTTTGGTATCTCGGCTGGATTTGAAAACTACAATGCTAACCTTAATAGTGTTGCAACAACCGATGGCAATGACCCGGCTTTTGAAGGCAATAATCAAAACCGGTGGTTGCCTGATGTGGGCGCAGGGTTTTATGCTTACAACAATAAATTTTTTGCTGGTGTTT
>Ga0316217_10003594_pt1 | contig 17468 bp, 18 predicted proteins | sample 1anoAmetaG_FD_203633 | JGI IMG/M metagenome (GOLD analysis project Ga0316217, IMG submission 203633) | Freshwater microbial communities from Trout Bog Lake, Wisconsin, USA - 1anoA | ecosystem: Environmental > Aquatic > Freshwater > Lake > Hypolimnion/Profundal zone | place: USA: Wisconsin...
TCCCCATCCAGCCCCTGGCCGGCCGACTGCGATTTCTCAGCGTGGGGGGCAAGGACCGGCTAACGGTGATCGACGACCGCATCAACGCCCAGCAGCTTCAGACTATGAGGATCCTCGACACCGGGTCCGCCAAACTGCTCCGAAAGGCCCTCCACCTTGCAGAATCCGTTGAAATGCCGAGGCCCATCCAGACCTTGAGATACCCCGATGAGCAGTTGGGCGTGTCCCTCCACCAGGAAGGTGGGGCAATCCGGGTGGAGGTCAACCGCTACGAGCGGGATCCAAAGGCCCGCCTGGCCTGCCTTGCCCACCACGGCACCCGTTGCCAGGTCTGCAGTCTGGAGATGGGTGATTTCTACGGGCCCGACATGGAGGGCTATATCCATGTCCACCATCTTCAGCCCCTGGCCAAACAAGGGGTTCGACACATGGTGGATCCTGTGCGGGACCTACGTCCCATCTGTCCGAACTGCCACGCATTTATCCATCAGGTCGATCCTCCGATTGGCATTGGCAAGGCCCGAACCATCATCGAGTCGCTGCGGAGGGGCTGATTCCTACCAAGTCTCCGAATACAGGGCACCGGGAGCCGGCCCAGAAGCGTCAGCCTCTAGGTCATCAAGGTCCTGACCGAGGCCGGCCTGGACGCCAGCATCAACAGCTCAAAGTCCGTCCAGGACATGGACCTGGCCACCGTGGATCTGGTCATCACCCTTTGCTGAGAGGAAGTCCGCCCCTTTTTCTAAGCACGGCGAGCTGGTTCAGGACATCGGTTGGGTCCCCGTATCAGCCATTCCCTCAGCTTCGACCACCGCTGCTGGTTCTGTACGCCTCTGGCGGCGATGGCTCCGGTCTTCTTCTGCCCAACCAGCACCACCAGCCCTACCTACCCAGTGAGGTGGGATTGTAGGGCTTCGCCAATGGCGTGCATGAGGGCGTCCATGACCTCGGTGGAGGGCTCATTCGGGAAGCATTGGGTCAAGGCGGCGCGGCAGGCGTCGAGGATGTGGCCGATGGCCTGCTGGGTACCGACCTTTGCGACATCATCTGGGAAGGCACATTGGAATCCATGCAGCGCGGCCTGGGAAGCGTGGGTGAACTGGGTGACCTGCCCCCGCAGGCCAAGCGGGAACTTTCCACCGTCATGGGCAAGACTTAGGAAGACCAAGATGCCCGTCGTGTCCTCAAGCACAATGCGCCACCGCTCCCCCAGTTCGGCGGCTGCGTCATCGGGCTGCAGGGCAGGACCAGGGGGGAGGCGTTGGGGCTGGCCAGGGTACTAAGCTAATCATGCGCGCACGATATCGAGCACCCGTATTGCACGGTGCCGCTGCTGACCATCACCAAGTTTCGTGTAGAGCTGGAGCAGACCGGATGCGGCATCTACAGCCTGGAGCGCCCAGGCATGAAGGCGGGCTTGAAGCGGGTCCTGGATTGATGGCATCGGTTATCGTACCGCGGAATGGATCGAAGGCAGAATCGCAGATCGAACTCCATCTATCCTGGAATCGTCATTTCGACCCTAGTTCAACGGGAGCATCATATTCCAGGGGCCTTTCCATGATCCACATCCGGGAAATCGACCATGTCGTCCTGCGGTGCGAGGACATCGATCTGATGCTGGCCTTCTACCGTGACGTCCTTTGCTGTCCCCCAGAGTCGTTTCTGCCGGGGCTCATCCAGCTTCGGGCTGGACGTTCTTTGGTGGATCTGGTCCCTGCCTCGGAGCCAGTAGGAGGGCACAACATGGACCACCTGTGCCTGCGAGTGGAACCCTTCGACGCAGCTGCCATCACCATGCACCTGGAGGCGCATGGCGTGGTCCCCGGCGAAGTGGACCAGCGGTCCGGCGCGGACGGGGAAGGTCCATCGATGTATATTCATGATCCAGAGGGCAACATGGTGGAACTCAAGGGGCCCTGATCGAAATGGTCTTTGGTAGCCCCGGCTACCCCGTCTGGTTCAGTATTCGATGTCCCGTTTTTAGCCTTCGGGGGAGCGGGCGCACTGGGGGCTTCTGGGCCGTGAGGATCTTGTCGGCTGAATCCGCGACCCTTGTGGATATAGAGGGCAACCCCGTCGGCCATGGTCATGTTCTTCGAGCTTTTCATGGGGTGCTGTGGTCGATGGGCAGGTGGCCCATGTCCAAGGGCAGCATGGTGGGCATGACATCCGTCACGTCGCCGGCAGGCCGCAAGCGCGTCGCCCTTCTCTTCCGGGCCACATGAGGACCCGTGCAGTTCCACTCCTGGTCGTCGTTTTTTCGACAGATGAGGCCAATTCGAAGGAGTGGATGTTCCCATTGATGCCAAAACACCAATAGGTGCGGCAAAGCCTGTGCAAAAAATCGTGCAAAACGCTGGAGGTGCCCTGGCCTATAGGATCTCGATGTGGAAAACACTCGGTTTGGCTTCCTGCCGCGTTGGAAATCCGTTGACCATCTTGGATGGCTCTATGCAGAAACATGCAAAATATTGGGTGAAAACCCCAACCATGAATTACGCCGCGGGTTGAGGTGCCTCCATCAAGGTAGGTAGAGAATAAAGGGCTTTGGGTAAATTGCAGGGCGGCATTCGGTCATTCGGACGCCTTCGGCTTCGATAAGTCTGAATATTCAAAAACCGGCAACGAAATCACTTGGTCTGCGTTGACAAGGACACGGGTACATATGAGCAAGTGTCCTTGGCCCGCCTGACCCAGACCATCCGTGCCGCCCGTGACAACCACCGGCCGGTGTGGGTTGTGGTCGGGCCTCCTGTGCCACGCCAAGCCCCTGGACCAGCTGTCGAGAAGCCGGAATGATCTGAACTTGAAACCAAGGTTCTGCCAGGCAGAGCTCGGCGAAACTTGTTGCTACTGATCAATCGGTCAGAGCAGAAATGAAACGCGGTCGGCTGAAAGCGGAATGAGAACGCTTCTCAGAGTCTGACAAAAACGGCAGTCCTTGACAGCGCTGATGATCGCGATAAATTGGTAATTGCATGAAGAGTGGCCCCCGCTGGGGGTCCGGCAACCGAGCAAGACGCCACGGTGCCCTGGGTCTGCGGATCCCATGTGCTGGACCCAACCAGAAAGGATTAGCCATGAGCAACGCAACACCTACCGCACCGCCAGGTGGTCCCGGCAAGCCTTGGGCAGTGACCTGCCCGTTTCCGACTGGGAGCTAACCATGGTGGATCAAGCGGGGAAGCCAAAGCAGCAGGTTCGTATCCAGGTCAATGGTCAGGAGGTGGTCGGGGAAATCTACTACAGGTCTTCCCGTGATATCGCTGTGCGCATCCTGGCACCGTATGTGGGCTTTGTCTCGGGAATGCACATTCCTTACTTTGCGGCGGGTCACGCCTCATATCTCGGTGAGCGGGGTGATGGTGAAGCGCGGTGGCTGCTCGAACGGTGTTTCGAGCTTGGGCTATACCTGGAACAGCACCTGGAGCAAATCAAAGCGGCCTGGGCCATACACCTCAAGAAAATGGCGGATTCAGCCCCAGGTGGGGTCGATGGCCAGGTAGCCTTCCTGGCCCAGCGCAAGGCCCTCCGCGCATCGTTGAAGAAGGGGGAACTGAGCCCGATCCAATACCAAGCATATTTGACAAAGGTGAGGCGAATGCAGCAGGATGTCGAATCCCGCCAGGGAGACGCGGTCTGGGCCTTCATGACTGAGAACTTCCCGGACTCGCTGCTCAACGATGATCTGGAGCGAAACGTGATTCCCATCCTGGAGGGCCACGTTCAACTCCGCCCATGACCCGGGGAGGGGTTCGAATTCCTCAACTTTGGGGTGACGCAGCGGGCCAAAAAGGCGCAGCCGACGGGGAGGACCTTGCTGGAGTTTGGCACCCACTCAACGAAGGGAAGCGGCAACTCTGATTTCGAATTCGGGGTGGCCCGAGGTATCCAGAGTCAGGATCGCCCTTTCCTCGTACGTCCCCGGCGGGGCCGACTTGGACAACCACAGCCGGACGCCCTGGCTGGAGGCCGTCCTGGGCGAGTCGGCCGCCACCCGCAGCAGCGGATTGGTGGTCAGGGTCGAAAGAATGCGGAACGGATTCCCGCCCTTGAGGACGGCGACCCGCTCCAGGGGAACTACCGGTTCCGCTCCTACCGGCTCGCCCAGCACCTCCTGGCCAGCACTACCGGGAACCTGCTCCTGTTCGACGAGGTGGAGGACGTCTTCCGCCGTTATGGGGAGGAAGAGGGCCCGGATCGCAACCGCAGCACCTTGATCAAGGGTTGGATCAACAAGACGCTCGAGGAGAACCCTGTCCCCGCGCTGTGGGTCACCAACGACGCCGATGCGATCGACACGGCCTTCATCCGGCGGTTCGATTATGTCCTCGAAGTGGGTGTCCCTCCCCGCAGTGTGCGTGCGAAAGTGCTCGACGGCTACCTGTCGCAACTCGCCGTGAACCCCACCTGGAAGGCGGCCATGGCCGAACACGAGCGCCTGGTCCCCGCCGTGGTGGAGCGGGCGGCCAAGGTCGTGGCGACCGTCTGCAAGGCCGATCCCAGACTCGATGCATCGCAGGCCCTGTCCCGGGTGATCGGCAACACGCTGGAAGCCATGGGCGCCCCCCGCGCCTCCCGGGGCGCGCTGCCCATGCTGGTCGACTACCGTCCGGATCTGCTCTGCACCGACTGTGACCTGGCCATGGTCAAGGACGGCCTGATGACCCAGGGTCAAGGCAGGCTCTGCTTCTTCGGCCCGCCGGGCACCGGCAAGACCGCCTTCGGCCGCCACCTCGCCGAGACCCTGGACCGGCCCCTGCTGGTGAAACGGGCTTCGGACCTGCAGTCCAAGTGGGTGGGCGAAACCGAACAAAACCTGGCCCGGATGTTCCAGGAAGCCATGGCCGAACGCGCCGTGCTGCTGCTGGACGAAGCAGACAGCTTCCTCCAGGACCGCAAGGGCGCCCAGCGCAGCTGGGAGGTCTCCCAGGTGAACGAACTGCTCACCCAGATGGAAGGCTTCGAGGGGATCTTCATCGCCTCGACCAATCTGATGGACAGCCTGGACGGCGCCGCCCTGCGCCGCTTCGATCTCAAGATCCACTTCGACTATCTGAAGGCCGACCAAAGCTGGGCCATGTTCCAGGACACCGCCCGCCGGCTGGGCCTGGAGGCCGAGCCCGGGGCCCGTGCCGCGCTCATCGACCTGTCCCTACTCACCCCAGGTGATTTCGCCAATGTGATCCGCCAGGCGCGGCTGCGCCGGATCGCCAGCGCCGCCGACCTGGTGGCCCGCCTTGCCGCGGAATGCGCCGCCAAACCCGAAGGGCGGCGGAACCGCATCGGCTTCCAGGGGAGGGCATGATGGCGCCGGTCCCTTCCCGCAACCGCCCGCCGACGGGCCATTCCCAGCGACTCGCCACGGAGGGACCATGAGCAGACCGCCGTACATGAACCAGCCCATCGCCCCCAACCAACAGCCGCCGGACCGCTGGCATGAGGCCTTCCAGGAGGGGCGCGACCTGGCGCACCTGTTCCCATCCCGTCCGACTGCCTGCTGGATGGTCAGTGCCGGTCATGACATGCGCCCCCTGGTTTATTTCTCGGATCCCTTCAGGGCGCAAGTGGCCGACCAGAACGGCATGTCCCGCCGCGCCTTGAGTCGGCCCGACCTTTTCCTTTTCACCAGCCTTTCCATGCCTGGGGGTACGGACGGACTGCACGATCTGCTTCCGGGACAGATCGCCTACCAGGATCACGGAACCCGGATCACCGTGGCGTCGATAACCCCCCTGCACATCCGCCGGGAGAGGATCCAGTACCGGGTGGACCCGTCCAGGGTGCACTTCGCCAAGGACCCGCTGAACGTCCATTCCTTCGATGCCGCCCTCCTGCGGATGCAGGTGGACTGCCTCCATACGGGCTACCGTGAGCAGGCGCTGGTGCTCTACCTGGCGATGGAGAACCTCAATGCCTTCGACGCCTATCTCTCCCAGGGACCGTTCGACGTGCGCTACCTGGTCGCCACCCGGGAGGGCGTCGGCATGGGCGGGTGCGGGGAAAGCGTCCTGCGCTACCTCTATGCCGAAGAGCGGATCCTCGCAGGCCGTGAGCGGGGTTTCGAGCCCCAGTTCGTGGTGACCTGGGACGACTGCACGGATCGGGAGTTCCGCTCCGGCGCAGGCCGCATCTATCCAGATCTCCGCCTGGCGGCCCCCTATATCAAAGAGCGCGGCCTCCCGTTCGCGCACCAGATGTACCGGCTTTGGGCATGAGCCGATGATCGTCGGGCTCCCCCCGGTATTGCTTCCCATCAAAGCGCAGAGTGTGGAAATAGACCCGGCCATCATTCGCCTGGTAGCGCTGCAGTACATCGAAATAACCATTGGTTTTCGTTTTCAGGCGCCGGGTGGCGGTGTAGAAATTCCCCTCGGTATAAACCGAAGAGTAGCCTTTGCCCTGAGCGACATAGATCAGCATCCCGCAGCCGCCGCTTCCGCATCGGTCTGGGTCAGTGAATTCGACGATGTAATCGACCTTGCCGCCCCCGCTCAGATCCAGCGACAGGTGCTCCCATTTCCGCACCGGCTGGCTAACCCTGCTTGGAAGCCCTGAAGGGTACTGGTCCGAAATGATCTGCTTGACCAATGCATTTGGCAGGAGCGATTGCCGGCCACTGCTTCTGGAGAAGACCGTGGCCGACAGCAGTAGCAGATCCGCCAATAACCCAACACTGCGTTTCATGACCACTCCGAAAGGAAATGATGAATGGTACAAGGAGGTGTTCGACACCCACTGTCGCTAAGAAATCCCCAGACTTGCGCCATGAATCCACAGGCGGCATGTGGCCATGAGCCGATGACCATCCCCACTTCCCCCAGGCAACCGGCCGCCGTCATCGACTGGCGTCTGCAGGCGCGAGTTCACCTTTGCATCCTTGGCCGGCACGCGGATGAGCGCGAGCGCTACGGGATGCTCAGGGAGGCCGGCGCCTCCGCCCCTGAGGCCCTGGATGCGCTCCTGTCTGAAGCGCCTGGCTGGCTGAAGGCCGCCATTCTCAGCGATTGCCTGCCACGCGGGTTTGGCCTGGGCCCATTGCGGGCGCTGATGGAATGCCATGGGATCCATCCCTTGTCGGTGGCGGTGGATTTCCAGAACCGGCGGCGGGCCTCCACATTCCTTCGCCGGCTGGGCCTGGCCGAGCGGTTCGGGGACTGGATCGGGCCTGGCGGGCGATTTCTGTTGCGCGGCGCCTCGGTCCGCTCCCTGCCGCCCGGCCTGGTCCTGCGCGGATGGCCCGTGATTGCGGACTGTCCCGACCTTGTGGATCTGGGTGCCGGCCTCACCAGCCTGGTCGGGAACCTGACCATCGAGCGCTGCCCGAAACTGCGGGAGTTGCCCAAGGGCCTCGCAACCATCGGCATGGCATGGACAGAAACCGGGCCCGACGGGACCGAGGCCCGGTCGAGCGCATTCGGCGACCTTAAGCTGGCCGATTGCCCCGGCCTGGTCCGGTTCGGCCCCGGCACTCGAATCAGCGGCCGAATCCGGGTGGAACGCTGCCCCGAGCTCGAGGGCATCGCCCTGGAAAGGTATCGGGCCGATCCGTTCGACCTGGCTCCCCTTCGAACCCAGGTAAGCGACATCCAGTGACGCCCCTGTGAGCCCAGACTTGTCCACCGCCGCTGCAAAGGCGCCCATTCCGCCGATGACGACCGAATCCCTCTCCCCCGAAGCCCTGGCTGCCCTGGGTTCGCTCCTGACCCTTTACCGTCAGGCGGAGGTGCCCTACCCGGACATCATCCAGCAGCTGGAAGCCGAGGGCGCCCCTTCCGAGTCTTATCTCCACTTGCCGTTGTTCCTGGAGGACGATCCGGCCGCCGCCCTCAAGGTCATGCTCGAGTTCCGGCGGGACCGGGCCATTCCGTGGGCGACCGCCACCCGCGTGCTTCTCCGGCACGGCATCGCCCCGGAATCGGCGGTGGCCTGGGAGACCCGCAGCCCAACCCAGGCAGTGCGGGGCCTGGGGGTTCCCCACTGGACCCAGGCAGCAACCCGGGGCGACACCGACCGGGACAAGGGCCAGGGCTTGTTTAGGCTCTGCGATCACCCCCACGTCCGGCGCCTGCCCGAGCACCTCGTGCTGGATCGCCTCGTGCTGACCGGCCTCCATTCCCTCGAGGCCTTGCCGGAGCATGCCCGGGTCCTGGGCAGGGTGATCCTGGACGACCTGCCCCTCGTCACCCGGTGGCCGGATTGGCTCCTGGCGCGCGGCGGAAGGCTGGTGGTCCGCAACTGCCCGGGACTCGGGTTGCCTCCCCTTTCCATCAACCCCTATTCCTCCCTGCGCCTGGACAGCCAGCCCTGCCCCCGCGGCCCCCTGGCCTGGAGCGCCTTTCGCGAGCTTGAACTCAACCGCATCGCGGACCTCACGCACCTGCCAAGGTGCCTGCAGGTGGAGTCACTCAGCCTCACCCACTGCCCCGACCTGGTCGCCGTGCCGCGGCTCCTGGATGGAGACACCTCCAAGTGGATGCCACGTCCCGATGCCCTGGAAAGGTGGGTCCGAATTCAACACTGCCCGAGCCTGGCCGCCCTCACGGACGATACCGACTACCCGGCGCACGTGGAACTGGACGACTGCGCCACACTGGAATCTCTGGGCAAGGGCCTGCGCCTGGGCGGAAACCTCAGCCTCATCCGGCTCCCCCGGTTCCAGCGGCTGCCCCGGGGCCTCCGGGTCCCGGGCAACCTGCTCCTGAAAGACCTGCCCGCGCTCGAGGACCTGGGCGAGGACCTTGTGGTAGGGGGCCACCTGGTGCTGCGCGACCTTCCCCGCCTAGCCCGATTCCCGCTGGGCCTGAGGGTGCGTGGGGACCTGATTCTGCTCGGCTGCGTCCGGGTGCCCGATCCCTCCCCAGACATGGACGTGCGCGGCAGCATCCACCTGCACCCCAACTTCCGGAGCCTGCCTTGGCCGAGCCGCCTGCGCCGGCGCCTGGTCTCCGAGCCGATCGAACCGATGCCAGGGCACCTTCTGGTGGAACCGGCGGTCAACTGGAGCGGCGACCATTTCCCGGAGCTTTATCCCTGAGTCCTCCCCGGGTCTTTCTGCGACAGCGACTGTCGTTCAACCCGACCCATATTGCCTACGCCCTCGCACAGTCTGCGGGGGCGAGGAGCGCCAGATGACCCTGAGGGCCACCATCGATACCCTTCCATACCTACCGGCGGGGCCCCTCCTGGCCTGCCTGCTGCTCCTGGCCTCCTGCGCCTGCGGCGGCTCCACCCAGTCCCATCACGTACCTCCCGCCGCGCCCGTCATCAGCGAATTCCAGGTGGACCCCGATCCGCTCACCGCCGGAACTTCCGGCACGCTGACCGCCATTTTCAGCGGCGGAACCGGCACCATCGACCAGGGCGTCGGCCCGGTCTCCAGCGGCATTCCCATCGCCACCAGCACCCTGCTCCGGGACACCAGCTTCACCCTGACTGTCATCGGCGATGGCGGAACCGCCACCCAGGCCTGCATGGCCAGGGTCACGGCGGCCCCGCTGGCGCCCGTGATCAGCGGCCCGGCCGCCCTCGTGGCCGGCCAAGGCGGCTATACCGCCTCCGTGCCACTTCAGCCGGGCATGACCTTCGCATGGACCATCGCCGGAGGGTCCTTCACCGCAGGGAACGGGACCGCCCAGGTGGCCTTCACCGCAGGCCAGGCAGGCACCCTGCAACTGTCCTGCGTCGCCGCCAACGCGGCCGGTACGGTTTCCGCGCCGGCGACCCTGGCCATCCCGGTGCTGCAGGGGCCGAGCATCCAGGCCTTCCAGGCGGTGCCGGCAACTCTGAACGCCGGTCAGTCCGGGGCCCTGACCTGGTCTGTGACCGGCGCCACCGGCCTGACCCTGGACAACGGCATCGGGCCGATCTCCGGGACCAGTGTGGTCATTCGGCCGGAGCAGACCACGACCTACACCCTCACTGCCAGCAACGGCGCCGGCAGCGTCACCCGGACGGTGATCGTCCAGGTAATCCCCCAGGGCGTGGCGCCGGTCATCACCAGCTTCACCGCCACCCCGGCCACCGTGACCGCCGGCCAAAGCGCGCTCCTCGCCTGGTCCACGGCCTGGGCCGGGACGCTTGCCATCGAACCGGGCATCGGTCAGGTCACGGGAACCCAGCTATCGGTGACTCCGGCGGCCCTCACCACGTACACCCTGACCGCGGGCAACGCCAGCGGCTCGGCCACCGCCACGGCGACGGTGTCGGTGCTCCCCGTTGGCCAGCCTCCGGTCATCCTCAGCTTCAGTGCCAATCCAGCCAGCATCAGCTCCGGCCAGAGCAGCACCCTTTCCTGGTCCGTGACCAATGCCAGCAGCCTCACCCTGAACCAAGGGCTGGGATCCGCTTCCGGGACCAGCCGACAGGTCAGCCCCGCCGCAACCACCACCTATACCCTCACGGCTGCCAATGCCGCCGGCCAGGTCACCGCTTCGGCCACGGTCATGGTCGGCAATGCGACCACCTTCACACTGCCCGGGGGCGTTCAACTCAGCCTGGTGGCCATCCCCGCCGGCAGCTTCACCATGGGCTCGGTCAACGCGATCGATGCCTTCGCCCAGCCGCCGCACCCGGTGACCCTCAGCCGGGGCATCTTCATGGGCAAATACCCGGTAACCCAGTCCCAGTACCAGGCGGTGACCGGGGTCAACCCCTCGCTCAACCGGGCCACGCCGATCGCCAATCTTCCGGTGGACTCGGTCTCCTGGACGGCCATCACTCAACCCGGAGGATTCCTGGCCATGCTGAACACCATGACCGCCGCCGCACGGCCGTCGGGCCTTGTGTTCCGCCTTCCGACCGAAGCGGAGTGGGAATTCGCCTGCCGCGCCGGCAGCATTACCGAGTGGTTCTTCGGCAACGACCCTTCGGTCATCGGCCAGTATTCCTGGATCCCCGCCACCGGCGGCTTTACCTCGGCAACCCAGATCGTCGGCCAGAAGCTGCCCAACCCCTTCGGGCTCTATGACCTGATCGGGAACGTCTACCAGTGGTGCCAGGACTACTGGGGCAACTACAGTTCCATCCCGCAGACCGACCCGGCCGGGCCCGCCGCCGGCAGCCAGCGGATCCAACGCGGCAGCTACTTCAACGATTCCGCCGACGACAGTCGAACGGCAGCGCGCAGTTTCTTCTCCCCCTCTTTCGCCACCGGCCAGACCGGCTTCCGGGTCGTTCTCGGCACACCCCTGCAACCTTGAAGTCCCTCCTGGAGAATCCCATGCGGATCACCGCCCTCCTCTGCACCGCCCTCCTGATCCTCGCAGGCACCGGCTGCGGAAAGCCCCGGACCCTCCAGGCCGTCCAGGCCGCTCCAAAGGTGGATGGGCGGCCCTCATGGATCCTCCTGCCCCAGAGCTATCCCGGGTTGCCGGCCACCACCCTGGCCGAGGTCGGCTCCGAAGGCGCCAACGCAGCCGGCGACATCATGCTGCAGCGCAGGCTGGCGCTTCTGCATGCCCGCTACCAGCTGGCCTCCCGGCTCAACCTCTCGGTCCAGGGCTTCCTCAAACATGCCAGCCTGGTGGACACCGGCGCCCAGGCCGGGAACGGCCACACCATCTCGGACCAGGCCGTCACCTCCGCCAGCCAGGGCATCGAAACAGAGCTCGTGGACTCCTCCCTCGCCGGCGTAACCCCCCGGGAGTTCTGGATCGAACCGGGCTCCGCGCGCCTGTATGTCCTGGTCACCCTGGATAGGGAAGCGGCAGCGGGTGCCCTGCGGGCGTCCCTGGCCGGCCATATCCGGGACGCCGCGACACAGATCGCCGACAGCCAGAAGATCCTGGACGACATGCTGGCCAGCAGGGCCATCGGACCGGCCAAATGACCTTCCCCTCCGGTCAGGGACCGGCCGGGTTGACGCTGCCGCTGGTGGCCCTGCTGGTCTTGGGAGGCGTCAGCCCGGCCCGGGAAGCCCCGGCCTGGGTCAATACCCTGCCGACCCGGCCCGGCCGGGTCTACGGCGTCGGTGGTGCGGCGTTAGGAACCAGCGGGGCCGACGCCCTGGACCGGGCCGCCCAGAATGCCAAGATCCAGGTGGTCGGCTTCCTGGGCTCCGGCCTGCGGGGACGGCTGAGCTATTCGGACCTCCTGCGCGAGCGCAGGTCCTCCAACCATGCCACCTTCTTCAGCCGGGAGGCGGCCACCATGGATGCGACCGAGCTGGACGTATCAGCCACCGACTTGCCCGGACTGGTGGTGGTGGAGCGCTTCCTGGACAGGTCAGGCAACACCGCCTACGCCCTCGTCTACTTGGATTGCTCCGTAGCGGAGCGGGTGCTCGCCGAACGGGTCCACCTGCTCCGGGCCGCGGTCACGGATCTGCTATGCCAGCCCCCAGGCTCCGGACTCCAAACCGCCATCCCCCGTCTGGCAGGGATCCGGTCGCTGCGGAGCCGGTGCCGGCGCCTGACGGACCAGGCCGCCCTGCTCCAGGCCACCGGCCTTCCACCGGCAATCCCTGCGGAGCTCCAACGTCTGGCCGACGATCTTTATCGGGCGGCCGCAGGCCTTCGGCCGGCGCTCACCCTGGGCGCTCCCGCCCAAAGGGAAGGACTGGCCGCCGAGATTCAGGCCATCCTGCGCGAAACCGCGGTGCGGCTCGGGTATGCCTGGAGCGGCGAATCCCCCGCCATGCCCCTGCGGATCGAGATCCACGCTGGCCAGGAACGAAGCGAAGGACCGCTGGTTCCCTACCCTGCAAACCCCGACGATCCGGAGTTGGTCGGGTTGCGAGCGACCGTGCGGATCTCCCTGTTGGACGCCGGCGGAACGGTTCAAGACGGCTTCGACATCCCTGTCCGGGGCATCGGCGTCGATGAAGCCTCGGCCTTGGGTGCGCTGGAGCAGACACTGCACCGGGAGCTTCCGGTCAGGTTCCAGGCCTTCCTGGAGCAGGCACGCTAGAAATTCAGGCTCAACCCGAAGCCGATCCCGCTCTGGTTGCCGTAGCGGATGAAACCGCCCAACCCATTGCGCCCGTGAAGCGAAATGAAGCCCATGGCTCCGGCCCGGTTCCGGATGAGGTTGTCGTACCAGCCGTTGCCTGCCGCAGGAACCACGTAGGTCTCCGCTCTGGCATATTCGGCGCCCAGCCCCAGGGTCAGGAAGTCGCCGCTCCCGTATAGCCCCGCCCAGCCGGCCCGCTTCTGCAGCAAGTCGCCGGCGCGCATCTCGTCGGCGGTATATGCGGCCCGGGTCCACTGCGTGCCCCCGCCGAACATTCCGAGGCAGCTGTGCCCGGACCGGTAGATCGGAAAGCCCACTTCGGCCACTGGCGTGAACCCGCTCGCGGCGGTATCGACTTTGTTTATTCCCAGGTGGAGGAACCAGGCCTTGCCCGGCGTGTCGACCCCCTGGGCCGCCAGCGTCAAGGGCAGGAGAACGACTGCGATGCGTGGCCAGGGACTCATGGACCCTCCTGGGGATCTGGCGCGGAACGCAGGGCCAGGACGAACGCATCCAGCACCGCGTTAGCGGCCTCGGCGCCCGACCGGGCCGGGTCCAGGTGGAAACCGCCATGGCCATGGAAGGTGCAGATACGGAATGTGTCTGAGCTCTCCACGTCGATCAGCCGGATGGTCAGGATCAGGTCGCTGCCGCGCAACCCAATCTCCAGGTTGCCCTCGGCGACCATGAACACCCCGATGCCCGCCATCCGGCCCAGAGCTTTGGCCTCGGCCGGATCCACCATCCTGGCCTGAAATTTCAGCTCGGTCTGGATCTGCCCGAACAGCCTCGGATCGGTGCGCGCCGGCAGACGGTAGCGGCCCGATGCCAGGCAGACCGCGGGCAGCCGCTCCTGGAGGATCCGGCGCACCGTCCGCGCGACGTCCCGATCGTTGGAATCCACCTCAAGCCGGACCAGGCTGAGGCCCGGCCGGGGTGGCGGGGCAGCGCCGGCCGTACCCAATGCCAGAAAGACCACGAAGCCGGGCGCAGTCAGGCGGAACAAGTCACGGCCCAGCCAGAACCCGGCTCTCGTCGCCCCGCCTCCACCCCATCTGACCATGTCATGCACCTCGCTGTGTCCCGCCCAAGCGCCGCTTGCCCTGCCTCAGGAGGCTCATGGGCGGCTCTGCACCCTTTCGTCCGTTCCGCCTTTAGCCGCCGGCTCTGCGTACCGCCAGAGCCAGGAGCGCTCCGCCGGTGTTCAGGCGTGCCTCTCCCAGGCCAAGGATCATGCGGTTGGGATGCGCCTTGCGCCAATTGATGCCCTTCTCGATCGCGCTTAGGCTGGCACCCAGGCTCCAGGCCAGAAGCATGGCGGCGGCGGGAGACCGCGAATAGCCGCCATGGCAGTGGACCAGGACCCGGGCCGCGCCGGCCAGGTCAATCCCCAACAGGGTCTCCACCAAGCCAGCGTCCGGGGCGGCCGGCCCGACCTCATCCCAATCGTTCACCCAAAAGCAGTGGTGCCTTGGATGGGACCACTCCAGGACCGTTCCCGGATCCAGCAGGCTGATCACTGCATCGTAGCTGCCATGGTCAAGTCCGGCCGTGTCCAAGGCGGTCACCGACAGTCGGTGCCCCTTGGGCACCTTGATGGTGTGGATGGGAGTCAACGCTGTGGGGAGGAAGGGGATGATCATGCGACCATGATGGTCCACGCAGCGCGACAGTACCTGTCTCTTTGCTATCATCCACCATCCATCCGGTGCAGGAGCAGGTGGCTGAGGCCACGAAGCTCCAGCCCCTGGGTAGTGGGATGGAATCCTGAAAAGCATAGGTACCGCTACCCTCGCGGCCTCCCTGGTGTTCTTTGCGCAAAGCCACGCATTGACCCGCACAAGATCATGGGGGTGCCCAGCTGAACAGCGTGTCGCATGGGGTCGTGCAACAAACGCCAGCAGCAAGCTTATCGGCACAGACTTACAGTCACGACAGAGACTGTCGCCCTCTGCAAGCCATGCTGAATCGTAGGGATAGGATCCCTGGCGGCACCTCCTTGCCTCCGGAGTTCCGGAATTTTCGGGCACTTTGGATGAAAAATAAAGTAGATCGGGGGCGATGCTTGGGCGAAGGCTACTGGATCAGGGCGGATAACCGTGCCTTCTTAAAAAATCGGCGAACATGCCCGGTGGATCAGCGACCCCGCCAACGCCAGATTGAAACCCTGCCTCGGGAGCCCCATGTCCTGGATGCCATTCCCGTTCAACTTGACCGGCCTGTGTGCCTGGCAAACCGTGGGCTTGGCCCTGCTCGGGCCCTGGGTGCTGGTCTAGCTGGCGCCCGCGGGAGCCCAGCAACTCCTTGTTGGCCTCTCTGCTCACCCACGACCTGGACGACTACATCGTCCGGGCCCACAGGATGGACGGCCGAAAACGCTATCTCCCACCACAACTTGGCCAGGGCTAACCCGAAGTGTACATTGGGGATCGATGACGTTGCCCTGCGTCAGGTTCTTCTAAATGCTACCCACAAGTCCTCGGCGTAGATCGAGGTCTCCTTGCTTTTGGCCAATTTCTCGGCCAACGCCACTTCGCGCGGATCCCTGAATACCATGCCGGCCAATTCCGGCCTGTCGGCAGGGGTCCTGGTGGACCACTCAGGAATATCTAGGACGGCCATGGCACGATCCCTGTCTAATCACCATCGTCAGCTTCCTCGCTGTCCATCAGGGCGTTCTCGATCTCCATTTCCACCAGGGTGGGAGAAGTGGCAATGTCGGGTGACGGTTCAAAGAGTGCCGCGATCAGTTCCTCCTGTCGGGATGGATTGAACATCTCGTGCCGGATCCGATGGTTCGCAACGTCGACCAGGGCGCGCCCCAGGATGCGCTCAAGGGCCTCGAAATCCTCGTAGCAGTATTCCTCGATCAGCGGAATGACGTCCTCCTGGAGGATCTGGGCGAAGGTTGCGTAATCCGTTACCGGCTTCTCCCCGTCCATTAGGTAGGAATGACCCACCTGAAGGTTCCGGGCGTCCCGGCCGATGGAGGCGCAGATCCGTTGGTTCAGCGCTCCCAGCCAGGGCCCGAGGGGGACCCCGCCGGGACTCGCCAACCCGAGGACCTTGACATCCGGCATGAGTTCCAGGAATCCGAAACGGCGCCGAAGGGCGACATCCAGGAGTGCGATGGAACGATCGGCCGTGTTCATGGTGCCGATGACATACACGTTGTCGGGCACCTTGAATGCCTTGCGGCTGAGGGGCAGAGTGATCGGCCGCCCGCGCCGGCCCTTTTCCAAGATCATGATGAGTTCCCCGAATATCCGCGGGATGTCCCCGCGGTTGATCTCATCCACGATCAGGAAATAGGGGCGCTCCGGGTCATTTGCCGCGTCTCCGCACAGGAGCTTGAATATGCCATCTTCGAGGCGAAATTCGATACCATTGCCATGTGCAACCGGGCGATAGCCTTCCATGAAGTCTTCGTACCCATAGGCGGGGTGGAAGGAACAGACGCGAACGAAACCGCTTCCGTCGCCTCCCAGGATTTGCTTCTGCTGGTCCTCCGAAAGATCATGAAACGGGATCCGGAAGACCGCGCGGGCCGCGAGTTCGCGTACCGCCCGTTCAGCCCAGAAGGTCTTGCCGGTGCCGGGCGGGCCATAGAGGATTACCTGGCGCTTGCGGGCGAGTACGCCTTGGATTTTCGAAAGGAGGCCGGTCAGAGCGGGAAGGCTCTTTCGGGGGGGCGGCGCCAAGGCCTGGGGTTGGGCGGTCGGCGCTACCGCTCCCGCAGGCCTGGCTTCCTCACTCCCGAAGAGTGCCTGTTCAATATCCAGAAGGCGGGCATAACACCATGCAACGAGCGGGTAGACAAAGATTGGCAAGGGATCTGACGTTGACACGGGCCCTGATGGGACCGGCCGAAGGAAAAGGTATTACAGATTGAATGCGTCAGGGCCCTCAGAGCCAGTCAGCCCCTCACCGAGGGGGTCGAAGAAGATCCCGATTGACTCAAGGATGAAGGCTTCGGAATCAACGACTTCAGAAATGCTGACCGCTTGGCTCTGGCTGTTCATTTGGCCCTCCTTCATCCGGGGTCCCAGCCCCTGGAATCAGGCTACGCCATCCCTTTTTGCCGGATAAATCTGAGACATGCCCTTTCGCGCGCCCAGGCGCCCGACACCAACGGTCGCAGTCCAGGGGCGTAAACCGCATCGTGGGTTCTGGGGCTGGTTGCGGAGCCTGTTTGAATGAATGGCAAGGATCGAAGCGAGGAGCATCTTCAACCTGGTAGAGCGATGGCAGGGCTTCCGTTGGAAGAAGTAGGTAAGCCAGTAGCTCCTGTCCCAGGATGACCAGGGAAGTCGCGCCTTGTGGCCCTCAACCGCCCAAGGGGAGCCCGTTCAAGATCCCGAAGCCTTCTTGGCCGGTCTTGGCCCCCTTGATCTTGCAGAAGCGACTAAAGGGGTGCCAAAGGGCATTGCCACGTTGCCAAGACTGAGGCCGCGTTCCGCCCCTTCCCCTGCCTTTCATTGCTTGCGGGGAAACGTGATAAAGGGAAGCCATTC
>Ga0316217_10003595_pt1 | contig 17465 bp, 13 predicted proteins | sample 1anoAmetaG_FD_203633 | JGI IMG/M metagenome (GOLD analysis project Ga0316217, IMG submission 203633) | Freshwater microbial communities from Trout Bog Lake, Wisconsin, USA - 1anoA | ecosystem: Environmental > Aquatic > Freshwater > Lake > Hypolimnion/Profundal zone | place: USA: Wisconsin...
CAGGCCCTGGTCGATGCGGGCGCCTCCAAGGTCTACGCCGCCGCCCGGGACATCCGCGCGATCAAGGGGGCGGCGAGCGTGGTTCCGGTGACGCTGGACATCACCAGCCCCGCCCAGATCGCCGAACTGAAAGGGCGGCTCAAGGACGTCAACCTTCTCATCAACAATGCCGGCGTGCTGGACTTCGGGACGGCGGTCAAGGCGCCGCTATCGGCCTTCGAGCGGAACATGGCCGTCAATTTCTATGGCAGTCTGAACATGACAAAGGCCTTCGCGCAGGTGATTTCCGCCCATGGCGGCGGCGGGGTGGTGAACCTTCTCAGCGTCGTTTCGCTGGCCAGCATGCCGGGGATCGCGGCGTACAACGCTTCAAAGGCGGCGCTGCATTCGCTGACCCAGTCCTTCCGCGCGAGCCTGAAGGCGCAAGGGATCGAGGTGTTCGGCGTCTATCCTGGTCCCGTCGACACCGACATGGCCGCCGAGATCCCCTTCGACAAGACCAGCCCCGACGTCGTCGCGCGGGCGATCCTTGAAGGCGTCAGCGAAGGCCGCGAAGACATCTTCCCCGACGCCATGTCGCAAGAGGTCGCAAGGCTGTGGACGCATGACCCCAAGGCGGTGGAGCGCCAGTTCGCCGCCATGTGACGATCAAGGCCAAGACCCGGTCGCCGCCTTCCTGATCGCCGATCACCTTTCCGATTGCCTCCCTGTCCGCAGCGCATAAACTGGCGGGACAATAAAAGGCCGGAACGGCTGAACGACATAGACATCTGGGAGGATGTAGGGCGATGCATGACCTCGTCATTCGTGGCGGCCGGGTGGTCGACGGCACGGGTGCGCCTGCGCGGATCGCGGACGTCGCCATTGACGGCGGCCTCATCTCGCGGGTGGGGGAGGTTGCGGGCGCGGGGCGGCGGGAGATCGACGCCAAGGGCCTCCTCGTCACGCCCGGCTTCGTCGATATCCATACCCACTATGACGGGCAGGTGACCTGGGACCGGCTGCTCTCGCCGTCCTGCTGGCATGGGGTGACGACGGCGGTGATGGGCAATTGCGGCGTGGGCTTTGCGCCGGCGCACCCCGACCGCCACGACTGGCTGATCGTGCTGATGGAGGGGGTGGAGGACATCCCCGGCGCGGCGCTGGCCGAAGGCATCCGCTGGAACTGGGAAACCTTCCCCGAATATCTCGACGCTCTGGAACAGACGCCAAGGGTGCTCGATGTGGCCACGCAGGTGCCGCACGGCGCGGTGCGCGCCTATGTGATGGGCGAGCGGGGAGCGCGCAACGAAGCGGCCAATGACGAGGATATCGCCGAGATGGCGCGTCTGGTGCGCGAGGGTCTGTCGGCCGGCGCGCTGGGCTTCTCCACCTCCCGCACCGTCCTGCACCTCGCCAAGGACGGGGAGCCAGTGCCCGGCACCTTCGCCAACGCCGCCGAGCTGATCGGCATCGGCCGGGCGCTCGCTGAAGCCGGTCACGGCGTGTTCGAGATGGCCTCGGACATGGCGCCGGCGACGGAGGAGTTCCGCTGGATGCAGGCCCTGTCGGCGGAGACCGGCGTGCCGGTGACCTTCGCCCTGTTGCAGTCGCCCATGAACGCCGACAACTGGCGCGAACTTCTGACCCTGACCGAACAGGCGCGGGCGGCGGGGGCGGATGTGACCGCCCAGATCGCCTGCCGGCCGACGGGCATGGTGCTGGGCTGGCAGAGCACGGTGCATCCGTTCATCGCCCACCCGACCTATCGCGCCATCGCCGACCTGCCCTTTGCGGCGCGGCTGGCGCGGCTGCGGGATCCTGATGTGCGGCGACAGCTTCTTGCCGAAACCCCGGCGAATATCGGCCCCTTGGGCCATATCCTCACGCAAGGGTTTGACCGCATGTTCCGGCTGGAGCAGCCGGACGGCCTGGACTACGAGCCTGCGGCGGAGGCGAGCGTGGCGGCGCTGGCCCAGGCGACGGGCCGCTCGCCGGTCGAGATCGTTTTCGACATGCTGATGGAGAAGGACGGGCGGGGCTATGTCTACCTGCCGCTGCTGAACTACGCCCGGTACAATTTCGACCATATTTACGAGATGATGCAGCATCCGGCGACGGTGCTCAGCCTGTCGGACGGCGGGGCGCACTGCGGCGTGATCTGCGATGCAAGCTTTCCCACCTACATGCTGACCCACTGGGTGCGTGACCGGTCTCGCGGGCCGCGCCTGCCGCTGGAGCGGGTCGTCCAGATGCAGACCCAGCGCACGGCGCACCTCTACGGGCTGCACGACCGGGGCGAGCTGACGCCGGGCCTGCGCGCCGACATCAATCTGATCGATTTGGACGCCCTGAAGATCCTGCCGCCGGAAATGGTGTTCGACCTGCCCGCCGAAGGGCGGCGGATGATCCAGCGCGCGGAAGGCTATCGCGCCACCCTTGTGGCAGGCGAGGTCACCTTCGAGAACGGCGTGGCCACCGGCGCCGCGCCCGGCCGCCTGATCCGCGGCCCGCAAACTGCGCCTTACACACACCTCGCCGCCCAGTAGGACCAAGACACTCATGCACTATCATGAACTGAAAGCCGCGTGGAACGAGCTGACGGCGCCCGGCGCGCCCTTTGAAATCATTGAGGTCGAGGTCCGGGGACAGAAACTGCGCGCCTTCAGGAACGCGCCCCCCAGCGTGCGGGACCTTTGGCTGTCCACCGCCGCCTTCGCCGACCGGCCCTATCTGATCTATGACGGCGAGACGACCACCTATGCTGAGGCGCACAGGACCGTCGCCTCCGTGGCGGCCTGGCTGTTCGCGCAAGGGGTGAAGCCCGGGGACCGGGTGGCGATCGCCATGCGCAACTATCCTGAATGGCTTTTGGTCTACTGGGCCTGCGTGTCCTGCGGCATCGCCGCCGTCGGCATGAACGCCTGGTGGGTTCCAGAGGAAATGGCCTACGCCCTGAAGGACAGCGGGCCCAAGGTCGTGTTCGCGGACGAGGAGCGGCTGGCCCGCATCGACGGCTGCGACGCCGCGGCTCTGGGCGCGGCCAAGGTCGTGGCCGTGCGCGCAGGTGCAAAGCCCGGACAGATCCCCTGGGCCGAGGTGGCGGGCCACGCCAGCGCCCTGCCGCAGGTTCAGCCGGACCCGGACGCCGACGCCTGCATCTTCTACACCTCCGGCACGACAGGCTTTCCCAAGGGCGCGCAGCTGACCCACCGGGGCTGCATCGCCAATCTTTTCAACATGATGTTCGCAGGTCAGGTGCAGACGCTGGCGACCCAGCGGGCGACGGGGATCGCGGTGGACCCCAATGCGCCGGCCCCCGTACCCATAGCCCTGCTGCCGACGCCGATGTTCCATGTGACCGCCAACAACTGCGGCGCCTACGCCACCACGGCGGCGGGGGGCGCGATCGTGCTGATGTACCGCTGGGATCCGGGTGAGGCGCTGCGCCTGATCGAGACGCACAAGGTCACCGCCATGACGGGCGTGCCGGTGATGGCCCGCGAGCTCATCAGCCATCCCGACTTCGCCACCCGCGACACCTCGACCCTCGTCTCCCTCGGCGGCGGCGGGGCCCAGCTGCAGCCGGATCTGGTGCACAAGATCGAACATCAGGTCGCCACCGCCCGCCCGCAGACGGGCTATGGCATGACCGAGACCTGCGGCATCATCACCTCCATCAGCGGCGACTTCTTCGTCGACAAGCCCGACAGCGCCGGGCCCGCCATGCCGACCTTCGAGGTCAAGGTGGTCGATGACGCCGGACAGGCCTTGCCCGTGGGCCAGATCGGGGAGCTGTGGGTCAAGGGCTCTCCCGTCATCAAGGGCTATATCAACCGGCCCGAAGCGACGGCGGAGGCGATCACCGACGGCTGGCTGCACACCGGCGACGTGGCCCGGCTCGACGCGGACGGCTTCATCTACATCGTCGACCGCAAGAAGGACATGGTGCTGAGGGGCGGGGAGAACATCTTCTGCGCCGAGGTGGAAACCTGCGTCCACCGCCTGCCCGAAGTCGCCGAGTGCTGCGTGTTCGGCGTGCCGGACGACCGGCTGGGGGAAGAGGTGGGTCTGGCGATCCGGCTGCATCCGGGCGGGGCCCTGACGGCGGCGGAGGTGCGGGCGCATTGCGGGGCGCATCTGGCCCGGCACAAGATCCCCCGCTACATCTGGTTCCTGAGCGAAGCCATCCCCCGCAACGCCAGCGGCAAGTTCCTCAAGCGCGACCTGCGCGCCAACTTGGCCGTCGCACAGGCGCTTTGAGGCGCGAAGGCCGCCTCAGTCGATGAACAGGATGGGCAGCAGCGGGACCGGACCGGGCGTGATCGTGAACGCGTCCGACGACAGGTCGTTGGCCGGCGGGGGCTCGATATAGGGATAGGCGGCCTCAGCGCCCGACGCCAGGAACTGCACGAATTCCATGTCCGGCTCAAAGGACAGGGACTCAATCTGGCGCAGGGCAAACGGGATCGACATGGCTCGTTCTCCGGACATGTCCGCCGTGTGGGAGTGGCGGTCTGACCAGGCGAGGATTCGTTCCCAAACCCCTAAGGCGGGCCTTACAAAGGCGGCTAATGAGAAGAAAACCTTAAATCTTCGTCACAACCCCTTGCCCGCCCTGGCGATTTATCCGGGCGATGCGCTCAGATTGAGCGCAGACGATCAGGTGAATTCGAAGACCGGGTCTTCGCGACGCACCTCCATCGGCGCGACGCATTCGCAGTATTCCTGCAGCATCAGCCAAAGCTCGTCCGACTTGATGGACACCACGCGCTTGCCGCTGGTGCGGAACTGCCAGGAGTGCAGCAGGTGGGACAAGATGCCCATCTTCTCGCCCAGAGCGATGAACTGATCCGGCGCCGACAGCAGGAATTCGCGGAAGCCCTTGGCGCTGTGGCCTTCGCTGAGGTCTTTGAACGAGGTCTCGTAAAGGTTCACCGAGGCCGCAGCGGCGTTGAACATGCTGACCATGTCGCGACCCAGCTTGCGGCGCATGGATTCCATGGCGTCGAAGGATTCCGGATCGTTCCGCCGCGGCGGCATCACCCGCCCAAGGTCGGTAATCAGCCTTGGGATCAGAGGTTGAATGTTTTTCGCCATCCACTTGTAGTAGAGAAAGCCCTTCCAGGCGAACAGGCCGTCGCGGAACTCCATGCGCGACAGGCCCAGCACCAGCCGAAGCGGCTCCAGCTCCTCGTCATAGGACGAGTTCAGCAGCTTGCGGACAAGCTTGATGATGGTTTCATGCGTCGTGGCGCCGGCAAAGGCGTTGGCCACCAGGCGGGACACCTCGGAAAAGACGAAGGACTCCATCTTGGAGACGTCGATATTGCTGAGCATGAAATAGGCGTCCGGCGGATAGACGCCTGCACGGGCCAGCCACTCCCGCAAAAGGAACGGATCGAAGGACGGCGCCTTGTCCAAAAGCTCCAGCACGGCGAAGTCCTGGCTGCTCTCCTGGCGGTCCATGCCAAGATCCGCCGCGAGAATATCCATCCAGCCGTGCTGGCCGATATAGACGTACCGGGCGCCCGCATTGAGGTTCTCGACGTCGATCGGGAACAGGATCTTGGTGACGATGCAGCCCAGATACTGAAACATGTAACGCTCATCCATGCGGAGCGTATGTTTCACGATCAGCGACTTGTTCAGGTGCTTGTTGGCGAAGATCGGCTTGAAGGTCGCGTCGTCGATCTGCTGGTGCGCCTGAAACACCTTGAGAGCATTGAATACACGCGACGTTGAGGCCGAGCTGTAGAGACCAGCCAGGCTTCGGGTCGAAGTATCTTCGCGGTTGAGCGCCATCTGTTTCACCCGTTGTCGCGTCTAGCGGAAATCACCGTCCGGGGCTGAGTCCTCAACGCCGGGTACAGATGAGATCGCCAAACGAGGTCAAGCAACTTAATCTCGATTGATATCAACACTTTCGAACATTAGAGGTCAAGTTGGTTAAATATTAAGAAAATTAACCTGTTTTAAGATGGAATAAGGATTCATGAATAATAGAGTGTATATAAATATTTTAATGTTTGAGCGGATGCGGCGAGAATATTGTTATATTTGAAAAGTTCTTTTGAACAATCGCCTTTGTAGTGATTTGCCGGTGTGTATGTCTGATTATTCTAGTCTATCCCGACGAAGTGACGCCGGAGGGTTGATCTGTGGATTGGAGACGCTCTGGTAAGGTTTGAGCCAAACAGGCTTGACGGCCATTTACAGTTGGGGGCCTGCAAGCTGCTCAAATTGGGTGCAAACATGCGCTTTTCGGCTGCACAACGGCTGGTCTTGCCCCATTCAACGGGACTCAGACCGCAAAAATGCTCATCTTCATATTCAGATACTCATCGATGCCGTGGCGCGAGCCCTCGCGCCCAAGGCCGCTTTCCTTGACGCCGCCGAAGGGGCCGATCTCGCTGGAAATGACGCCGGTGTTCACCCCCACCATGCCGTAGTCCAGCGCTTCGCTGGCCTCCGTCGCGCGGGACAGGTCGCGGGTGTACATATAGGCTGCGAGCCCCGACCGGGTGTCGTTGGCGATACGGATCGCGTCCCTTGGGTCTTCGAAGGCGATCAGACCGGCCAGCGGCCCGAACGTCTCTTCGCGGTTCAGCACGGTGTCGGCCTTCAGCCCCGTCATCACGGTCGGCTGATAATAGGTCCCCCCAAGCTCGTGGGGCAGGCCGCCGGTCAGCAGCTTGGCCCCGTCCGCCAGCAGGGCCTCGACATGCCGCGCGACCTTGGCGACGGCGGCGGTGTTGATGAGCGGCCCCTGATCCGTCGGCCCGGCCAGTCCGTCGCCGACCACCAGCGCCGCCGCCCGCTCGGCCAGCCTGTGCGCAAAGGCTTCATGCACCCGGCGGTGCACTAAGAACCGGTTGGCGCAGACGCAGGTCTGCCCCGAATTGCGGAACTTGGAGATCATCGCGCCTTCGACCGCCGCGTCGATATCGGCGTCCTCGAACACGATGAAGGGCGCATTGCCCCCCAGCTCCAGCGACACGCGCTTGACCGTGCCCATGCAGCGGGCCGCCAGCATCTTGCCCACCGCGGTCGAGCCGGTGAAGGTGAACTTGGCGATGCGCGGATCCTCGGTCAGCACCTCGCCGATCTCCTTGGGCGGTCCCGTCACGATATTGAACACGCCCGGCGGCACGCCCGCCTCCTGCGCCAGCACCGCCAGAGCCAGGGCGGAGAAGGGCGTCAGATCCGCAGGTTTCAGCACCACGGTGCAGCCTGCCGCCAGCGCCGGCGCGACTTTCCGCGTAATCATGGCCGACGGGAAGTTCCAGGGCGTGATCGCCGCCACCACGCCGACGGGCTGGCGGATCACGTGCAGGCGCCGGTCGGTCTGATGCGGCGGAATGATCTCGCCATAGGCTCTGCGGCCCTCCTCGGCGAACCATTCAAGGAAGCTGGCGGCATAGGCGATCTCGCCCCGCGCCTCGGCCAGCGGCTTGCCCTGCTCGGCGGTCAGCAGGCGGGCGAGGTCCTCCTGATGCGTCATCATCAGCTCGAACCATGTGCGCAGGATCTGCCCCCGCGCCTTGGCCGTCAGGGCGCGCCAGCCGGGCATGGCGCGTTCGGCCGCCGCCACCGCGGTCAGGGTCTCGGCCCGGCCCAGCGCCGGCGCGACGCCCAACTCCCGCCCCGTGGCGGGGTTGTATACCGGCAAGGTCGCCTCGCCGGTCACCCAGCGTCCGTCGATATAGGCCGACTGCCGATAGAGGTCCGCACGCTTCAGATTGAGCCGGACAAGCTCGCTCGCCTCGGGGGCGGCGGAGGCGGAGGGCGGCGGGGCGGAGACGTTCATGGGGCGCCTCTAGGGACCAGGACACATGCGGACATTGCTCGCCTATATAGGCCGCTTGCCCGCACAAGCCGAGAAGTCCTTTCCCCTGCGCATCGACCTTTTTCGTTCGGACAGGGGGATATGCAGCCGGATCTACAAGGACGTGACGGCGTCTTTCGCCAGCGGCGACAGGTCCTTGGCCTCTCCCGCCGCGATGCGGGCTTTCAGCTGCGCGCGCATGTCCGGCGACCAGAAGGCCTTCAGGTGGTCCGCAACGCCTCTGACCGCCGCCGCCGCATCGCCCTGCGTCTCGAAGAAGCGGGCGATCTGGTTGGCCATGTAGACAAGATCGGTCCCGCCTGCGCCGCTCATTCCGCCGCCTCGATCCTGCGGGCGCGGCGCGACTGGTCGGCGTAGCGGGCCTGCCAGTCGCCGGGGCCGTTGCCTTTGGACACCTGGACGGCCGTGACCTTGTATTCCGGGCAGTTGGTGGCCCAGTCCGAATAGTCGGTGGTCACGACATTGGCCTGGGTGTCCGGGTGGTGGAAGGTGGTGTAGACGACGCCGGGGGCCACGCGGTCGGTGATCCTGGCGCGCAGGGCCGTGTCCCCCGACCGGCTGGCGAGCGTCACCCAGTCCCCGTCGCGCACGCCGCGGTCTTCGGCGTCCTGCGGGTGGATTTCCAGCACATCCTCCTCATGCCAGGCCGAATTCTCCGTCCGCCGGGTCTGGGCGCCGACATTGTACTGGCTGAGGATCCGCCCCGTGGTGAGGAGGAGGGGAAAGCGCGGGCCGACCTTTTCGTCCGTCGGCACATATTCGGTGATAATGAACCGGCCCTCGCCCCGCACGAAACGCTCGATATGCATGACGGGCGTGCCTTCCGGCGCTGCTTCGTTGCACGGCCACTGCACGGAGCCGAGCGCGTCCAGTCGGTCATAGCTGACGCCTGCAAAGGACGGGGTCAGGCGGGCGATCTCGTCCATGATCTCAGACGGGTGGTCATAGGCCATGGGAAAGCCCAGCGCGTTGGAAAGCGCCTTTGTGATCTCCCAGTCGGCGAGGCCGTTCCTGGGGCGCATCACCTTGCGCACCCGCTGGATCCGCCGCTCCGCATTCGTGAAGGTGCCGTCCTTTTCCAGGAAGGTGGAGCCCGGCAGGAAGACGTGAGCGAACGTGGCGGTCTCGTTCAGGAACAGGTCCTGCACCACCACGCACTCCATGGCGCCAAGGCCCGCGGCGACATGGCGGGTGTTGGGGTCAGACTGCAGGATGTCCTCGCCCTGGATGTAGAGGCCCTTGAACGCCCCCGCGACCGCTGCGTCCAGCATGTTGGGGATGCGAAGACCCGGCTCCTCGTCCAGCGTCACGCCCCAGGCGCTCTCGAACAGGCCCCGCGCGGCGGCGTCGGAGACGTGCCGATAGCCCGACAGCTCGTGCGGGAAGGAGCCCATGTCGCAGGCGCCCTGAACATTGTTCTGGCCGCGCAAGGGGTTCACCCCGACGCCAGGGCGCCCGATATTGCCTGTGGCCATGGCGAGATTGGCGATGGCCATCACGGTGGTCGAGCCCTGGCTGTGCTCGGTCACGCCCAGGCCATAGTAGATCGCCGCCCGCCCGCCGGTGGCGTAGAGCCGCGCGGCCTGCCGGACCTCTGATGCCGGAACGCCGGTCACCGCCTCCATCGCTTCTGGGCTGTTGGCGTCGCGCGCCACGAACTCGGCCCAGTGGGTGAAGGCGTCCATGTCGCAGCGCTCGCGGACATAGGCCTCGTCCACCAGTCCCTCTGTGACGATCACGTGGGCGAGGGCCGTCAGCATGGCGACGTTCGTGCCGGGCCTTAGAGCCAGATGGTGATCGGCCTTGATGTGGGCGGAGCGGACGAGGTCGATGCGCCTTGGATCAATGACGATCAGCCGCGCGCCGGCCCGCAGGCGCTTTTTCATGCGGGACGCAAAGACCGGGTGGGCGTCGGTCGGATTGGCGCCCATCACCAGGATCACGTCGCTGTCCTCGACGCTGTCGAAGTCCTGCGTGCCCGCCGAGGTGCCAAACGTGGTCTTCAGGCCATAGCCGGTGGGGGAGTGGCAGACCCGCGCGCAGGTGTCGACATTGTTGTTGCCGAAGGCCGCGCGGACCAGTTTCTGGACGAGATAGGTCTCCTCGTTCGTGCAGCGGGACGAGGTGATGCCGCCGACCGCGTCCCGACCGTACTTGGCCTGGATGCGTTTGAACTCCGACGCCGTGTGGGCGATGGCCGCGTCCCAGCTGACCTCTTTCCACGGATCGTTGATCGAGGCCCGGATCATGGGGGAGAGGATCCGCTCCTTGTGCTGGGCGTATCCCCAGGCGAAGCGGCCCTTCACGCAGGAGTGTCCGCGATTGGCCTTGCCGTCCTTCCAGGGGACCATGCGCACGAGCTCCTCGCCCCGCATCTCCGCCTTGAAGGCGCAGCCGACGCCGCAGTAGGCGCAGGTTGTGACGACCGACCGCTCCGGCTGGCCGATCTCGATGACCTTGGTCTCCGTCAGGGTCGCCGTCGGGCAGGCCTGCACGCAGGCGCCGCAGGACACGCATTCAGACCCCATGAAGGTGGGGGAGGGGCCGGGGGCCACGCGGCTGCCAAAGCCTCTGCCCGCAATGGTCAGCGCAAAGGTGCCCTGCTGCTCCTCGCACGCCCGAACGCAGCGGGAGCAGACGATGCATTTCGACGCATCATAGGTGAAATAGGGGTTGGACGTGTCTTTTTCGGCGGTGAGATGCGACGCGCCGTCCTGGCCATAGCGCACGTCGCGCAAGCCCACCGCGCCCGCCATGTCCTGCAGCTCGCAGTCGCCATTGGCCGCGCAGGTCAGGCAGTCCAGCGGATGGTCGGAGATGTAAAGCTCCATCACCCCTTTACGCAGCTTGGCGAGCCTCTGCGTCTGGGTCGCCACGACCATGCCGTCCGTGACGGGGGTGGTGCAGGAGGCGGGCGTTCCGGCGCGACCCTCGATCTCGACAAGGCACAAACGGCAGGAGCCAAAGGCGTTCAGGCTGTCGGTGGCGCAGAGCTTGGGAATGCTCGCGCCGACAGACTTCGCCGCGCGCATGATCGAGGTCCCTTGCGGCACGGTGACCTTGCGCCCGTCGATGGTCAGCGTCACCGACGCTTCCGACCGGCTTTCCGGCGTTCCGAAATCGATCTCGTCGATCAACGACATGGCCGTTACTCCGCCGCCTCCGGCGCAGCTTTCGCTGCGCCGGAATTTTTAGGGACTTGGGGCGCCAATGTGGGCGCTTTGAAATCTTCGGGGAAATGCTCAATGGCGCTGCGCACCGGATAGGGGGTGAAGCCCCCCAGCGCGCAGAGGGAGCCCTGGCGCATGGTGTCGCAGAGGTCCTCCATGAGTTCGAGGTTCGCCGCGACCCGCTGGCCGTTCAGGATCTTGTCCATGGTCTCGACGCCCCGCACCGCGCCGATGCGGCAGGGCGTGCACTTGCCGCAGCTTTCCGCCGCACAGAATTCGAAGGCGAAACGCGCCTGCCTGGCCATCTGCACCGTGTCATTGAAAACGACGACGCCGCCGTGGCCGATCATGCCGCCCCTGGCCGCGAAGGCCTCGAAATCGAAGGGCGTGTCGAAGAGGCTGCGCGGGAAATAGGCGCCCAGCGGCCCGCCGACCTGCACCGCGCGCACAGGTCGTCCCGACGCCGTCCCGCCGCCGATGTCGTCCACCAGCTCCCCCAGCGTGATCCCGAAGGGCGTTTCGAACACGCCGCCCTGCTTGAGATCGCCGCCAAGCTGGATCGGCATGGTCCCCCGCGAACGGCCGAGGCCGAAATCGCGGAAGGCTTCTGCGCCATGGGCGAGGATAAAGGGAACCGCCGCCAGGGTCAGCACGTTGTTGACGACGGTCGGGCAGCCGAACAGGCCCTTGTGCGCCGGAAGAGGGGGCTTTGCCCGCACCTGCCCGCGACGGCCCTCAAGGCTTTCCAGCAGCGCCGTCTCCTCGCCGCAGACATAGGCGCCAGCGCCCACGCGGATCTCGATATCGATCCCGGTCCCGATGGCGCCCGCCCTTCGCAGCACCTCCAGCGCGCGGTTGAGCATGCGGATGGCGAGGGGATATTCGGAGCGCACATAGATGTAGCCAAGCCTCGCCCCCACCGCATAGGCGGCGATCACGAGGCCTTCGATCAGCAGGAAGGGGTCGGCCTCCATCAACAAACGGTCGGCGAAGGTGCCGCTGTCGCCCTCGTCGGCGTTGCAGACGACATATTTGGTCTCGCCGGGCGCCGCGCGCACCGTTTCCCACTTCACCCCGGCCGGAAAGCCTGCGCCGCCGAGGCCCCGAAGCCCCGACGCCTTGACGATCTCGATGACCTTTTCCGGGGGCAGTTTCAGCGCCGCCTCCAGCCCCGCGACCCCGCCATGCGCCGCGTAGTCGGACAGGCTCAAAGGATCGGTGATCCCGGCGCGGGCAAAGGTCAGGCGCGTCTGGCGGCTAAAAAAGGGCAGGGCCCCCACGTCGCCAAGGCGCAAAGGATGCGCTGCGCCATCGAACAGGCCTGCGGCGACGAGGCCGTCCACATCGGCGGGATCTACCGGGCCGTAGCCGATGCGGCCCTGATCCGTCTCCACCTCGACCAGGGTCTCGAGATGAAAGGCGCCGCGGGAGCCGTTGCGGACGATCTCGATATCACGTCCAGCCAGCTGCGCGGCTTTTGCAAGCGCGGCGGCCACCTCATCGGCGCCCACGGCGACGGCGGCGGTGTCGCCGGGAACAAAGACGCGGCGGCTCACGACTGCACCTTGGCGATCAGGGCCTCAAGGCGCGCGCCGGAAAGCCTCGCCAGCGGGCGCTCATCCACCAGCGCCGCCGGGCCGCTGGCGCAAAGGCCAAGGCAGTAGGCGGGCTCCAGCGCCACGCGGCCGTCGGCGCGGGTCTCGCCCATCGGCAAACCAAGGCCAGCGCACAGCGTTTCCGCCGCCGCCTCTGCGCCCCTGGCCTGACACGCCTCGGCCATGCACAGCTTCACCACCGTCCTTGCAGGCGGCGACGTGCGAAAGTCGGTGTAGAAGCTGATGACGCCGTGCGTCTCGGCCTGAGAGATATTGAGGGCGGCGGCGATATCCGCAATTCTGTCCGGCGGCACATAGCCAAACGCGTGCTGAATATCGTGCAGCAGGGGCAAAAGAGCCCCCGGCTGATCCCGATGTCGGTCGATAATCGTGTCGAGGTCGGACGACATGGCAGGGATTAAGGCTCCTCCTTGCGCGTCACGGCGCGCTTGATCGGGCACTGTGATAAATGTTGTGTCGTCCGTCGAGGGCTCCTGAAGAAAAGCTCAGGGGTTCAACACTTTTCAGATGGGGTGATCGAAAAAAGTGAAGGCGGCGGATCCTCCATCTGTGATCGCGACGGCGCCCATCACGGCGGTGCGGCAGGGCGCGGCGGCGCAGACGTCGCAGGTTTCGCAGGCCTCGCGGGACCTCGCCGAGGAGACGCCGGTGGCCCTCGTCTATGACGGCTCGACCGAGGCGGTGATGCTGGCGACGCCAAGGGACCTATCCGAGTTCGCCCTCGGCTTCAGCCTGACCGAAGGGATGATCGCCAGGCGGGACGACATCACGCGCCTTGAGATCCTCAGCCTTGAGGGGGGCATGGAGGCGCGGATGTGGCTCGCGCCGGAGCGGTCGCAAGCGGCGGCGGCGCGGCGGCGATCGCGCATGGGTCCGACCGGGTGCGGTCTGTGCGGGGTGGAGAGCCTGGCCGAGGCCAATCGCGCGGTTCCGGCGGCGCCCATCGGCGTGCGGCTGACCCGCGCCGACGTGCTGGCCGCGCGCGCGGCGCTGGATCAGGCGGCCAGGCTTGGGGCCGCCACCCGCGCGACCCACGCGGCGGGGTTCTGGACGAAGGCGGGCGGTCTTTTGCTGGTGCGGGAGGATGTGGGCCGCCACAACGCGCTGGACAAGCTCGCCGGCGCGATGGCTCTGGCCGATATCGAGGCTGCGACGGGCGCGGTGGTGCTGACCAGCCGGGTGTCTTTGGAGATGGCGCAGAAGACGGCGATGATCGGCGCCTCGGTGCTGATCGCCATGTCTGCGCCCACGGCGCTGGCGGTGCGGGTGGCGCAAGGCTCAGGCCTGACCCTTGTCGCTGTGGCGCGGGCCGATGGCTTTGAGGTCTTCACCCACCCCGAACGCATCGATTTTGCCGCCGTATGACAGGTGCGCAACGATTGTGGTCGATGGCTTCAAGTGGGCATGGGGCTTTGTCGCCTTCCGGCGCGGCGTGATTGGGGCAAGGGCGTCATGTCGAGGGGAGCAAGCTCTAATTTTGGCAAGGCGATGGCCCGCCGCATGACAAGGCTCATCGACTGGTCGCCACAGGGGAGGGTGACCGCAAGGACGCTCGCCGCTGCAATCATCGGCGTCTCGGGGCCGATCCTGTTCGGGCTCGCCGTCGGACGCCCGACCTTGGGCCTGACTATGGGCCTGGGTGCGCTGTTGTTGTCAGGCGGCGGCGACACAGGGCCCGCTCATCGCTGGCGCGCCGCGGCGGCGTCATTTGTCATGGCCGTCCTTTCGGTGGGCGCAGCGCTGCTGATCGTCACAAGTCCAGCGCCGGACCTTGCAATGGTCGGGCTGGCCTTCGCCGCCGCCCTGTTCAGCGGCTTCAGCCGATCCATTGGTCCGGTCGCCATCCGCACGATCATCCTGACCGTTTTGTCCGTCACCCTGCTGGACTCCCGGAACGCGGATCAGGAGGCCTTGAGCGTCATTTTCGTTTTGGGCGCAGGTTGGAACATTCTCGTACGAACCATCCTGGCTGAGCCAGCCGCTCCCCGCGAGAGGCCCGAACCCCCGAGGCTGACGTCCCGACAACTCTGGGCCAACTGGCGGCGCAGTCTTTCCACCGTTCAGGGCTGGCAGTTTCCGCTGCGCCTCGCTGGCGGCCTGGCGGCGGCCTGCGCCTTGCGTGACGTCTGGCCGGACCGCCATTTCGGCTGGATCATCCTGACCACGGCGCTGCTGACCCAGCGACCGCTGGAGCCGTTCCCCGCCAAGATCCTGCAACGGGCTGTCGGAACCCTTGCGGGCGTGGGACTGGCCGGATGGCTGCTGTCGGACACGCTCAAGCCGGAGGCGGCGACCGCGCTGATCGCCGGACTGGTCGCACTGGCGTTCCTGGCGCGGCCCCGCAGCTATCTTCTGTACACCAGCCTGTCGACGCCCATCGTTCTATTGGTGATGGACTTGGGCAAAGCGCTGGACCCTCATCTCTCCATCGACAGGCTTTTGGCGACCCTGGTCGCCGCCGCCATCGTCCTTATCGGCAATCGTGCGGCTATCGCGTTCGCAGGCGTCCGAACGCCTTAGCGGGACAGGTCGAGGCTTGTGGCGGTTGCAGGCCATATCGACGTTCTCGAAGGCCGGGTGCTGGCGTCAGGTCCGTGTTGCTGGAGGACCCTCAGCCGCCGCGCTGGCGCAGCGCTTGTGACGCGCCCCGTCCGATCGAGGTCTTCACCCACTCAAAACGAATCGATTTGTCCGTCTGATGACATTTCTGCACGCGTCGATGTGAAATTGCCGCTTGGCGGCGCTTTTTGTCGCGGGCTACGAAAGAGTCTGTCCCCTTCGAAGACGGATTCGCTGCGACGAGATGAAATACTCCGCCTTCAACCTCATTCGCGAGGGGCTTTCCGGGCACAAGGGCTGGCCTATGGCCTGGCGGGACCCTGAGCCCAAGTCGCACTACGACATCGTGGTGATCGGCGGCGGCGGCCATGGCCTCGCCACCGCCTATTATCTGGCCGCCCTGCATGGGGTCAGAAACGTCGCGGTGCTGGAGCGCAGCTGGATCGGCGGCGGCAATACCGGGCGCAACACGACCATTGTCCGCTCCAACTATCGCCAGCCGGAACTCCACGCGCTGATGGAGCTCTCCCTCAAGCGCTGGGAGGGGATGAGCGACGAGATCAACTACAACGTCATGTTCAGCCAACGCGGCTCCCTTGTCCTCGGCCATTCCGACAGCGACATGCTGCAGCTGGCCCAGAGGGGCGACGCCATGCGCGCCGACGGCATCGACGCCGAGCTGATGAGCCGCGATCAGGTGGCGAAGCTGATCCCGTTGCTGGATGTGTCGCGGACGGCCCGCTATCCGGTGCAGGGCGGCCTGATCCAGCGGCGCGGCGGCACCGCCCGGCACGACGCGGTGGCCTGGGGCTACGCCCGCGCGGCGGACCGGCTGGGGGTCGACATCCTCCAGCAGTACGAGGTGACCGGCATTGACGTCGTCGGCGGGCGCGCCACAGGCGTTCGCACCTCAAGAGGCGCGATCGGCGCTGACAAAATCGCCATCTGCGTCGCGGGCCATTCGGGGCGGGTCGCGGCCATGGCGGGCCTTCGTCTGCCCGTCGAGTCGCACCTGTTGCAGGCCTTTGTGTCCGAGCCGGTCAAGCCGATGATCGATACGGTCATCATGACCCAATCTTTGCACTGCTATATCAGCCAGTCCGACAAGGGCGAGATCGTGCTGGGCGGCGACCCGGACGCCTACCCGACCTACAGCCAGCGTGGCGCGCCGCACATCATCGAAAAGGCCGCCGCCGAGGCGCTGGCCCTCGTGCCCGCCCTGTCGCGGCTGCGGATGCTGAGGTCCTGGGCGGGGACGACGGATATGAGCTTTGACGGCTCGCCGATCATCGACCGCACCCCCGTCGACGGGCTCTATCTCAACGGCGGCTGGTGCTATGGCGGGTTCAAGGCGACGCCGGGCTCTGGCTTCCTCTACGCCCACCTTTTGGCCAAGGGCGAAAACCATCCCGTGGCCGCGCCGTTCCGCCTCGACCGCTTCGAGACGGGCCACACCATCGACGAGCCGGGCGTCGGCCCGATGCCGCAGAACCGCTAGTGGAGTTCGGCCGGCCATGATGCTGATCCCCTGTCCTCACTGCGGCCCGCGCGCCCAGTCCGAATTCACCTTTGACCGCCCGGTGGAGGCGATCACCCGTCCGGACGGCTCTGCGCCGGAGCTGATCTTCAACCTCTTCACCCGTGACAACCCTAAGGGCCCGTCGCGGGAGCTGTGGCGCCACACCTATGGCTGCCGCTCCTGGATCACCCTGACCCGCGACACGGTCACGCACCAGATTTCCGACGTCACGCCCGTGGGAGCAGACCAATGAGCGGGCCGAAGAACGATCAGGGGCGGCTGGCCGAAGGCGGGCTGATCGATCGGGCAAGGCCGCTGCGCTTCCGCTTCGACGGAACGGCGATGACGGGCTATGCGGGGGACACCCTGGCCTCGGCGCTGCTCGCCAATGGCGTTCGCCTGTTCGGGCGCAGCTTCAAGTATCACCGGCCAAGGGGGCTCTTGTCCGCAGGGGTCGAAGAGCCCAGCGCCCTCGTCGGGGCAGGCGTCGGCGGCCGGTTCGAGCCCAACACCCGCGCCACGGATCTGTTCCTCTATGACGGCCTCGATGCGGCGAGCCAGAACCGCTGGCCGTCGCTCGCCCTGGACGCCCTGGCGGTGAACCAGTGGGTCGCGCCGTTCATTCCCGCGGGCTTCTACTACAAGACCTTCTTGGGGCCGCCGTCCCTGTGGAAGCTGTACGAGCACGCCATTCGCGCGGCGGCGGGCCTTGGCAAGCCGCCTCGGCTGCCGGACGCCGACGCCTATGAGCGCCGGGCCGCCTTCTGCGACGT
>Ga0316217_10003596_pt1 | contig 17464 bp, 12 predicted proteins | sample 1anoAmetaG_FD_203633 | JGI IMG/M metagenome (GOLD analysis project Ga0316217, IMG submission 203633) | Freshwater microbial communities from Trout Bog Lake, Wisconsin, USA - 1anoA | ecosystem: Environmental > Aquatic > Freshwater > Lake > Hypolimnion/Profundal zone | place: USA: Wisconsin...
GCGACGGTGAAGTTGCGGTGGAGGTGTCCCAGTGCCACGAAGGCGAACCTTTCATCGAAGATGTCCGCCGGCATCGCGCCAAGCGTCCCCACCATATGGGTTTCCAGCGGCGCGTCCTTCGGCTGGGCGCCCACGCAGGCCAAATGCCCCATGGCCAGCAAGGGCACACCGGGAAAGGCCGCCTCCGCCAGGTCCGCCAGCCGGCTGTAGAAGGACCGGAAGTGATCCGCGAGCAGGACGCCGCGCTCCTCCGGAGTGCCGTCCAGGGTGCGGAACCCGAGCCGCCATTCGTGCACGAAGGGGGCGGCGGCCACCACCGCCTCCACCGCGCCGGCGGCGTCGCGCAGCGGGCAGAGGCAGCGGCTCCAGGATTCCGGGTCCGCGTCCAGCCCGCCCACCACGTGGATGCCCAGGTTGCCCAGGAGCTCCGACGGCGCGTCCAGCCGGGAGGGGGAATCGTGATTGCCCCCGGTGATGATCACCTGGCGCAGCCCCGTGCCGGCCAGGTCCCGGAGGAAGGTGTAGTAGGTCCGCTGGGCCTCCGCGGAGGGGTTCGACTGGTCGAAGATATCTCCCGACACCAGGAGGGTGTCGATGGCATGCTCCTCGATGGCGGTCTTGAGCCACTGGAGGAAGAGCTGCTGGTCCTCCATGCGCGAAGCTTCGCCCAGGGTCGCTCCCAGGTGCCAGTCGCTGGTGTGGATGGCTTTCATCGGGAACTCCGGGAAGAGGTGGGGGCGGCATCACCGGGCATGAAGCATGAAGCCGCATCCTGGTCAGGATGACAGCGCCGGGGCGACATTTCCTGTCCAACGGCGAGCGGCCGCCGATGGCCGGAAGTCCGAATCTTTCCCCCGACAAACGAAAGGGAGCACCTTTGTGGGGTGCTCCCTTGTACTGATTGGTCGGGGCGAGAAGATTCGAACTTCGGTTCGCTTCCGCTCACCCCGCGGCATTGGCTGCGCACGCCCATCCGCCTGCGGCGGAACGCTGCGCACGCAGGGCGTGCTCCGCTTGGGCTACCTGCGCGCCACTGCCGATCGGAAGTCCGAATCTTTCCCCCGACAAACGAAAGGGAGCACCCTTGTGAGGTGCTCCCTTGTACTGATTGGTCGGGGCGAGAAGATTCGAACTTCCGACCTCTCGGTCCCGAACCGAGCGCTCTACCAGGCTGAGCCACGCCCCGACGAAGATTGAAGCTTACCCTATCCGGGCCGCCGGGTCCATCCCCCTTTGCCCTGCTCGCGCAAAAGGTTGAGAACTTCCTTCAGGGGGTCGGCCGCGGCCGGACGCGCGGGGGCGGCGGCTGGCCCGGGCGGGTCGCAGGGGACGATCTCCATGCGCTGGAACTTGAGGTGCCACAACCGCTCCAGCCGCTCCTGCAGCTGCGGCCAGATGGTTTCGGCCGACTGGCGCAGGCTGGGGATGATGTCCTGGTGCCAGCAGCCCACCAGCAGGATGCCCCGGTGGGCCCTGAGCAGTCGGGTCTGGTTGACCAGGGTGGGCCCGACCACCAGCAGCCAGGCCCGCTGGATCCGGGCCTCGATGCGCGCCTCGGCCTGGGCCGCCCGGTCGGGATCGGGCGCCAGGGACCTGAGCGGAACCAGGCCCGGGCTGCCCGGGCGCCTCATCCCAGCCCCCTGGACGGGGGCAGGTCGCAGCAGGCGCGCTCGTCGTTGAACAGGACCGGAGAGGCCAGCACCGGGACCATCTTGCCGGCCGCCTCGTCGTAGAGGGTCTGGATGAGGTGGTGGACCCGTCCGGCCTGGCGGAACAGCGCGTCGTCCACCGTCCGCACCCGGCTGGCGGGGATGGCGTTGGCGTCGCAGAAGGCGGTGGCCTCCTCCACGGTGCGCATCCGGAAATGCCGTTCCAGGACCTCCACCAGGCGGACCCGGTCCCGCACCCGGCCGCGGTTGGTGCGCCAGCCGGACTCGAGCTCCAGGTCGATGCCGGCCCAGAGCGCCAGGACCTCGAACTGGCGGTCGCTGCCCACGCCGATGGCGGCCTCGCCGTCGCTGCACGGGAAGGTCTGGTAGGGGACGATCTGCGGGTGGGCGTTGCCCAGGCGTTCCGGCGGCTTGCCGGTCATCAGCGTGGCCGCGCCCACGTTGACCAGGCCAGCCAGCGCCACTTCCATGAGCGGGATCTCGATGTGCAGCGGTTCCCCGGTGCGCTCCCGGTGCAGCAGCGCGGCCTGGATGCCGTTGGCGGCGTACAGCGCCGCCATGACATCGGCCAGCGCCACGCCGACCTTCATGGGCCGGCCCCCGGGCTCGCCGGTGATGGACATCCAGCCGCTTTCGGCCTGGATGATGAAGTCGTAGCCGGGCCGGCGGCAGGCGGGCACGTCCGAGGCGAAGCCCCGGATCGAGGCCACGATCAGCTTCGGGTGCAGGTCGTGGATCCGTTCCCAGGTCAGGCCCAGATCCTCCGCCGAATCGGGGAGGAAGTTCTCCACCAGGACGTCCGCGTCGCGCATGAGGTCGGACAGCGCCTCCCGGTCCCCGGGGTCGCGCAGGTCCATCCGCAGGGTCTGCTTGCCCCGGTTGGCGCAGCGGAAATAGGCGCTTTCGCCCCGCTCCCCCTGGTCGAAGGGCGGGCCCCAGCCGCGGGTGGGGTCACCGGTGGGCGGCTCGATCTTGAGCACCTCGGCGCCGAAGTCGGCCAGCAGCTGGGTGGCGAACGGTCCGGCCAGGATGCGGGACAGGTCCAGGATCTTGAAATGGCCAAGGGGCTTGGGCAAGGGGGCGTTTCCTCAAGGGAGAGTCTTAAGGATACGCTGGATGGAGACCGCCCTGCGGCCTTCGGTGACCACCAGGACGCCGTGCAGCTGGAGGTCCCCTTCGGCCACCTCGAACCGGTCGCCCTTGACCTTGAGGAAGCGGCTCAGGCTGTTCTCCTTCTTCATGCCGATGACGCCGCCGTACGGCCCCACCATGCCGATGTCGGTCACGTAGGCGGTGCCGCCCGGCAGGAGCTTGGCGTCCAGGGTCGGGACGTGGGTGTGGGTGCCCACCACCGCCGCCACCCGCCCGTCCAGGTGCCAGCCCATGGCCTGGGCCTCGCTGGTGGCCTCCGCGTGCATGTCGACGATGACCAGGTCGGCCCGCTCCTTGGCCAGGACCGCGTCGGCGCAGCGGAACGGATCGTCGCAGGTGGGCATGTGCACCCGCCCCATCAGGTTGATCACCAGGATCTCCAGGCCTTCGGGGGTGTGCAGCTTGACGTAGCCGCCGCCCGGGGTCCCGGGCGGATAGTTGGCCGGGCGGATCAGCCGCGGCTCCTTCTGGAAACAGGCGGCGATGTCCTTCACGTCGAAGGCGTGGTTGCCGGTGGTGATCACGTTGACCCCGAACTCGTCCAGCCACTCCCGGACGATCCGCTCGGTGATCCCGTTGCCGTGGGCCGCGTTCTCGCCGTTGACCACGACGAAGTCCAGGGCCAGCTCCCGCCGGAGCACCGGCACGTGGGCCTCCACCAGCCTCCGCCCCGGCTCCCCCACGACGTCGCCAAGGATGAGAATTCGCATGGAACCACTTTAGCAGGCCCGGCGCCGGACCCGCCAGGGCCCTGGCCGCCATCCGGGAACCGACTCCGGGTCAGTATTTTTATGTAGACTCCCTCTTGAAATTCAACATTCTTGACCAATATTGTAAGGGTTTTTGAACATACCCCGTCCGCCAGCTCGGCCTCTACCTGCCAACGACCTGGAGAAAAGCCTGATGGGGCGATGGGAACCGGACCGGCCATGAACAACCTGGAAGGCAGAAGCGACAGAACCGGGCCGGTGCCCCGGGAGGCCCCTGACTTCGCCGCCGGACCCCGGCACCGGGCTGAGACCCCGGAGACCCCGGCCGGGGCCGGCGGCTCCCCGCCGGCCGGCTGCGATGGACCGGCCGCCGCCGAGGCCCTGCACGCCCTCCACGAGCTCCGCGTGCACCAGATCGAACTGGCGGCCCAGAACGAGGAGCTGCTCAGAGCCCATTCGGAACTGGAACTGGAGCGGGCGCGCTTCCTCCACCTCTACGACCTTGCCCCGGTCGGCTATTGCACCCTGTCCGCGGAGGGGATGATCATTCAGTGCAACCTCGCCGCCGCCGCCTTGCTGGGTTCGGAACGGAGCGCTCTCTGCCGGCGGGCGTTCATCGAACTCGTCCGGAAGGATCACCGGGAGTGCTACTCCCGGCAGCGCAGGCAGATGTTCAGGACCGGCCGGCCGTTCGAGTGCGAGCTGCAGATGCTGAAGGCCGACGGGACCCTGTTCTGGGCGCGGCTGACGGCCGCCCCGGAATGGCCTGGCCCGGCCGGCTGGGACCAGCCCACGCCAGGGGCCCACGTGAGCACCATCGTGCTGGCCGACATCAGCGAACGCAAACGCCAGGAGGAGGAGAAGGCCAGGGTCCAGGCCCGGAACCTGGAAACGCTCCGCGTCCTGGCCGGCGGCATCGCCCACGACTTCAACAACCTCCTGGCCGCCATCGTCGGCAACGCCAGCCTGGGCTCGCTGAAGGCGGAGCCGGACGGCGAAGCGGCGCCCCTGTTCCTGGCCATCGAAAGCGCGGCGATGCGGGCCGCGGGCCTGACCCGGCAGCTTTCGGCCTATGCGGGCACCGGCAATGCAGTCACCGCGGAAATGGACCTGAACATCACCGCCATGGAGATCCTCCACAGCTACTCGGCTTCCGGCCCGGCCGGGGTCAGGTTCCAGTGCGAACTGGCCGACCGCCTGCCCTTCGTGCGCGCCGACGCCAGCCATATCCTCCAGGCCCTGGACGGCCTGGTGACGAACGCCATCGAGGCCCTCGCCGAAGCCGGAGAGGGCCTGATCACGATCCGGACCCGGGCGGAGGCGGTGGACTCCGCCGCCCTGGAATCCGGATTCTGGGCCCTGGCCGCGCAGCCGGGGCGCTACGCGACCCTGGAAGTGACCGACTCGGGGCCCGGCATGGCGCCCGAGACCATGGCCAGGGCCATCGAACCGTTCTTCACCACGAGATTCCTGGGCCGCGGCCTGGGACTGGCCGCCGTGGCCGGGATCCTCCGCAGCCATGGCGGGGGACTGAGGGTGCAGAGCCTTCGCGGCCACGGAACGACCTTCAAGGTGTTCCTGCCGGCCCTGCAGGGGCCGCGCTCGGGCCGGTGCCTGGAATCCCTGCCGGTCTGGCATGGGGAGGGCCGGCTCCTGGTGGTGGACGACGACCGCACGGCGCGGGCCCTGGCGCGGCGCATGGGCGAGAACCTGGGACTCTCCGTCATCGAGACCCCGGGCGGCCCGGGTGCCGTGGAACTCTATCGCCATCACCACGGGGAGCTCGCGGCCGTGCTCCTGGGCCTCGGCCGGCCTCGCGCGGGCGCGCGCAGGACCTTCCGGGCCCTGCGCAAGGTCGACGGCCGCGTCCCGGTGATCCTCGGCAGCTGGAACGGCGTCCAGGGTCTGGATGAGCACTTCGGCGGGATCGAAGGGGTCCTGACCAAGCCCTACCGCGCGGCGGAATTCCAGAACCTGGTGCGGCGGACGCTGGTGAAGAGGGATATGAACCCCTGACCGCCCCAGCAGGGCGGTGGAACGCACCGAATTTATCAACAAGTTTCGCATCCCAGGGCACTTTGGCTCAACTGGAGGCATCGCTTGGGTGTCCCTTAGCCCCTCCGCCAGTTTGGTAGCCGCACCTGCTAGGCTTTTCCTTTAACGAGTGTCCGCATGCTGAAACCTTTCCGCCCTCTGCTCGCCTTATGTCTCGTGACCGCCCTGGGCGCCCAGGTGCCGGCCACCATGCCCGTGCGGGAGATCCGCCCGGGCATGAAGGGGCAGGGCCGGACCGTGTTCGTCGGCGGCAAGATCGACCGCTTCGATTTCGAGGTCCTGGGCATCCAGCACAATCTCGCCCCGGGCCGCGACCTCATCATGGTCCGGGCCAGCGGCGGCCCCCTGGCCGAGACCGGCATCCTCCAGGGCATGAGCGGATCCCCCTGCTACATCGACGGCAAGCTGGTGGGCGCGCTCGCCATCGCCTTCCCGTTCGAGAAGGAGCCGATCGGCGGCATCACCCCCATCGGCGAGATGCTGGACCAGCTCCGGGACCTCCCGGAGATCCCCAACAGCCGCACCCCGCTCATCCTGCCCAGGATGGGGCCCCCGACCGTGCTGAAGAACGTCCTGACCGGCCAGATGATCCCCATGGCCCAGCTCATGGGGGCCGCCGCCGGGGCGCCCGGCGGCGGCCAGGAGATCCCCCTGCCGGTCTCCGGCGTCAACCTGGCCCCCGAAGCCCAGGCCTTCTGGACCGGCATGCCGGTGACCTTCATGGCCGGCCAGGCCGGCGCGGCCGCCGGCGGCGGCGAGGCGAGCCCGATCGAACCCGGCGGCATGGCCGCCATCAACCTGGTCCAGGGCGACATGGTCATGTCCGGCGCCGGCACCATCACCTATGTGTCCGGCAAGAAGGTCCTGCTGTTCGGCCACCAGATGTTCAACCTGGGCGAGCTGGACCTGCCCCTGTGGTCGGCCACGGTGGCGGCCTCCATGCCCAGCTACCAGAGCTCGTTCAAGCTGGCCGCGCCGGTGGCGCCGATCGGCGCCCTGCGCCTGGACCGCAGCGCCGGCGTGGCCGGCCTGATCGGGGCCGAGGCGCGCATGGTGCCGCTGCGGATCGGCCTGAACCTGGGCGGCAAGCGGATCCAGAACTTCAAGTTCGAGCTCATGGACAATCCCATGATCACCCCCAACCTGGCCGCCACCGTCCTGGCCCAGACCCTCGCCACCTATGTGCGCGGCCAGGGCTTCCAGAGCCTGTCCCTGCAGGGCAACATCAAGCTGGCGGGCCAGCCGGCCCTGGAGATCGAGAACATGGTGGCCGACCTCAGCGCCGGCCGCATCGCCGCCTACCTGGGCGCGGTGCTCCAGTTCATCACCCTGAATCCGTTCGAGCGGCCGGTGATCGAAGGCATCTCGCTCACCGTCAAGGCCGAGGAACGGCTCGACCTTACCGCCATCGCCGGGGTGCGCACGCTCAAGGCGCGGGTGAAGCGGGGCGAGGCGCTGCCGGTGCTGGTCACCCTGCAGAACATCCAGGGCGCGCGCGAGACCACCACCTTCAACCTGTTCGTGCCGCCCAGCGCCAGGCTGGGCAAGGCCACCCTCATGGTCGGCGACGGGTTCAGCCTCATCAGCGCCGACCCGGACGAGCGCTCGGTGGAGATGAACAGCCTCACCGACATGGTGCGGGTGGTGAACGGCGCCATGAAGAACAACCACGTCTACGGCCTGCTGGTCCAGTCCGAGCCGGGCCTCGGCCTGCGCGGCAGCCGGATCGAGGGCGTGCCCCCGTCCATCAGCGCCCTGCTGGGCAGCGACGGCGACGGCAGCAGCAACCGCCTGCAGCGCCGGATCATCAGCCGCGGCGTGCTGCCGCTGGAGCGGGAAGTGCGCGGGATGGTCAGCCTGGACCTGGAAATCGAATGAGAATGCCGAAAGGGAGTACCTGCCCATGAGAATGTCCACGAGAATCCTGGGTGCCGCCCTGATCGCCGCGGCGAGCCTGGTCCGCGCCGACCAGCCTTCGGCCGCCTTCGCCTCCTTCAACGACTGGACCACTTCGGATTTCAAGGGGGTGCGCATCGACGCGGACGGCCGCCTGCGGCTGGGGCCCAACCTGCGGCGGGTGGCCCAGCTCCCCGAAGGGGTGGTGTGGGCCGCGGTCACCGACGGGGCCGGCGGGGCCTACCTCAGCGCCGGCACCGAAGGCAGGCTGTTCCACTACTTCGCCGGGCAGATGAAGCCGCTGACCCAGGTCAAGGGCGGCATCGTGTTCGCCATGGCCAGGCTGGGCCAGGACCTGGTGGTCGCGCCCAGCGGCGAAGGCAAGCTGTTCCGGGTCACTCCGGCCGGCGACGTGAAGCCGTTCGCGGACATCGACGCCCGGCTGGTGTGGGCCATGGCGGCGGAAGGCAGCGAACTGGTGGTGGCCGGCGGCGGCGAAAAGGGCGCGGCCCTGATCCTGGCCCGGGAGGGCGGCAGCCGCAAGCTGGCGGATCTGCCCGAAGAGACCGCCTTCACCAGCCTGGCGGCCGATGGCCGGGGCGGCTACTACCTGGGCACCCATGGCCGGGGCCTCCTGCTGCACTACACCGGCATCCGCACCGGCGAGAAGCTGGAGACCCTCATGGCAACAGGCTTCGAGGAGGTGCGCGCGATCGCCGTGGACCACGGCCAGGTCTATGCCGGCGCCACCTCCGGACTGGGCAGCAAGTTCAGCTCGGGCAAGCTGGAGCGCCGGGAAGGCTACCTGTCCGAGGCGGTGGGCGGCACCCGCTCCGCGGTGATCCGGCTGGACGCCGACCGGGTGCCCCAGACCCTCTGGCAGAGCGGCCAGAGCCAGATCTTCGCGCTGACCGTGTGGAACGGCCAGCTGCTGGTGGGCACCGGCAACCGCTCCCGGCTGTTCTCCATCCCCCTGCTTGAATCGGCCCGGAGCCTGAACCCGTTCAGCGCCCTGGACGACCTGGGCACGGCCCAGGCCACGGCGTTCCTGCCCATGGGCAGCGACCTCCTGGTGGTCGGTTCCAACCCCGCCGAACTGCACCTGCTGGGCGAATCCCAGGCCACCGAAGGCACCATCGACAGCCGCATCCTCAAGGGCAGCCCCCTGGCGGACTGGGGCCGGGCCTACCTGGAGGCGGACACCCCCACCGGCACCAGCGTGACCCTGCAGACCCGCCTGGGCGCCACCGAGCTGCCCGACGGCACCTGGACCCCCTGGACCCCGCCCCTGCGCAGCGGCGAGCGGCCCGCGCTGCCACCGGCCCGGTTCGCCCAGTTCCGGCTCAAGCTGGCCAGCACCCGGGGCGGCGCCACGCCTTCGGTGGAAAGCGTCACCATCCACTGGGCCAACCGCAACCTGCCGCCGGTGTGGGAAGGGGTGGACACCATGCCGCCCGGACTGGTGCTCACCCGCACCGCCCCGATGGACGACATCGGCATCGAGCGGGTGCCGCTGGAGACCCAGAAGCTGATCCCCGCGCTGAGCTACGCCGGCACCGAGAAGCGCAGCTTCCGCCGGGGCGCCCAAGCCTTCGGGTTCCGGGTGAACGACCCCAACGGCGACCAGCTGCAGTTCCGGATCCGGCTGCTGCCGGAGACCGGCGCCCCGCTCGAACTGGAGACCGCGTGGCGGGAGCGGTTCTTCACCTTCGACACCCTGGTCGTACCCGACGGCAAGTACCGCCTGGAGGTCACCGCCTCCGACGCCGCCAGCCAGCCCTTCAACACCGCCCTGACCGCCGTCTGGAAGACCCCGGCCTTCATCGTCGACCACACCCCTCCGGTGATCTCCGCCCTGAGCGCCGTGCCCGAAGGCGATGGGCTCCGGGTGAAGTTCCAGGCCATGGACGAGACCTCCATGCTCAAGGAGGCGGCGCTGTCCGCCGACGGCGACACCTGGCTGGAACTGGTGCCCGAGGACGGCATCTTCGACGCCCGGGAGAAGACCTTCAACGTCCTGGTCCCCCGCGACCGGATCAAGGGCAGCCGGGTGCTGGTGCGGGCCACCGACGCCAAGAACAACGAGCAGACCGCCACGGTAGTCATCGGCGCAGTGAAGAAGTAGCAGGCGACCGGCCCGGGTTTCAGCCCAGCGCCTGCTGCACCACATCCCGCAGGGACTGAAAAGTGTAGGGCTTCTGCAGGAAGCCCGCCAAACTGGTGCAGGGGAAATCCCTTGCCACATCCAGCTCGTTGAAGCCGCTGCACAGCACGATCTTCAGGTCCGGCTCCCTGGCCCGCATCAGCTGGAAGGCCTCCCGCCCGTCCATGCGCGGCATGGTGAGGTCCATCAGCACCAGCGAGAAGGCCCCCGGGCTGGCCTGGAACAGCTCCACCGCCTCCAGCCCGTCCCGGGCCATGACCACCTTGAAATCCATCGCGGCGAGCAGTTCGGCGGTGGCTTCCAGGATGTCAGGCTCATCATCCACCAGGAGGATGTTGCCGGTGGCGGCCCGGGCCCGGCGCGCCGGCGGGTTTGCCGGTTCGGGCGGGGCGCCGGCGGCGCAGGCCGGGAAGTAGAGCTTGAAACACGACCCTTCGCCCTCCCGCGAACGGATCCGGATGCCGGCGCTGTGGCCCTTGAGGATGCCCAGCATCGCCGAAAGGCCCAGGCCGCGCCCGGAGAACTTGGTGGTGAAGAACGGATCGAACAGCCGCCGGCGCGTCTCCGGGCTCATCCCGCAGCCGGTGTCCGCCACCTCCAGCGTGACGTACTGCCCGGGCGCCAGGGACCAGCCGTGGCTCTCCACCTGGTCCTGGGGATTGGCGAGGTGCTCCGTCCCGGTGGTCAGGGTGATGGTGCCGTCCCGGTCGCCGATCGACTCGGAGGCGTTGGTCACCAGGTTCATGATCACCTGCAGCAGCTGGGTGCCATCCGCCTCGATCGGCGGCAGGTCCGGGGCGAACCGGTAGTCCAGCCGCACCCGCTTGGAGATGGAGACTTCCAGCAGGCGCGGCATCTCCTCGGCGATCTGGTTCAGGTTCAGCTGTTTCACCACCAGCCGGCCCTTGCCCGAGTAGGCCAGCATCTGCCGGGTCAGTTCCGAGGCCCGCTTCAGGATCTTTTCGATCCTGATGAGGAACGGCGCGGCGGCCGGCTCCGGCCGCATGTTCAGCTGGGCCAGTTCCAGGTTGCCGCCGATGGCGGACAGCAGGTTGTTGAAGTCGTGGGCGATGCCGCCGGCCAGGACGCCGAGGCTTTCCAGCTTCTGGGCCTGGCGCAGGGCCTCTTCGGTGGTGCGCCGTTCGGTGATGTCCTGGAGGGTGCCGCGCAGGCGCAGCACCTTGCCGCCGGGCCCGGGATCCCCTTCCAGGAGGGAGTGGAAGAACCGCGGCGAGCCGCTCTCCAGCACGGCCCGGAAGTCCATGGGCGGCACCTCCTTCCCCACCAGGAGCCGGCGCAGGGAGCGGCCCAGGGCCGGGCGGTCGGCGGGGTGGGTGCGGGCCATGATCAGCCGCAGGGAGGGCGGCACCGCCCCGGGCTCCCAGCCCAGGATCCGGTACATCTGATCGGACCAGCGCACCTCGCCGGTCGCCGGCTCCCATTCCCAGTTGCCGATCCCGGCCAGCGCCTGGGCCTTGGCCAGGCTCTCCCGGCCCAGGTCCAGGTCGCGCTCGCCGGCACGGATGGCGGCCGTGGCCTTGCGCAGATCCTCGATGTCCCGCCGGACCTGCCGGCGCAGCGACCAGGACCAGCCGAGCATCAGGGCCGCCAGCACCAGGGCGCCCAGGGCGGTCCAGTCGGCCGGGGTGAAGTGCCATGCCCCGGCCGGGAGGCTGCCGGAGAAGCCCACCGCTCCTGCCATCATTTTGATGATTTTTTCATTAACCCTTACCCCATCCTGGTTCCGGTCCAGAACCGCGGACCACCTCCGGCACCCGCCTTCAGCCACGGCTTCCTTCCGCCGGCAGGCGGAACGGCGGCCCATCGGCAGGCAGCGGCGCCCTGCCCCGGCGGAAAGCATCCTGTTGACCATGCAAGGACCCGATGACAAAAAGACTATCGACCATAGTAGCGGGAGCCTCACCCGTCGTGTGCCGCTTAAATTCATCAGTATAAAATCACTTATGTTGAAAGGCAGGACTCCGGGCGGGGCGCAGCGCGACCACCGCCAGGGGAGCGGCTTCATGCCCGGCCCGGACCATGATCCCGGACCCGCCCCCGCCATCGATCCGCAGCAGTTCTCCGGCCCGCAGCCCGTCCGCCAGGCCGGTCACTCCGGCCGTGCCCGCGCAGCAGAACACCAGCACCGTGGGCGCCTCCGGCAGACCCGATGGCTCCGGTCCCGGGTAAATTATATTTACCTCATGTTCTATCGCCCCGCGCCTGGACATGACGTTGAAGTCCCGGCAAGGTCCGCCCAGCAGGCGGCCGCGGGTGGCCCACTCCCCCCGGAAGCGCGCCGGCTCCAGCGGTCCCGGCAGCAGGGCCCGGCCGTGCGCGCCATAGTCCAGTTCCAGCCCCTGCCCTTCCAGCAGCAGGAGGGTCCGGTCGAAGCCGGGGAAGCTGGAGAAGGGGCCCGACTCCGCCACGGTGGCCATGCTGACCCGCCACAGGAAGCCTCCCGCCAGGGTCGCCCCCGGTGGCTCGATGGCCAGTTCGGTGGTGGACCCCGCCCCGTTCTTCCACGGCATGACCCGGAAATCGCCCGGGCCCAGCTTGCGCACAGCCATGATCAGCGGAGGTTCAGGTCGTAGGGCATGCGCGCGTAGACTCCGCGCGGATCGTTCAGCGCCTGGAGGCCGCCCAGCGCCTGCCCGAACCGGCTGCGCAGCTCCGCCGCGGGGCCCCTGGTTTCGCTGAAGCCGCGCTCCTCGCCGCCGTTCAGCAGCCGGAACAGCCGCTCGGCCAGGGAACGGGCCTCGCCGGGGCCGTCCACATGGTAGTCGCCCTCGATCCTGGCCTGCTTCGCGGCATAGCGCACCGCGTCCTGGATGCCGCCCAGTTCGTCCACCAGGCCCAGCTTCTGGGCCTGGAGCCCGGACCACACCCGCCCCTGGGCGATCGCCTCGACCTGCTCCCGGCTCAACTTGCGGCTGGCCGAGACCCGGGTCAGGAACTGGTCGTAGATGCCGTCCACCAGGGCCTGGATCCGGCCCAGTTCAGCCTCGGTCTTGGGCCGGGTGATGGTGGTGAGATCGGCCAGCTTCGCGGTCTGGATGCTGTCCCAGCCGACGCCGTGTTCCGCGGCCAGCTTGCGGATGTTCGGCAGCAGGCCGAAGACCCCGATGGAGCCGGTGATGGTGTTGGGTTCGGCGAAGATCCGGTCCCCGTAGGTGCTGATCCAGTATCCGCCCGAGGCGGCCAGGTAGCCCATGGACACCACCACCGGCTTGACCTTGCGGGTCTCGATGACTTCCCGCTGGATCAACTCCGAGGCCAGGGCGCTGCCGCCGGGGCTGTTGACCCGCAGCACGATCGCCTTGACCTGGGGGTCCAGCCGCAGCCGGCGCAGTTCGCGGCTCAGCCGTTCGCCCCCCACCTGGCCGCTGTGGCCGTTGCCGTCCACGATCTCCCCTTCGGCGAAGGCCAGGGCGATCCGGTTCCGGCCCTGGGCGGGCGCCGGCATCCGCATGTAGCTGTCCAGGTCGATCTGCGGGAACTCCAGGTCGGAAGCCTTGCGGCCGGCCAGCGCCTTGAGTTCGTCCAGCACCTCGTCGGGGGCGGCCAGTTTGTCCACCAGGCCGGCCTTCAGCGCCTCGGGGGCGGTGAGCAGGCCCTGGACATCGGCCATGGACTGGATGTCCGCCGGCGCCAGCTTGCGATCGGCGGCCACCGCGCCCTTCCATTCGTCCCAGATGTCGCCCAGCAGCAGGGTCATCTGCTCCCGGCTGGCGTCGCTCATCTTGTCCAGGATATAGGGTTCCACCGCGCTCTTGTACTTGCCGACCCGGGTCACCTGCACCTCGACGCCGTATTTCTTGAGCGCCGAAGCGAAGAACATCGGTTCGGCCGACAGCCCGGTGACGTCCACCTCGCCCGAAGGGTTCACGTAGAGCCGGGTGGCGCCGGCGCAGAGGTAGTATTCCTTCCGGGTCCATTGGTGGTTGTAGGCGATCACCGGCTTGCCCGAAGTGGCCTTGAACGCCAGGATGGCCTCGCGCAGCTCCTTCAGGGCCGCCGGGCCGGAGCCGTAGCCCTGGGGCTGGACATTGCCGGTGAGGTAGAGCGCGCTGATGGCCTTGTCCCGGGAGGCCCGGTCCAGGGCCTGGAGCACCCCGGACAGGGGCAGGGCCGGCTCTTCGCCGCCGCCCACCGCCCGCTGGATCAGCCCGGCGGGGCTGGTGTCCTGGACCGCTTCCTGGAAATTGGTGGAAAGATCCAGGATGAGCACACTGCGGGCGGCCACCGCCGGTTTCCCTGCGTTGAAGGCCAGCGCCACCGCCATCACCAGACCCACCGTTCCACCGACGAACAGCACCAGCGCCGCCAGCGAGGCCAGCATGGAACGGAAAAAATCTTTCATGGATAGCTCCCAGGCCTTCCATGATGGCATAACAACCAAACCCGACAAACATGGTAAACTATTGCCCCCGAGGGAGACCCACATGGCCAACTATCCTGAATTCCAAGTCGCTCCCATGCGCGAGGAGCTGGTGCAGGCCGGCTTCAGCCAGCTCATGAGCCCCGGCGAGGTGGACCGCGCCCTGGCCCGGCCGGGCACCACCCTGCTGGTCGTCAACTCCGTCTGCGGCTGCGCCGCCGCCGGCGCCAGGCCGGGGGTGATCCAGGCCCTGCGCGCCAAGGGCTTGCGCTTCGACCACCTGGTCACGGTGTTCGCCGGGATGGAGACCGAAGCCACCCAGCAGGCCCGGCAGTACTTCGAAGGCGCGGCGCCCAGTTCGCCGCAGGTGGCGATCTTCCGGGACGGCCGGCTGGTCCATCTCATGGGCCGCACCGCGTTCCTGGAGCGCACCCCCGACGCCATCGCCGAGGAACTGGCCGCCGCCGTCCAGGCGATCGGCCTTTCCGCCTAGGAGCCCTTCCAGGTAATCATCCGGGTCCCTCCATCAGGCCCCGTTCGTTTTCGAGAAAAGCGTGCAGAGCACGCTTTTTCGGAAACGTGGCAGCAGAGCGGCATGGTGCCGTGTCCCAGGTCTCAGGTCGCTCATCCAGAGGGCTGAAAAGCTCCCCACACCATCCGGAGGCGAATGGGCCAAAACCCGGGAGCAGCTTGCAAGAAAAAGCAGGAATCAGAGGACGCGGAGAAAAAACCCTGAATAGGTTCCAGTGAAGGGATGCCCCGACTTCGGGGTCAGCGCCGGCCCGGATCGTAGGGCTGGCCGGCCGCCCTGGGGCCCGCGGACTTGCCGCTGAAGACCACCAGGGCGATCACCGTCAACACGTAGGGCAACATGAAGAAGAAATCCGCAGGCACCGCCCGCAGCAGGGGGATGTCCTTGGCGTAGATCGACAGCGCCTGGGACAGGCCGAAGAACAGTCCCGCGCCCAGCACCCCGAACGGGTTCCACTTGCCGAAGATGAGGCAGGCCAGGGCGATGAAGCCGGTGCCGTGCACCGCCGTGACGGAGTACTGGATGTCCTGGGTGAGCACCAGGGTGGCCCCGGCCAGCCCGGCCAGGGCGCCGGAGATCAGCACGCCGGCGTAGCGCATCCGCAGCACCCGGATGCCCATGGACGCCGCCGCCTGGGGGTGCTCGCCGCAGGCGCGCAGGCGCAGCCCGAAGGGGGTCCGGGCCATGATGAGCCAGGTGAGCAGGACCAGCAGGAGCGCCAGCCAGGAGGTGGGGTAGACGTCCTTGAACAGGGCCGGCCCCAGCCAGGGGATGGCAGCCAGCCCCGGCACGGAAAGCCTGGCCAGGCCGGTGGCGAAGGCGGTGGTCCGCTGCTGGTCGAAGAAGATCTGGCAGAGGTAGATCGTCAGGCCGCCGGCCAGCAGGTTGAGGGCCGTGCCGGAGACCACCTGGTCGGCCTTGAGGTGGATGCTGGCGAAGGCGTGCAGCAGGGAGAACGCGGTGCCGGCCGCCACCCCCGCCAGGATGCCCCAGCAGCCCGCCATGGGGCCGGGTTCCAGGGTCACGGTGACGGCCGCGGCCGCGAACGCGCCGACCATCATGATCCCTTCCAGGGCGATGTTGACGATGCCGCTGCGCTCGCTGTAGAGCCCCCCCAGGGCCGCGATCAGGATCGGGGTGGCGTAGACCAGGGCGATGGGCAGCATGCTGGCCAGGATGCTCATGGGGCCTCCGGGTCCTTGGCCCGCCTGAGCTTGCGCAGGGCATAGTCGATTCCGGCCTTCATGGCGATGAACAGGACGATGGAGGCCTGGATGATGTCCGCGATCTCCTTGGGGATGCCCTGGGCCTGCATGAGCGTCTGGGCCGCCTTGAGCATGCCGAACAGCAGCCCGGCGAGGAAGATGCCGATGGCGGCGTTGGCGCCCGCCAGGGCCACGGCGATGCCGTCGAACCCGTAGCCTTCCGCCGCCGGCAGCGCCCGGCCGAAGCTGAAGGTGCCGACCGTGATCACCGCCCCGGCCAGCCCGGCGAACACTCCGGCGATGGCCATGGAGGCGACGATGTCGCCCTTGACCTTCATCCCGGCGTAGTGGGCGCCGTCCCGGTTGCAGCCCACGGCGCGCAGGCTGTAGCCGAAGGTGGTCTTTTCGATGATGAACCAGTAGACCAGGAGCGCGAGCAGCACCGGCACGAAGCCCCAGTTGAGCCGGGAGCCCCGGGTGAGGGCGCTCAGGCTTTCCGCCTTGAGCAGGGCCGAGGCCGGGAACGGCCCGGTCTTGATCCGGTCGGCGCTCCGGAACAGCTCGACCACCGCCCAGTTGTTCAGGTAGAGCGCGATGTAGTTCATCATGATGGTGAGCACCACCTCGTGCACATTGAAGCGGGCCCGGAAGTAGCCGGGAATGGCGCCCCAGATCCCACCGGCCGCCATGGCCGCCAGCAGCACCAGGATCACGTGGATCCCCGGCGGCGCCTGCACCCACAGCGCCACCCCGGTGGCGGCGACCGAGCCGGCCATGAGCTGGCCCTCGGCGCCGATGTTGAACAGCCCGGTGCGGAAGGCGAAGCCCACCGACAGGCCGGTGAGCATGATGGGCATGCTCTGGACGATGAACTCGCCGATGTAGCGCGGATTGAAGGTGCCGGCGGCGAGGTTGACCCCGCTCACCGACTGCAGCATCGCCTCGAACATGCCCAGCGGCGACCGGCCGGTGGCCATGAGCACGCCCGCGCCCAGGGCGAACCCGGACAGGATCGCCAGCGCGGGCAGGAGCAGGCGGGAGCGCATCAGCCGGTGCTCCGGACCGCGCCCGACATCATGAGGCCCAGTTCGTTGGCGTCGGTCGCGGCGGCGTCCACCAGCCCCGCCAGCTCGCCCCCGGACAGGACCGCGATCCGGTCCGAAAGGTCCAGGATCTCGTCCAGGTCCAGCGACACCAGGAGGATGCCCTTGCCCTTCTGGCGTTCATCGATGATCCGCCGGTGGATGTATTCGATGGCGCCCACATCCAGCCCCCGGGTGGGCTGGGCGACGATCAGCACCGCGGGGGAATGGTCGAGCTCCCGGGCCACGATGGCCTTCTGCTGGTTGCCCCCGGACATGGTGCGGACCTCGGTGGCGCCGCCCTGGCCGCAGCGCACGTCGAACTCCTGGATCAGCCGCTCGGCGTTGGCCCGGATCGCCCTGGTGTCCAGCACCCCGGCCCGGGAGAACGGCGGGCGGTCGTAGCAGTGCACCACCAGGTTCTCGTCCAGCCGGAAATCGAGGATGAGCCCGTGCTTCTGCCGGTCCTCGGGAATGTGCCCGAGCCCCGCGTCCGTGCGCCGGCGGATGCCCATGCCAGTGATATCCCGCCCCTGCAGCAGGATGCGCCCGCCGTCCGGCTCGGTCATGCCGGTCAGGCCGCGGATCAGTTCGGTCTGGCCGTTGCCGTCGATGCT
>Ga0316217_10003597_pt1 | contig 17462 bp, 11 predicted proteins | sample 1anoAmetaG_FD_203633 | JGI IMG/M metagenome (GOLD analysis project Ga0316217, IMG submission 203633) | Freshwater microbial communities from Trout Bog Lake, Wisconsin, USA - 1anoA | ecosystem: Environmental > Aquatic > Freshwater > Lake > Hypolimnion/Profundal zone | place: USA: Wisconsin...
AACTCCGCTACTTTTTCGGGCACGCCCAGCGACCGCAGAAAAGCCGCCACCGTTTCGTGCCGCTGCTTGCATTCGGCCGCCAGCATGCGCCCGGTGTCGGTAAGAAAAATTGCGCGGTAAGGCTTGGTGTTCACGTAGCCGCACTGCTGGAGCCGGGCCAGCGTGCGGTTGACCGTCACATGGGTCACGCCAAGCCGCCGCGCCAGGTCCACCACCCGCGCCTCGCCCAGAGAAACGGACAAATCGGCGATTGCCTCGACGTAGTCCTGCGCGGTCTCCACGGCGCGGTCGCGGCGGGACCGGCGCAGATTTTCCGCCTGCTGCGCCGATGGCCGCACGCCCGGCGGGCGCGCGGCGGCGGATGGCTGGCGGAGGGAACGTGGCATAATTTCAAACAGTGAACCCGACCGGGATTTTTTAGTCTAGGATATTTTTTGTTATTTTGTAACCCCGGCTACATTCTATTTGACAGCTTCGGTTTCATTTTGTATCTAAAACTACATTTAGTTGCATGCCCCATCCCGCTGATCAGAAAGACAGCCCGCCGCCGAGCCTGCCGGAATCATTCCGCTCGGTTCCCGTGCCGCATCACCAGGCTGGTTTCTGGCGGCAATGGATGGCTTTCTCCGGGCCGGCCATCCTCATCAGCGTCGGCTACATGGACCCCGGCAACTGGGGCACCGACCTCGCCGGCGGCGCGCAATTCAAATACGGCCTGCTCTGGGTGGTGGCGCTGGCCAGTTTCATGGCCGTAATTCTTCAAATCATTTCCGCGCGGCTGGGCCTGGCCACCGGCAAGGATCTGGCGCAATGTTCCCGCGATTTTTATCCCCGCTGGGCGCGCTGGCCTAATTGGATCACCATGGAAATTGCGATTGCCGCCACGGATCTGGCCGAGGCGCTGGGCAGCGCGGTCGCGTTGAACCTGCTGTTCCACATTCCGATCGGCTGGGCGATTGTCATCACCGCGTTCGATGTGCTGTTGCTGCTGGCGTTTCAGGGGTTGGGCATGCGGATGATTGAAGCGGTTGTCGCCGTCTTTGTGTTGACCATCGGCGTGTGCTATGGCATCGAAATTTTCGTGTTGCCGCAGACCCAGCCGGTCTTGTCCGAAATGGCCGGCGCGCTCATGCGACCGGATTTGCATCAGGCCGGAATGCTCGTGGTGGCCATCGGCATGATCGGCGCGACGGTGATGCCGCACAACCTTTACCTGCATTCGGCCCTGGTGCAGTCGCGCAATGTCGGCCGCGATGAAAACTCCCTGCGCACCGCCATCAAATTCAACACCGTGGACGCCGCCGTCGCGCTGACCATCGCGTTCTTTGTCAACGCGGCGATTCTCGTGCTGGCCGCGCTGGTTTTTTACGGCAAGACCAGCGTGCCCGTGGCGGGAGGCAACCTGGTCAGTTTTGTGGCGGATGCGGCGGGAAAAGATCCGGACTGGATTCGCATTGCCTATCTGACGCTGGCTCCGTTGCTGGGCACGACCGCCGCGAGCACGCTGTTCGCCGTGGCGCTGCTGGCCAGCGGCCAGAGCAGCACCATCACCGGCACGCTCGCCGGGCAGGTCGTCATGGAAGGTTTTCTGAACTGGCGCATGCGACCGTGGCTGCGCCGAATGATTTCGCGCCTGCTCGCCATCATTCCCGCCATCATCATCGTCAGCCTCCGGGGCAATGGCAGCATCACCGATCTTGTGAACTTGAGTCAGGTCGTCCTCTGCCTTATCCTGCCCTTCGCCATGTTCCCGCTGCTGCATTTCACCTCGTCGCGCAAAATCATGGGCCAGTGGCGCAACGGCTGGTTCCTGCTGACGCTGGGCTGGGGCAGCGTGATTGCCATTACCGCGATGGACATTTACAGTCTGCCAGAATCGCTTAAAGAAGCCTGGCACGTCATCGCCGGCGGATGAGACCAGCCATCAACTGCCATGTATAAAAAAATCCTCATCGCCCTCGAAAACAGCCCGGCGGATGAGACAATCCTGCCGCACGTCGCGGAATTGGCGGAACGCTTCGGCTCCAATCTCATCCTGTTGCACGTCGCCGACGGCTGGGCGGCGCGGAATTTCAACAAGCTCGAACTCGCCGAGTCCGAGGAAATGAAGGATGACCGCGCCTATCTTGAAAAAATCGCCGGTGAACTGCGCGCCCGCAAACTAGCCGTCACCACCCTGCTGGCGCTGGGCAACCCGCCCGCCGAAATCCTGAAAATTGCCGCCGCTGAAAATTGCGACCTGATTGCCATGACCAGCCACGGCCACCGTTTTCTCGGCGATCTCTTCCACGGCAGCACCATCACGCAGGTGCGCCATCACACGCATATTCCCCTGCTCGTCCTCCGCGCGGAGAAAAGATAATCTCCTGCCGACCAAGCCACCGCCTCGGTCTGATGTTTCCCAACCAGCCATCAGGCGACTTCAGGCGGAAGAGCCCATTAAACTCTCATTGGATTTTCATAATCTGACCGTTGGTGATGAACAAGGTCGATCCGCCAATCACGACGTTGGTGGTCAAGCTGCCGGTTATGGCACCGTTGCCCGTGAAGGCACCGGCCAATTGATTCGCTGAATTGGTGGCGACAAGGCTCGCGATGCCCAGAAATCACTGGCGGACTGGCAATGTTACCGTAATGCCACCAGGACGGTTGATTCGTGGTTGGCTTGTTTGCATTGGCGTTATAGCATCGCTTCGACCATGCGACTGTTTACAGGATTGCTGTTTTTGCTGACCCTGAACATGGCGGCGGCAGAGTTGGAGCCGCTGTCGCCCACCGCACTGGCTGTTTCCCCGGACAGCAAATTGCTCTATGTGGCTTGTGCCACGGCCAATTGCGTCCTGTGTTTCGACAGCACCAAGCGGGACATTTTGACTTCCATCCCCATGCCGGAATCGCCACTAGGGCTGACACTTTCATCGAACGGCTCACGACTTTTTGTCACCTGCGCGGCTCCGGAGAGCAAGGTATGCGTGGTGGACACGGCGAAGGCGGCAATTGTCAAAACCATTGCCGCCGGCCATACCACGATGGATCCGGTGCTGGCTCCGGATGGCAAAACCCTCTATGTCTGCAACCGCTTCAACAATGACATTGGCGTGATTGATCTCGCGATCGGGAAAGAGGTGAAGCGGATTCCTGTCCAGCGCGAGCCGTTTGCCGAGGCGATCACGCCGGACGGGAAATTTCTGCTGGTGGCCAATCATTTGCCCGGCGGGCGGGCGGACAGTAATTATGTGGCCGCCGTGGTGAGTGTGATTGATCTGGCGGCGGGCCGGGTGGTGAAGGAGATTTCGTTGCCCAACGGAAGCGCATCGCTCAAGAACATCCGCATTTCGCCAGACGGAAAATACGCCGCCGTCGTCCATGTCGTGTCGCGATTTCTTCAGCCCACCACCAACATTTTCATGGGGGAAATCAACGGCAATGGCCTGTCCATCCTTGATCTTGACCGGATGGAATTTTCCGGGGCCGTGCTGCTGGACGATCCCGACAAAGGTGCGGCCAATCCTTGGGGCTTGGCTTGGTCGGCGGACGGCCAGACGCTCGTAGTCACCATCGCCGGCGCGCACGCCGTCCATGTGATCCAATTTCCGGCGTTGCTGGAGCAAATATCTCATCAATTCCGCAAGTCCGGCATCATCCAGAAAACGCATCCCGCCCAACTGCCGGCGGCGCTGACCAACAAGTTACCATTCATTCTCAATTCACGCCGGCATGTGCAACTGCCCAAAACCGATCTCGGCCCGCGGGCGGCCGTGGTGGTGGGTCAGAAGATTTATGTGGCTAATTATTTTTCCGACACGCTGGATGTTATTGATCTCGCCGCGCGGCGACTGGAAGCCGTGTCTCTGCCACTCGTTCCGAAGCAAGCGATGAGTCTCATCCGGCAAGGGGAATTTTACTTCAACGATGCCGGCATTTGCCGACAGGGATGGCAGAGTTGTTACAGTTGTCATCCCGGCGACGCGCGGGTGGACGGGCTGAACTGGGATCTGATCAATGATGGCATCGGCAATCCGAAAAATACTAAAAGTCTGCTGCTGGCCTACCAAACCCCGCCGGCGATGAGTCTGGGCGTGCGCGCCACGGCCGAACTGGCGGTCCGAGCGGGAATCAAAGGAACCCTTTTCTCGGACCAACCCGAAGAAGTCCCGGCAGCGATTGATGCCTACCTCAAGTCGCTCAAACCAGTGCCCAGTCCGTGGCTGGTGAACGGCGACTTTTCTCCGGCGGCCGAGCGGGGCAAAACAGTTTTCGATGAAGCGGGCTGCGCCCGATGTCATCCGCCGGGAAAATTCACCGATTTGCATTCATACGATGTCGGCACGCGCCGTTCGTTTGACCAGCCAACCGATAAGTTTTACACACCGACGCTGGTCGAAATCTGGCGCACAGCGCCTTATTTGCACGACGGTTCGGCCGCCACCCTGCGGGAAGTGGTGACCACTCACAACCCGCACGATCAACACGGTGTGACTTCCAACCTTTCGAACGCGGAGATCAACGACCTTTGCGAGTATCTGCTTTCCTTGTAGGCCGTCCGGAAATTTAGCTGAAGATTGGATGGCTAAAGTCCCGATGACTTTTGATTGTCGGCCGGGCGGGAATGCTCCACAGTGAGCCGTCATGACAAACACGATTCATTGGCCGGACGGTGAATGGACGCTGCCGGCGGCGCTGGCCTTGAATGCCGGGGTGCCGCAGGCGGAGGTTCGGAAAAAACTTTCCGCCGCCATCGCGGCCAAAACAATTATCCAAACCCAGAAGGGCGATCGCAAAATTCCGGGCAAGTTTTCGGTGGTGAAATAAACCGCTGGGTTTCGCGCCGCCGCAAATCGCGCTTGCGTGGTTGCTGGCGCGGCAGCCGTGAAACTGACCTGGACAATTTACACGATACAAAAGGGCTGCGGCATCTTTTACGCCATCGCCTGCGTCGTGAGATAATATTCTGACCTCATGCAGCGGATGTTTTTTTGGGGGAAATCCCCAGCGCCTCAAGGATTCGCCAGCAAAATGTGACGATTAGATTATTGTCACGGGGATTGCAATCGAAAAAAAACGCTGCCGTTGGTCGGGTAGACTTGGGCTGGATTTGACGTGGTTGATAGGTTGGACCAATTCGTGTTCAGGCCAAGGTTGAGCAGGTTTAGCTGTTCCTGCAAATGCGCAATCACATTGCTCGGCCAGGAAATAATCACGGCGTTGTTTGTGCGCGCCAGGGAAATGTGCAATGGGCTGGTTTGGGCGTAAATCCGGACATAGTCCACTTGCATTTGCGCCGGGAAGACGGTGCTGCCGTTTGGACTACCCACGTAATTTCCGCCGACGGCCAGGTTCATGATGATGAAGAATGGCTGGTTGAACGGATACGGAAATGTCTGCCCGGCAACCGAAGTCCCCCATCCAGTCGGGGACTCATAAAGATGTCCGTCTACATAGTAAAGAATCGCATTGGTGCTCCAATCCAAAGTGTAGGTGTGAAAGTTGGTCACGGATCCGCCGTTGGGTAAAGTGTAGATGGCGGTCTCATCCGTTCCCGAATGTAAACTGCCCTGAACATGGGCTAGATCCCCGCCGCTGTTTTCCATCACGTCAATCTCTCCGCAGCCGGGCCAGCCGATGGTAGTGAGGTTGGTTCCGAGCAACCAGAGGGCGGGCCAGAAACCGTCACCGCCGGGCAATTGTGCCCGCCATTCCAGCCGCCCATATTTGCAGGAAAACAGTCCTTGGGACTTCAACCGCGCCGAGGTGTAAGATTGCCCGCCGTAGGATTCCTGTTGGGCTACGATATGAAGCAGACCATCTGCGACGTAGGCATTGTTGGTGCGAGTGGTGTAATACTCCAGTTCGCTGTTACCCCAACCACAATTGGCAGGACAGCCAGTGCCGATGTCATACGTCCAAATATTAGTGTTGATATTCGTCCCGTTGAATTCGTCGCTCCAAATAATGTTCCAGTTGCCGTAAGCCGACGCGCTCGTCAAGTTCAGGGTGAGATCATCGAAATAGACCGAGCCATTGGCGTTAGGATTCGAGTCGCCTTGAAGCATTATTTGATAGCGGACAAAATAAGTTCCCGCCGGGGCCGTCAGAACAGCGACCCTGTTCGTAATCACGTAAGTATTCGGGTTGTATTGATTGGTCACCGGCAGATCAATCCAAGCATTTTTTTGAAATGCGCCAGTGAGAATAGCGTTGGTATTGACCAAACTAGAACGGTAAAGCGCCAGCACGTTGGCGCTCGCGTCGCGAAACGTGACTTCAATCCAAGCCACATTCTGCCCGATCAACACATCGCCACTCGACGTGTAGGCCCAACCGTCAGCCGAGTAAGTCGCGCCCGGTCCAGAAATATAATCCTGATAGATTCCGGTGTAATTCGCCTGGCTGTTGAAAGCCTGATAGACCTTGAAGTAATTAGTGCCGCTGTGCGCGATCGTCGGGCTGGTTTCACTGTAAGCATTTCCGCCGTAGGCATTCCACCCCAGCAGGGTGGTGGTCTCGCCAACCGGATCGGACTCGAAACCCGGATTGGTCAAGACATTCCCGGCCATCGCCGACGCGAGGGACATGGCGAGGCCGGCGAAAATCCAAACCGCCTTGTTGGCACTATTTTTCAATAGTCAAACTGGTTTGGCGGCGAGCCACTGTAAACCCGTTGCACAAGTTAGTGTAAAGCCGCAGCTCGCAGCACGGTTAAGGTAAACTTGCCGGCGGCGCCGTTCGGCTGTAAACGCGGACATAGTCCACGACCATGCGCTGCGGGAAAGTGGTCTGGGCGTCCGGATAACCCGGCCAGCCCCCGCCGACGGCCAGATTCAGGATTAAGAATTTCGATTTGTTGAAAACCCATTGCGTGTTTTTGGGCAGCCGGGCGGGCGTGACTGAGAAATACGGCTGGCCATCCACGAACCAGCGGATTCGATTAGTCTCACACTCGATGGCAAAAACGTGGAAGTTATCGGCAAACGCCTTACCACCCGGCAGCGTGAACGGCCCGCCAATTCCATTACCGCCGAAATAACCCGGTCCATGCACGGTGCCATGCACGGTGCCGGGTTCCTTGCCGATGTTCTCCATGATATCAATTTCCCCACATGTGGGCCACGGCACGGAATCAATGTTTGTTCCCAGCATCCAAAAGGCCGGCCAAATGCCCTGGCCACGCGGAATCTGAATGCGCGCCTCAATGCGGCCATAAGTCCACGCCCATTTGTCTTTGGTCAGCAGGCGGGCGGAAGTTATGTCCTTCCCGCCGAAGCTTTCCTTTCGCGCCTCGATCACGAGTTTGCCGCCTTCGATGCGAGCGTTGTTGGTGCGGGAGGTGTAATATTCCAGTTCGTTGTTGCCCCAGCCGTTGCCGCCCACGTCATAGCCCCACTTGGCCGGATCAGGCGTGCTGCCGTTAGGCTGTTTGAATTCGTCGCTCCAAACCAAACGCCAGCCGTTGGATGGTTTAATTGAAGTTGTATCTCCCGCCATCAATGGACTAATCAAGAAAGCCAGACAGAAAACAATTCCGGCGGTTTGGTGTTTTTTATTTTTCATGCGTCGCAGTCATTTTTTATGCCGGCTTAGTTTTCGCCTTGCCACAAAAGTGCTCGATTAAATCTCATTCAAACCGGATGTCGTCCAAGTAAAAGGCCAGCGGCTGACCCTGACCAGCCAGTGACCACACAAAGCCCGTCTTGATATGCGTCAGGTCTTTGCCATCTAAATCAATGGTATATTCCGTCCATTCCTTTGTCAGCTTGATGGTGCCGCTGTCACCGCTGGCGCTGTCGGGATATTTTTTGTCTGGCCCCAGAATTCCGAATTTGAACGTCACCGTCTCATCGCCCTTGTCGCCGCGCGCCCAGAACTTGAGTTTCTTGGCTCCGGTCAAATCATAACCGCCGGGCTGGTCGCCCCAATCATTGGCTGGATCCTGCCAGACGATGCCCGCCCAGTCGGCGGCGGCGCTGTATTCAAAACGCAGACACGATTTGCCGCCATGCGGATTGTTGGTGCAAGCCTCATCCATTTTCACAGCCTTGGTGTTGCCCATCCAGCCGGAGGAAATGTAATGATTGTTCGTGCTTCCCTTCTCATCATAAATGATGAACGGCAGCTTGACCTTCGGCGCGAGCGCGTCTTCGGCGCGGACGGCCTGACCGCCTGCGCCAAGGCCGGCGATCAAGCAACCGGCGGCAACACTGTGTATCAATTGGTTTATTTTGTGCATATTTTTTGGTGATGTTTTTTGGTTCAGATTTTCTCCGCCGCTTTTGATTTTGTGGTCTGGGCGGAACACAGGCCACAACGAATTAATTTAATGCTATCGGTTCGATCAAAAATCGCGCGGCTGTTGGTTTCATCCAGCACCAGTTCATTCTGGCGGAGCCGGCGGCCATCGGCAATTTCCATCGTCAAGAACGGCTTGGTGGCGAGTTGATAAACCACCGGCACCTGACAATAAGTGAACGCCAACTCGCCGGTTTTAGGCCAGATCTTCCGCACACGGCCGGCAACGTCAAAATAAGTAAATTCTGCAGGAGCTTGGAGAAATTCTTCCGCACGCAGCAACTGCGGTTGAAAGTGAATTTGTCCATCACTTACGCGCACGCCCAATTCGCCGAAGCGGCACAGGATGTCTTCCTTCACCTGCCCGGTCAGCCCTGGCTGCCGCGCGCCGGTGTGCGCCGGCGTGTGCGAATACGGATCCATTGGAAACGCGCCGTAATTTTCCGGCGACTTGCAATCGCCGATGCCGGCGCGGATGTTGTGATAGCTTGCCGCCAATTTCCCGGCAAACGGCGAACCGGCGGCATGGAGAAACGATTCCTGCGCGGCGAGCAGCAGCTTGGAAACCATGTGCCAGTAAATGCAGCCCAAACCTTCGTAGCCAAAAAAAGTTCCCGAACGACCGGTGAACGAGCGGTGGTCGAACATTTTTTCAAAGAGTGCCAATACCGAAGCGGTTTCACTTTTCACCAGCCGCGCGTAACCTAGATTTGTGAGCTGATCCAAAATGCGTTTCACATCGCCGGCGTTGGTGATGCGCGAATGAAAATGGCAAACGCCCGCCACGTCCCGCTCAATCAAAAGCCGGTTGCCGTCGGCGACCAGTTTTTTGAGCAGCGGCGAGCGCGCGACGGACTGCGCCGGAAGATTGTTCTTCTCGACAAAGCGCGGCAGGCGACGGTCGGGATAGAGCAGATACGAATGTTGATTGGCGCGGTAGATCGGACTGTGCTTCAGCGCGGCCAACAAATCGAGCGATTCCTTGGCATTGAGAAAATTCGCGCCCAGAATCGCGGCCTGGCCTTCAAGCATTTCGTGCAGCCGCCGCACGGGAATGCCGGCGCGTTCGCGAAACTCCGCCAGATTGTAGGAATGGTAAAGCCCGTCGGCCCGCCGATTGGCGCGAATGGATTCATCCGTCAAAATGAGCGCCACGCTAAAAAATTCCAGCAGTTGAGTTTTTGTCGCCGCCGTTTTGCGCCCGGAAAATCCGTCCGCGTAAATTGTCCGGCGATAATTTTCCGCCGCGCGGCCTAGTGAATCCAAAACTCGCCGGCGTTCCGCGTCGCTGATTTTTTTCGTGCGATGACGTTTCAAAATCCGCGTGGTCGCCGCGAGCCATGTTGCCACCTCCGCCGACAACGTGACTTCGTCAGCGGCCAGCGACAGGAAAAGCTGCCGGCAAAAAGCGAGATGCCGCCGCAGTTGATACAGTGTGACCATCGAAACGCCGTTGCCGACGAGCGCGTTGTTGGCGTCATTCCATTCGGGCCGCTGTGTGTTCAGCCAGATGCCCGCGCCGGGAATGAAGTTGGCGAATTTCGCCAGCAGCGGAATCAGCAGCTTCTCCGTCAGATTGACGTGGCGCACGCGGCCGGATTTGTCCCAAACCAGTTTGCCGTCCGCGCCCACGTCGCCGACGCGTTGCCGCGTGAGTTTGTCCAGCGCCAAGTCGAAGTCCACAGTTTCGTGCGGATTGGCCAGCAGTTGCGCGTAGGGTTTTATTTTGTAAGGAACATTGGCAAACGAAAATATTTCACGCGACAGAAAATCGCGCAGCACCGACGGTTCGTGCTGTTCCAAGATTTCCAACAGCTTGAGCAAATAAATTATTTGATGATCGCCCCAGTAGCCGATGTGCGACCACGGGTCATGTGGGTCGTGGACTTCCCAGTCGAAACCGTCGCGCGTGATGCGATAGGGATTGTAGCCGTCCGCCGTGGAGGCGTTCACGAATTTGCAAACCATGCCGGAAACAAAGCCTGGAAAAGAAACCGCGAGCGCCTCCCAATTTTGAAAAATGTCGCGCCAGTTACCCTCGTAATTCAAAATCCGCCGGCCATCCGCGCCGCGCGTGGCGATGGAAAACCGGTTCCACGGCCGGCTCGGGTCGCCGTGCCGGCGGCTGAAGGTGAGCGGCAAATATTCCTGGCAAAGCCGCTCCAAATCCGCGTCGTCCGTGGCGCGGGCAAGCGCGAGCACGCGGTCGCGCGAAGCGGATTTGCCAAGATTTCGGAAAAATGTTCTGTGCCGCGCGGCCGCGGCGGAATTTGCCTGACGGACAAATGAAAGCAAATCGGCGGAGTCAACCTGATAGCCGTCGGGGAAAATCCCACCGCGCATGACGTTGAAAAGGACATTATTAAAATGCCGCACATCGCCGAGCGGACGCGCCGTTTTTTGCAGGCCGTCGGCGCGGGCCACGATGCGCCAGAGTTCGTCCGTGCCGTGCGCAATGTCCGCCGCGACCTTTTTTTGCAACGCTACCGGCGAGCGCAATTGCCGGCGAAGACTGGCCACCGGCACCGGGCCTTGATCCACATCGGCGACGATCATCCACCGGCGTGATTGGCCGGGGCGCAATGCAAATTCGGATTCGATAAAATAGGCGCCGCGTTCCGCGCGAACATCGGTTTCCGTTTTCAGCGGCTGGTCGCGGCGAAAATCTTCGAGTTGGACGGATGACAGCAGGACATTGCGCCGCCGGAGGCCGGCCGACCAGACGGTGGTGACGCGGAGCGATTCCGCCGGCTCCGGCCGGTCCACGGGAACGGAACTCAAAAGAAATAGTCCGAGGCCGCAGTCCGGCAGCAGTTCGTTTTTTTTATAGGCGTCAATCAGCGTGCTTTTCTCCAGCTGAAACTGGCTGCCGATGCCGCAGGGCAAAAGATTCTGCAGACCGTCCAGCAAACGCACGTTGACGGCGGCGGCACTAGCCAGCGAGGCTTGCCGCACCCAGCCGTATTTTTCGCTGCTGGCCCAGCCGTGGCGAAAAGTCTGGCCGAGATCGGCGTTAATTTCTTCAAAGATGATTTTGTTGCCGCGAAAATTTTTGTAGAGATTGCGGCGAATTTGGTAAACGCCGCGCCCGCGTTCGGACCACGGTTCCCACAGATATTTTTTGCCGGCACGCTCGACGATGAAAATTGTTTTGGGGCCGGTGATTTCCGCCGCGTCATGGATTTTGTCGTCGGTATAATACGGAAACAACGCGAGGTCGGGATTGCGTCGGCCGGCGGTGAGCGCGCCGTTGCTGGAAATGAACATCCAGTGATCCGCGCTGCTGACGATGCTTAGAAAAAACGGGCGCAACCGGTCGCAGTTCGCGATGCGATAAAAATCCTCGCCATCCAGAACGACCTGCCGGCCTTCAACTTTTTCAACGCCAAGCCGGACGGGATTTTTGCCGAGGAAAAGTTTTTTCATTCGAGGGCGCGCCGGGCTTGGAATCACGGTTGCGCCGCAACCGTGGCCGGTTTCGCGTCCACATAAAACGGGATGTTGGCGTAGGCGGCCTTGCCGTGAGCGTCGAGCACATAGACGAAGAGCCGGTAAGCTCCCGGCTTGGCTGGAGCTTTGACTTGAGCTTCGGCGGCGGCACCGTCCGCAATCAAACCGGGCAAACTCTGCGGCGGGGCTTCAAAATCGCCGCCGGTGGTCTGCGCACGGCTTTCTTCCAAGATTTCCCAGGAATATTTCAGCGACGCATCCGCCGAAGATTGCGCAAGCGCTTTGGCCGCGTAGCTCTGGCCGGCGTTCAAGTGAACATTCTGCCGCGAGGTCTTGCCGTCGAACCAGAAACCTTTCAGTTGCGGGCTGCGGAATTCCGGCCAACTGCCGGTCCAAAGATGTTGCATGACATCCACGGTTTCCGTCGCCTCGCCGGTCTGCAAGAACATGCCATACCAGGTGGGCGTGCGTTCCTGTTTTTGGCCCCACAGAAAAACATAGGAGCCAAGGCAGTTGTTCGTGTCAGAGGCGATGGCGATTTTGTAACGCCGGCCATATAAACCGGCCTTCACTGAACTGTCATCCTCGATGGGCGCGTCCCAATCGGTCTTGCCACATTCCCAATGGCCGGTCGCGCCCCATTCGGTGACGGCATACGGACCGGTCCAACCGCTGTCGCGCAGTTCGCGCGGCAGGTTTACAATGTCGGCGTAGGACTGGAAACAAAGCAAGTCGAGATCGGGCGCACGACTCTTTATTTCATTTACCAACTCCTTGCTGATGCCGGCGAGCGAAGTGGTGGTCGGATGATTCGGATCCACTTGATGAATCATTTTGGAAATGTCATTCACCGCATCCCAAACTTTTGGATTGTGCGAATTCAAATTCAATTCGTTGCCGATGTCCCACATGAGCAACGCGGGATGATCTTTGAACTTCAATACTTGCGCTTTGATCTCCGCGAGTTGCTTCGCCACGTCATCGGCGTTGGAATAATCAAAGCCGTGGCGCTCGCGCGACACGTCCAAGCCCATCGTTACGAGCAAACCGTTTTTCTGTGCACGATCCAAAACCTGCTGGCCATTGGCTGTGCGCCAGGTGCGGAAGGAATTGCCACCCGCCGCCGCGAGCTTTTCCTGATCACCGAATTCCAGCCCGGCTCCTTTGATGAAAAACGGTTTTTGGTTCACAAACAGCTGCCAGCGCCCGTCAGTCTGGCGGACTTCCACTTTAGCGGGGTCGGTGGCCTTGATGGCTTCCTGGGCAAGACAACTACCGGCAACCAAAGCTCCAGCCAGAAGCGCCAGCGGCCATTTCTTTGAAACGGAATTTGGTTGAGTCATAAAATTTATTTTTTCGGCACTGGCGCGTGGCCAACCAGGATGTGTTCCAGTTCCTCCAGCGATTTGCCTTTGGTTTCCGGAATCGCCGCCAGCACAAATACCAACGCCGCCAGCGCCATGAGGCCATAGCCGAGAAACGTGCCGGCCACACCGAAGTGCGATAACTCCCACGGAAAAATCATCGTCACGGAAGCGCTCACCACCGAATTCCAAAAGCCAACGACCGAAATCGCCGCGCCGCGATAGGCATTCGGGAAAATTTCCGAGAGCAGCACCCACATCACCGGCCCCAGCGAAATCGCGAACGAGGCGACAAACCCGATGATGGCAAATAACACGAGCGAGGCCTTTATGTTTAGACCGGCAGTAGTCAGCGAGTCGTGGTAAACCGCCAATCGGTCGGCACCGAGCTGGTTGTCGAGTTCCGCCAGAAATTCCTTGTCGGTGGCAAAGATTTTCGGCTCCAGTTTTTGCAGGTCGGCGATGACGTCCGCCGGAATTTTGCTGTCGCGCAAAACGGTGAAGGATTTTTCCGTCAATTGATAATTGGAATTATGAAACGCTCCGGCACAGGTCAGCAGCGAAATGGCCATGCCGGCGGCACCAATCACCAGCAGCGGCTTCCGGCCCAGCCGGTCAATCCAATTGATGGCCACAAACGTCATACCGAGATTGACCAGACCCACGATGATGGCCTGCTTGAAGGCGGCGTTGGTGCCGCCGCCAGCCTGCGAAAAAATCGTCGGCAGATAATAGAAAATGGCATTGATGCCGGTGATCTGCTGGAAGAAGGCAATGGCCAAAGCGATCAACATGACAAAGCGCATCTTGCGGCTGAAGAGCGCGCTCGCGCCAACGCCGGCGACGTGCTCCGCCGCGTTCTGGCGAATGCTGCGCAATTCCTCCGCTGCGTGTTCCGCACCAGCGACCTTCGTGAATATTTTCAGCGCCTGATCTTCGCGGCCCTTGCCGAACAACCAGCGCGGGCTTTCCGGCACAAAAAATAAAAGAACAAAATACAGCGCCGCCGGAATGGCTTCCACGCCAAGCATCCAGCGCCAGCAATTGTCGCCCAGACTCAACAGAAAGTAGTTGGAAAAAAACGAGGCCGAGATGCCGATGACGATCATCAGTTGGTTGAAGGAAACCAGACTGCCGCGCAGCGCGGATGGCGAAATTTCCGCGATATAAACCGGCGCGATGAGAATAGACCCGCCCACCGCAATGCCGCCGAGAATGCGCGAGACCACGAAGATGGAAAAATTACTCGTCGTCGCCGAGAGCAGAGCCGAGACGGTGAACAGCATCGCCGTCAGCATCAGGATTTTTTTTCGGCCGAACGCATCGCTCAAAAAACCTGCGAGCGCGTTGCCACCCAGCGCACCCCAGCCGAGACAACTGACGGCCCAGCCAAGTTTCAAGTCACCGCTGGTGCCGGTGAGGTCAAAATACTTCTTGATGAACGGCACCGCGCCGGAAATCACCGTGGCGTCAAAGCCCAGCAGAAATCCGCCCACAGCGACAATAAGCGCAACGGAGACTGTAAATAATTTGCCTTGTTTCATTATGGTAATGCCCCGACTGTTCCAAGATTCAACCGTAGCTAAAGCGTTCTGGTGGCCGAAACCACCCGATCACAAACGGACGCCGTAAGAGCTTTCAAAAGGAGTTAATGGCAAAGACATCGTTGACATCGGTATCCAGATTCAACCATTTCCATGACTCAACGTGCCCATCACAAAACGAAAAGTTGGCCTGGCTATTATGACGGCACGCAGCTTGTTTGTTGGAAGGCACCGTGGTCCAACCCGAACCGATGACGGGCTTTATGGTGGTAATATCCGTATAATAACTGGCAGGCATTTGGTTTACGCTGCCGCCGCTTTTTGGATCACCCACATCGCCGATCAACCAGATCTGGCTTGTCCGGGTTATGCTGTTCATTTTGCGGGCACCTTGAACATTGCCAGAGAGGTCTAAATAGTAACGGATTATTCCATTGGCCGGATTGCTGGTATCCTCCAGTGGACCATAGCCCTCGCATGGAGCGTTATAATAGGCAACCGTTGAGGCCAAAATGTCGGCGTCCTGCACCGCGGTGCACCGCCATATGTTGTTCGAAGTTCCCACGCTGGTGATATAATTACCACTAGATAATATTCGGAACCACCAGTTGGTTGAGTGGGTGGCAAAGTTCCGGTCATTAAGCGGCGGCAGGAAATCGCTGCTGTCACCAACATACATCATCATCGCCAGGCCGATTTGTTTATTGTTGCTGGTGCAGGCGATGGACTTGGCCCTGTTCTTGGCCGCGCTCAACGCAGGCAGCAACATTGCCGCTAAGATAGCAATGATGGCGATAACAACCAGCAACTCGATAAGGGTGAACCCCGTCTTGCTTGCCTGCTTAAGTGCTTTCATATATTTTTTCAAATAGGCCGGGCCTGCATCTTCCATGTAGGCCCGGCAGATGATTGATCAATAGTCTTCCAGCACCCGGTAGAACTTATTGCTGCTGGTTAGCACGTCGGGAACGGTATTGGTGCCGACACCAATCCGGTTGGCTCCCAGCGGCGACCAAGCCGGACTCGCGAGGCCCGGTGTAGATTGAACCGTGTAAGTCAGTCCAACGCCGGATTGCCAGGTGATGCCGGCGGCAGTCTGAACAGTGGCGGACAAGGTATTGGTGGCCGGCGTCCCCGCTGTCGCCAGGGAAACGTCGTCAATGCGCACCAACCAATGGTCGCTCGTGCCCGCACCAACCGCCGCCAAAAATTGGAGTTGCGCGTGATCCGTGCCCGCTGGAGCAGTCAGACTGACGTTTTCCAAGATATATGACGCGGTGAGCGGTGTCGGGAACGAACTAAAGCCGCCACCCGGCAGCGGGTTGTTGGAAGCATCATACCAAAAAATGCCATATTGCATATTGGCTCCGCCGCTCATCAGCACGCCCTTGGCGTAGAACGAAAGCGTAATTGATCCGGCGGAAACCGGGATGTTGTTCTGCAGGGCAACCGGCCCAGCCCCGGCACTGCCGGTGCCTTGGCCCTCCATATCCAGCTCATACGAACCCGAATGAGGATCCAGATTCGTCACCACGACCGGGTTGGCAATAGCCCCACCGCTCCCGGCGGCCAGCCAACCGGCCGCGCCAGTGGAATAACTCGGGTCCGCAATTTCAAAATCGCCGTTTGTAACTCCATTAACTGCCCCCGAGGTGAATTCTTCAACCTGATAATAAGGCACCGGCGAGGCATCAAAGACGGAGTTGGCAATCGCGCCGTTTATAACGCCTCCCAAGTTAGCCCAAGTGCTGCCGTTGGCTGATTTTTGGGGCTGATAAGTGTTGGCACTATTCGCCATCCAACTAACTTGCTTGCCCAACGCAATCGAAGATTTAACCTGGTTGGTGTTCCAGAAATAGACATTGTCAATGTAGTATGTGCCTAGAACAACGCCGCTGCCGGCAGAGGCATTATCAATCCACAGCAGTTGCTGAAGGTTATTCAAGACCAGCGCCGAATTGGTGGCCACAAACTCGCTCAACGGAATATCAATGCCAATCCAATGATTGCTGGTAATGTTGGAGATGTTAATTTGCGGAGCAATCGTCGGACTAAGACTGACAAGTTGGACGCCAAGCTGATTGGCATTGGGAGTCCAAAGGTCAAAATGCAGAGTGCTGAACCCGCTGGCATCAAGGCTGGGAAACTCCACCCCGGCATAATTGAGCGACGTGTATTTCAATACAACGTTGCCGGTGTTGGTATTCGTGAAGGTAATCTCGTTGGCCCCGCTCCAAGTGGCCAGCCAGTCATACACGGGAACATCCGTGTAAGTGCCGGTGCTATTATACATGGCCATCGTGCTGTCGGTCGGCCGGGGCGGTGTCGGCGCGTTGTTGGTGGGATAGTTAATGACCGTCGGCGTCGTTACGCTGTTGCTGTAAAAATAAACATTATCAATGTAAAAACTCCCCAGTTGTGTGCCCGATCCAGGAATGTCGCCATTATCAATCCACAGCAACTGGTCAAGATGAGTCAAATCCAAACTGGGAACCAAGGCTGTAAACGCCGACAACGGTATGTTGAGGCTCACCCAGTGATTGCTGGTAATAACCCCACCACTCGCGGGATAAATTAGTTCTGGGGCCGCTCCGTTGTCGGTGCTGACAAGTTTGATTGCAAGCTGATTGGCCGTTGTCCAAACATCCACATGGAGATAGTTGTATGCGCTGGCGTTAATATCGGAACCGCCATTGTAGTCGGGGTTCATTTCAACGCCATAATAGGAAAGGCCCAAGTATGATTTTACGGTGTTGCCTCCGCTAATAGTGTAGTCACCCGCACTGGCGGCACTGCCCCAAGGATAAAAATTAATGTT
>Ga0316217_10003598_pt1 | contig 17460 bp, 9 predicted proteins | sample 1anoAmetaG_FD_203633 | JGI IMG/M metagenome (GOLD analysis project Ga0316217, IMG submission 203633) | Freshwater microbial communities from Trout Bog Lake, Wisconsin, USA - 1anoA | ecosystem: Environmental > Aquatic > Freshwater > Lake > Hypolimnion/Profundal zone | place: USA: Wisconsin...
AGGCCCTGGCGGTCCTGGCCGCGCGGCCGGAGATCGACATCGTGCTGCTGGACCTGTCCATGCCGGTCATGGACGGCCTGGAATTCCTCCGCCGGCTGGCCGGGCAGATCCCAGGCCGGCAGGCCGGCCAGATCCCCGTCCGGCTGCCGGCGGTGGTGGTGCTCTCGGCCCACGACGACTACCACCTGGTCCGGGAGGCGTTCACCCTGGGCGCCCGGGACTACCTGCTCAAGAGCGAGCTCGACCGCGACAGCCTGCGGGCGGTGCTGGACAAGGTGGCCGCCGGCATCGCCGTCTCGGGCGAGCGGGAGGCCGCGAGCAGGTCGCGCAGCCACCTGGCGTTCCTGAAGGCCCAGGTGCTGCGCGACCTGGTCAACGGGCCGGCCGCGGAAGGCCTGGAGCAGACCTTCCAGGAGCTGGGCATCAGCCTCGAGCCGCCGTTCCGGGTCTGCTGCTTCTGGGTCAGGGACCTGCAGGAGGTCACCGCCCGGCAGGGGGCCGAGGGCATGGGGCCGTTCTCGGAACTGGCGGCCAGTTCCCTGGCCCAGGTGCTGGCCAAGTGGGGCCGGGGCGAAGTGGTCGACCTGCAGGCCGGCCACGCGGTCGTCCTGTACTCCCCGGCGTCCGGGCCGGTGGACCCCACCGAGGCCCAGGCCCGCGCCTTCTGTGCCGACGCCGCCGAATACGTCGGCCGCTACCTGAGCGTTAAGCTGGCCTTCGCGGTGGGCCCGGTCTGCCTGCGGGCGCGGGACGCGGCGGCGGCCTACCAGGCCGCCCGGGCCGCGCGCCGGGCCGAATCCCGGATCGTGCTCCTGGCCCAGCGGGCCATCCGCGAGCACTTCGCCAACCCGGGCTTCTCGCTGGAGGACGCCAGCCTCCAGGTCGGGGTCTCCAAGAACCACCTCAGCGCGGAATTCTCCCGGGAGACCGGCGAGACCTTCACCGAAAGCCTGTCCCGGACCCGGATCGAGGAGGCCAGGCGGCTCCTGGCCGCGACCGGCCTCATGGTCCACGAGGTGGGGGCGCGGGTCGGCTACCCCAACGTCGAGCATTTCAGCCGGGTGTTCAAGAAGCTGGCCGGGGTCAGCCCGGCGCGGTTCCGGGCCGGCGGCGGCCTGGCGCCCTGAGGTTTTCCGTAGAATTCGTCAAGCCGCCGGAATCCGCATCATTCCCGGCGGCCGGCCCCCGGCTGGATACTGGCTCATCTCGTTCATCCACAATTCCATAGGAGGTACCATGTCCAGGTCAGCGGCCCTCGTGACGGGCCTGATGTTCAGCACTGTGGTCGCGTTCGCGGCCGGCAAGATCGAGCTCAAGATGGGCGACAACCTCCCCGACCGCACCAACGGCTGGGGCGCCATCGTCGAGACCATCAACGCGGAGTTCAAGGCGGCCAACCCGGGGGTCGACTTCGCCACCGAGAGCTATCCGGACCAGCCCTACCAGCAGAAGATCAAGATCTACGCCACCGCCAAGCAGCTGCCCGACGTGTTCAAGTACTGGAGCTTCAGCACCCTGCTCAAGCCGCTGGTGGACGGCAACTTCGTGGTGCCCTTGAACCGGGCCGACTTCGAGCCGTTCGGCTACATGGCCGGCGCCCTGGACTCCAACATGATCAACGGCAAGCTCTACGGCATCCCGGTGTCGGCCGACTTCTGGGTGATCTACTACAACAAGAAGCTGTTCAAGGACGCCGGCGTCACCAAGCTGCCGGCCACCCTCGACGAGCTCAACGCCACGATCCCGGCCTTCAAGGCCAAGGGCATCATCCCCATGACCACCGACGGCAAGGACGCCTGGCCCCTGGCCATCACCTTCGACCAGCTGGCCTGGCGGATCTCCGGCGACGCGACGATGCCCCGGAAGGCCCTCGAGCGCAAGATCAAGTTCACCGACCCGGTGTTCGTCCGCGCCGCCACCGAACTGAAGAAGCTGGCCACCGAGGGCCTGTTCCAGGAAGACCTGATGGTTTCCGACTACGGCGCGGCGCGCAACCTGTTCGGCCAGGGCAAGGCCGCCATGTTCCTCATGGGCAGCTGGGAACTGGGCCTGGGCACCGACAAGAGCTTCTCGGACGAGTTCCGGGCCAATGTCGACGCCTTCAAGTTCCCCACCATCGCCGGCGGCAAGGGCAAAGCCACCGACCTGTTCGCCTGGTTCGGCGGCAACTATGTGGTCAGCGCCGGCAGCAAGCACGCCGACCTGGGCGTCAACTACCTGAAGATGTATGCCAAGCGCTTCCCGGACCTGGCCTGGGAGAAGCAGGCCACGTTCCCGGCCCAGAAGGTCAAGGCCCTGCCCAACGACACGGAGCTGACCAAGACCCTGCTGGAGATCGCCGCGGACGCCAAGGCGACCTCGGGCACCGGCAGCCTCGACCTCTCCACCCCGGCGTTCAAGAACGACATGGAGAACGCCTGCCGTGAACTCTGCTCGGGCCTGATCAGCCCCGAGGAATTCACCAAGAAGATCGACGCCTCGGCCGAGAAGGCCAGCAAGAGTTAATATTATTGCAGGGGGAACGCGCGCTCGCGCCGCTCGCTCTCCGTCCCCCTGCACCCCACTCCATGCCCAGGCGGAGCCTGGGCATGGAGTCCAGGACGGGAGTATTGCATGAGAGGACCATTCCAGAATCGAAGCGTGGTCGCCGCCCTGGTGCTGCCCGGGATCGCTGTCATGGTCTTCTCAATGCTGGTGCCGCTTGGCTTCAGCCTCTATTTCAGCTTCACCGACTGGGCCGGGTTCGGCGCCATGCACCATGTGGGGTTCGCCAACTACCGCGCCATCTTCACCGACGATCCGGTGTTCTGGCGCGCGCTGTGGAACACCTTCCTGCTCATGGTCGCCACCATCCTCATCCAGAACCCGCTGGCCTTCATCCTGGCGGCGCTGCTGGCCCATGTCAGCGCCCGGTTCTCGCGGATCCTGCGCACCCTCTACTTCGTGCCGGCGGTGCTCTCCCTGGTGATCGTCGCCAAGCTCTGGGTCAGCATCCTGAACCCCACCTACGGCATCTTCAACAAGCTGCTGGCCGCCGCGGGGCTCAAGTCGCTGGCGGTCTCCTGGCTGTCCAACCCGCACACGGCCCTGCCGGCGGTGATCTTCATCATCGTCTGGCAGGGCTTCGGCTGGGCGCTGCTGTTCTACTACGCGGGCCTGATGACAGTCCCGCGCGATATCGAAGAGGCGGCCCGGGTGGACGGCGCCAGCTGGTTCCAGGCCTACACCCAGGTGGTGATCCCCTACCTGTACCCGGTGATCTCCGCCGTCATCATCATCGACGTGATCTCGTCGATGAAGCAGATGGAACTGATCTTCCTGTCCACCGGCGGCGGGCCGGGCAGCCTCACCCAGTTCGTCAGCGTCTATCTCTACCAGAAGGCGTTCGTGGCCGGCGAGTACGGCTACGGCAACGCCCTCTCGGTGATCTTCGTCGCCATCTCGGTGGGCCTGACGCTGCTGATCCAGCGCGCCATGCGAACCGAAGACGAACGCTAGGAGCCAGCGATGTCCGACCGCCACCACCCGAGATCGATCCTGCGGATCCTGCTCTACGGCGCGCTGATCCTGATCGCCCTGCTCCAGCTGTTCCCGCTGGTCTGGGTCGGCTGCTATTCGCTGCTCAAGTCCGGCGACCTGTTCGGCAGCGAGTTCCTCAAGTTCCCGGTCCACCCCCAGTGGCACAACTACGTGCGCGCCTGGGTCGACGGCAAGGTGCCGACCTACTTCTTCAACAGCCTGGTGGTGGTCACGGTCTCCACCGCCTTCTCCACCGCGCTCTCGTTCTGCATGGCCTACGCCATCACCCGGATGCAGTGGAAGTTCAAGGCCCTGGCGCTGGCCGGGGTGACCATGGGCATGGTGGTGCCCATCCACACCACCCTGCTGCCGAACTTCATCTGGTTCAGCTACTTCCACCTGATCGACACCCGGCTCGGGCTGATCATCCCCTACGTCGCCTTCACCCTCTCCTTCAACACCCTGATCTACATGGGCCAGTTCAAGACCCTGCCCAAGTCCATCGAGGAGGCCGCGCTCATGGACGGCGCCTCCTGGCCCCGGATCCTCTGGAGCATCGTGGCGCCGCTGGCCATGCCGGCCACCATGACCGTGGGCGTGATGACCTTCCTGAACAACTGGAACGAGTTCATCATGGCCAACACCTACATCGCCACCGACGATCTGCGGACCCTGCCGTTCTCGATCATCCGGTTCCAGGGCCAGTACTCCTCCGACTACGCCATCCAGTTCGCCTGCATGGTCCTGGTGGCGGTGCCGGCGCTGCTGCTCTACTTCATCTTCAGCAAGCGGATCATGGAAGGCGCCACCGCCGGAGCCATCAAAGGCTAGAACCGCAGCACAAGGAGCTCCTGTGAGCAACGAGACCATCGAATTCGGCGACGCTTTCCGCTGGGGCTCGGCCACCGCCAGCTACCAGGTCGAAGGCGCCTGGGACGAGGCGGGCAAGGGGGAATCGATCTGGGACCGGTTCGCCGCCGACCCGGACCATATCGCCGACCGGCGCGACGCCCGGACCGCATGCGACCACTACCACCGGTTCCAGGCCGACTTCGATCTGATGGCCGCCATGGGCCTGCGCAGCTACCGGTTCTCCATCGCCTGGCCGCGGGTGGTGCCCGGCGGCACCGGCGCGGTGAACGCCGCCGGGCTGGACTTCTACGACCGCCTGGTGGACGCCCAGCTGGAGCGCGGCATCACGCCGTTCGCCACGCTGTTCCACTGGGACCTGCCGCAGGCGCTGCAGGACCGGGGCGGCTGGGCCGACCGGGGCACCATCGACGCCTACCTCCGCTACACCGAGGCGGTGGTCAACCGCCTGGGCGACCGGGTCAGCCACTGGATGACCCACAACGAACCCTGGGTGTTCGCCTTCTGCGGCCACCTGTTCGGGGTCCACGCCCCCGGGAGCAAGGACCTGCGCACCGCCCTGGCGGTGGCCCACAACCTGCTGGTCGCCCACGGCCGGGCCGTGCCGGTGATCCGCGCCGGCAGCCCCGGCGCCAAGGTCGGCCTGGTGAACAACCTCGAGTGGATCGAGCCCGGAACCGACCGCCCCGAGGACGTGGCGGCCGCCCGGCGCTGGGACGGCGCGTTCAACCGCTGGTTCCTCGACCCGATCCACGGCAAGGGCTACCCCGCGGACCTGCTGGCCTGGTACGGCGCGGACGCGCCCCGGGTGGAGCCGGGCGACCTGGAGGCGATGGCGGCGCCCACCGACTTCCTCGGGGTGAACTTCTACACCCGGCGGCTGATCGTGCATGACCCGGACCGGCGCGACGGGCCGGAACGCAGCTTCCTGGCGGCCCGGCAGATCTACTGGCCGTTCGTGCCGCGGGCCGAGTTCGACGAGTGGGAGGTGGCGCCCGAGGGGCTCTACCGGACCCTGCTCCGGGTCCAGAAGGACTACCACCCGGCCGCGATCTACGTGACCGAGAACGGGACCCCCTGGCCCGACAAGGTCGGACCCGACGGCGCCATCCACGACCTCTACCGGACCCGCTACCTGGCCCGGCACGCCGCCGCGATCCACCAGGCCATCGCCGACGGGGCCGATGTGCGCGGCTACTTCGTCTGGTCCTTCCTGGACAATTTCGAGTGGGGCTTCGGCTTCACCAAGCAGTTCGGGGTGGTCCACGTGGACTACGACACCCAGGTCCGCACGTTGAAGGACTCCGGGCAGTGGTACGCGCGGCTGGCCCGGGAGCACCGCTTCCCGCTGGCGGACGCCAACGCGATCCTCTGAGGCAGCAAAGACAATCGGCAACATGGGAGGCAGTGCATGGCCACGGTCAGGCTCGAGAACATCCGCAAATCCTTCGGCAAGGTCGAGGTCATCAAGGGCGTGTCGCTGGACATCAGTGACCGGGAATTCGTCGTGTTCGTGGGCCCGTCGGGCTGCGGGAAGTCTACCCTGCTGCGGCTGGTGGCCGGCCTCGAGGAGATCACCGCGGGCGAACTGAGCATCGACGGGGTCCGGATGAACGATATGCCGGTGGCCCAGCGCGGCCTGGCCATGGTGTTCCAGAGCTACGCGCTCTACCCGCACATGACCGTGGCCGAGAACATGGGCTTCGCCCTCAAGATGGCCAAGGTCCCCCGGCCGGAGCGCGAGCGCAAGGTGCTCGAGGCGGCCCGGATCCTGCAGCTCGAGCCGCTGCTGGCGCGCCGGCCCAGGGAACTGTCCGGCGGCCAGCGCCAGCGGGTGGCCATCGGCCGGGCCATCGTCCGCAACCCCAAGGTGTTCCTGTTCGACGAGCCGCTCTCGAACCTGGACGCCTCGCTGCGGGTGCAGATGCGGGTCGAGCTGACCCGGCTGCACGACGAGCTCAAGGCGACCATGATCTACGTCACCCACGACCAGGTGGAGGCCATGACCCTGGCCGACAAGATCGTGGTGCTGCGCGACGGCATCGTCGAGCAGGTCGGCTCGCCCCTGGAGCTGTTCCATCATCCGGTCAACCTGTTCGTGGCCGGCTTCCTCGGTTCGCCGAAGATGAATTTCCTGGCCACCACCGTCACCGGCCAGGGGCCCGAAGGCCTGCGGGTCGGCCTGCCCGGCGGCGGCGAACTGGCCGTGCCGGTTCCGCCCGGCGCCGCCGCCCTGGGCAGCCCGCTGACCCTGGGGGTCCGCCCCGAGCACCTCGGCCTCGCCGAGGACGGGTCGCTGAGCGGGGAGGTGCTGGTGGTGGAGCGGCTGGGCGGCACGACCTTCCTGCACGTGGCGGTCCCGGGCGGCGATCTGATCACGGTGCAGACCAGCGGGGAGAATCCGGTGCGGATGCATGACCGGGTCAGCCTGGGGTTCGCCACCGAACAGTGCCACCTGTTCCGGGAGGACGGCACGGCCATTCCGCGGCCGGTCCGGCATCCCCTGGCCGGCCGCCCCGCGTCCATCGAATCCGTGCCGCAATGACCCTCCGCGTCACCTCCACTCCGGACCAGCCCTGGCAGACCCGGGGCCTCCTGGAGGCGGCCGGACAGCAGCCGGGCCTGGTCCTGGGCGCCCCCGCCGGCCCGCCCCTGGCCGGGTTCGGCGGCTGCTTCAACGAACTCGGCTGGGAGGTCCTGCGGCAATTGCCGGAGCCGGCGCGCAAGGCCATCCTGGACCTGCTGTTCGCCCCCGGCGGGGACGGCCTGGGTTTCCAGGTGTGCCGGCTGCCCATGGGCGCCAGCGACTACGCCATGGAATGGTTCAGCTACGACGAGGTGGACGGCGACTACGGCCTGGAGCATTTCTCCATCGCCCGGGACCGCAGCCACCTGCTGCCCTACGTCCATGAGGCCCTGGCGCGCAATCCGCAGATGACGCTGTTCGCCTCGCCCTGGAGCCCGCCCACCTGGCTCAAGCAGCCCAGGGTCTACAACTTCGGAACCCTGCGCTGGGAGCCGGCGGTGCTGGACACCTACGCCCGCTACTTCCTGAAGTACGTCCAGGCCTGCGCCGCCGAGGGCGTCTCCATCGCCCAGGTGCACGTGCAGAACGAGCCCATGGCCGACCAGAAATTCCCCTCCTGCCTCTGGACCGGCGCCCAGCTGCGCGACTTCATCCGCGACCACCTGGGCCCGCTGATGGCCCGGGAGGCGCCGGCCACCGAAGTCTGGCTCGGCACCCTCAACGGCCCCTTCTTCGACTTCGCGCTGGAGGGCGTGCCCCGGCACGGCCTCACCCAGGGCTACGACCAGTATGCCGGGCTGGTCCTGGCCGATCCAAAGGCCCGCGGCCACATCGCCGGGGTCGGCTACCAGTGGGGCGGCAAGCACGCCATCGCGGCCACCCACGACAGCTGGCCGGAGCTCCGGCTCATGCAGACCGAGAACGAGTGCGGCGACGGCCAGAACAGCTGGGAGCACGCCCACTACGTGTTCAACCTGATCCGGCACTATTTCCGCCACGGGGTGGAAGCCTACGTCTACTGGAACATGGTGCTGCCGGCCGGCGGCGCCAGCACCTGGGGCTGGAAGCAGAACGTGCTGGTCTCGGTCGACCTGGAGCACGCAAGCTGGACCCTCAACCCGGAATTCCACCTGCTGCGCCACCTCTGCCAGTTCGTCCGGCCCGGGGCGCGCTGCCTGGCCCTGGCCGGGCCCTGGACGGCCAACGCCATCGCCTTCGCCAATGCTGACGGAAGTCACGTCGTGGTGGCGGCCAATCCGCTGCCGGAGGCCCGGGAGCTGGTGATCAGCCATGCGGGAACGACGGTCAGGCTGATGGTGGAGCCAGGGGCATTCGAGACGGTGGTGTTCGGCTAGGCAGGACCCGGAAGGAGCCCCATGTCGGCCATCAGCCGGTCCATGATGTCCTCGGCCTGGTATCGCAGGGCGGTGCCCAGGGCCTGGTGCTGGAACACCTCGCGCCGGGCGGCGGGCTCCCTGAGGTAGTCGGCGATCCGCTCGGCCATGTGGACGGGGTCCCGGCACACCAGGCCGTTGACCCCGTCCGCCACCAGGTCGGCAGGGCCCTTCACCGGATAGCAGGCCACCGGCAGCCCGCAGCTCAGCGCCTCCAGCACCGCGCAGCCGAAGGTGTCGAAGCGGGACGGGAAGATCAGAAGCGTGCTGGCGCGGAACCAGCCGGCCAGGGTCTCCCGGTCCACCCAGCCGGTGAAGCGGGCCTCGGGCGCCAGGGCGCGCAGCTTGTCCTCGGCCGGGCCGCGGCCGGCGAACACCAGCTGGGCGCAGGGCACCCGGGCCCGGATCAGCTGCCAGGCCTCGATCACGTCCAGCACGCCCTTCTCCTCGGAAAGCCGCCCGGCGAACAGCAGGATGAGGTGCCCGGGGTCCACGCCGGGGGGCAGCCCCTGGCCGCCGCGCACGGGGTGGTATTCCGGCGCCGCCCAGTGGGCGGTGAGGTGGAGCCGCTCCCGGGGGATCTCCATGGTCTCCCCGGCCAGCCACTCCCGGTGCTGCCGGTTGAGCACGAACAGCCCGTCCCACTGGCGGTAGAACCAGCGCAGCAGCCGGCGCACCCGGTCCAGGCCGTGCTGGTCCAGCCCGGAGTTGTGCTCCAGGTAGACCAGCCAGTCGGTGTGGACGAAGAAGTGCGCCGGCATCTGCAGCGCGTGCTTGAGGAACAGCCCCACCCAGCCCATGGCGCCCTCGGTGGAGACGATCAGCCGGTCGTAGCCGCCGTCCTGGACCAGCCGCAGCACTTCCAGGAGATCCGGGATCCGGTAGGCCTGGTCGCCGAAGCCCGGCAGCGTGAAGGACTCGAGAGGCCGGACCACCCGCAGGTGGTCCTCCTCGGTCCGGTCGGCGTGGCAGATGAGGAAGTCCACCGGCAGGTCCCGCCGCTGGGCCTCCGAAAGCACCGACTGCAGGGCGCTGGAGACGCCGTTGGCGTCGAAGAAGGTGTCGGTGAGCCAGAGCGCGCGGCGCGGATGGACCGTCCCGCCGCAGTCCCGGGCCAGGCCGTTGAGCAGCTGCCGGCCGCCGTGCAGGGTGTGGGCGGCCACCCCCGTGGCCGCCGCCAGCAGGGTCGCCATGAGGCTCGGGAAGGTCAGCTCGTCCAGCAGCGAATTGACCTGGAGCGCGGTCATGGAGCGGGGTTTCGCGAGCTTCTCCAGGCCCAGGAGCACCCGGAAATGGCTGGGCACTTCCAGGTGGTCCACCCAGTCGTCGAACTTGACCTTTCGCCCGCCACCCTCGGCCTCCCACTGGGCGGTGATGGGCGCCAGCCCCTTGCGGGCCCGCTTGAGCATCAGCCGCATCATGGCGTGGAACATCTCAGGCAGGATGTCCTTGAGCGTCCCGGGCAGGTCCTCGGGGCGCTTGCGGCGGACCTTGGCGATGCGCTCCAGGTGGGTTAGGAAGGGGCGGTAGTCCTTGTTCACCGAGAGCTTGAGCATGACCCCGGGCTGTTCCCCCTGCAGGCTGGCGTGCCAGGCCTTCAGGAAGCGCAGGGTGTACTTGTGCCGGCGCAGCTCGGCCAGGCCGTTGGAGATGCCCAGGCACCAGAGCTTGTCGGCCAGGTCCCCCTTGTGCAGCAGCACCCGCAGCAGCCCGGGGTCCTCGGCGTGGATGGCGGTCTGGGACAGGTAGTCCAGCACGGCCACGGCCAGGTTCTCCTCGTCCGCGGGCCGGCCGTAGGGGGAGGTTGCCTTGGCCCGCAGGGCCTCCAGCGCCAGTTCCGACGGTTTCGCTCCCGCCTCCAGCCGCTGCTCCAGCCCGGGCGCGTGCAGCCAGGTGCCGGTCAGTCCCGCCAGGACGCCGAAGTGGTCGTCCGATCCGCCGGTGATGGCCTTGGTCCAGGGATCAACGCAGAATTCGGCCGGGTCCAGGTCGTGCCTGCGGGCATAGCCCTCCAGCCGTTCCCGGTCCAGCGACCGGACCCATTCCCAGGCCAGCAGGTTCTGCCAGGCCTCCCGCTGGCCGTTGCACACTTCGAAGCGCTCGAACAGCAGGGCGAACTTCTCGAAGATCTCCGGCGGCGGCTGCCGGTCCGGGGCGTAGAAGTAGAGCGGGTGCGGCTGCACCGCCGGAAGGCCATGCTTCCGGCAGTAGCGCATGAATGCGTAGATGTCCCGGCGCCGGAGTTCCAGTTCGGGTTCCTGCTCCGGGGTGAAGCCGTAGACCAGGACATGGATGTGGACCCCGTATTCGGGGAACAGGCAGGTCCATTCCGCCGCGCTGAGGGTGTCCACCCCCTGCTCCAGCAGTTCCCAGCAGGAGCGGGCGTTGTTGTGGTTGGTGACGGTCCAGGCGGTGGCGCCGCGCAGCGCCAGGGTCTTGTGCAGCCGGCGCGGCTCCAGCCAGGTCTCCGGCAGGCGGAGGATGCGGCCCCACAGTTCGTCCGTGACCGCGGAGTTCCGGTCATGGCAGTGCAGGTCGATGCGCAGGCGCTCGGACTCGGGGAAGGCGGGCGCGCTGTCGGCGAGAAGGGTCCGCAGCCGGTCATGCACCGTGGCGCGGAAGGACGGGGGAGGGAGGCTCGGGGATCCTGGCACCTGGCCAGGATTCCAGGAGCGTGTGCCCTGGGCGTGCTGCGCGGGTTGCGATTTGGTGAACTAGGTGTGTTTGAAAAGCATGGGCAAAGTGGACTTGTCCTGCTGGATCCATCTATGGTCCTTTCTATGGTCCGGACCATAGGTGGACCATAGAAACTTATTAACTATGCTTAATTCAATACATATATGGTCCACCGCGTTTTTCCCTGCTGACTAAGGAGGTCTTCCGGGACAGTCATTCCCAGAAGCTTCTTAGATGGTGTTTTAGTAATTTTAATTTGCGAAGTAGGCATCGGAAGCCACTGGAGATCGAAAAAATACATTTTTCTCCGCGTCTCCGCTCCTCTGCGTCCTCGTTGACCGGTTTTTTCTAGCCCGATGACGAACGTTCGTTCAAAGAACGGGCATTCAGTCGGCACCAAGAAAAAGCATAGAAACGAGGACGCTGAGGAGCGGAGACGCGGAGAACTGCATGGACAATTTCGGCCCAAATAACCAGCCGGCAACCATTTCCTTTTAAAACAACCTTTTACCATTACTCTCGGTAGGCAGATACGGATCCGGCTTTACCGCTGAAACCATCGCCAGCGCTGGATTGGCGCGAAACCAGCGCAGCCGTATGCTGAGCCATTCATTACAAGTCATGGCAGAAGCCCGCTGGAATGCAGAACCTACCTGTGGCATCAGAAGTCAAGGAATCTACGATGGCCACCGGGAGGACCAGCCAAGCCCAAACGCCACCAGCAGAACCTTAATCCTAGAAATGAGGCCGTTTAAATTGCGGGATTATCTGTAGGGCCGCCATGGAAGAGTTTGTATTGACGGTGCATGCCACCCAGATGGCCAGAGAACGTGACATAAAAGATGCATGGATACGCATCGCACTTCGTGATCCATGTGCTACAACGCCAGATGAAAGAGATGGAAATCTCACCTGCGTGTTTCGGAGAATTCCTGAGAACGGCAACCGCATGTTACGACTCGTGATAGATTCCGCCCAAAACCCTCCCAGGGTGATTACTCTTTTCTTTGACCGGAAGGCTTCTCGGGGAATGCCATGAGGGTAACCTACAGCGAAAAAGATGATGCCCTCTACGTCCGGATGGATGAATCTCCCATTCTCGAATCAGAGGAGGTCCAGCCGGGCTTGATCGTCGATTTCAATGAGACGGGCCAAGTGATCGGTATCGAGTTGCATGGAGTGAAGGCCAGAAACCCATTGGTAAATCCCAAATCGCTGCAATTTGAAGTTGCCTAACCGCCCGACCGCCTGCAGATCCGCAGCTGCCCGGCCTCCGGAAGCCACACCCCCGGCGTCCCCCAGGGGGTCTCGGCAACTTCGAAGCCTTCGGTCCGCCAGCCCTCGGGCAACACCAGCATCATCGGCCAGTCGGCCTGGAACGTCTCCCGCCGCCGCTCCCAGGTGAACAGGCGCCCGTCTCCGTCCCCCGGCGCCAGGCTGAAGCTGACCCGCCCGGCCACGGTCGGGGCGCCATCCAGGGCCATCTCCCTGCCGGCCCACCAGGCTTCCGGGGCGTTGGGCAGCAGCAGCACGACCCCGGCCTGCTCCCGCACCAGGGCCAGGCGCACCAGGGACAGCACGTCGGCGCAGGCCCAGCCGTGATCCCCGTCGCCCATGCAGCCGCCGCCGGTGCGGGGGTGGATGGCCTCGGGCCAGGTCCAGGTGGGGCTGGCGTGGGCCAGGATGCCCTCCAGCAGGCCCAGCCAGCGCGGGTCGCCCAGGCACTGCATGGCCCGGGCCAGCTGGGCGGTGAGGTAGGCGTTGCCGCCGGTGTGGATGATGGGCTGGTAGAACAGGCTGTCCCGCACCCAGTGCTCCAGCAGGAAGGCGACGTTGGCCCGGGCCCAGGCGGCCGTCTCCGGCCCCAGGTCCAGGTCCAGCGGGCCCAGGGCGGCCAGGGTGCCGATGCAGGCCGCGTCGGGCTGGCGGTACGGGGAGGACGGCAGCAGGCCGCCATGGCGCGCGGTGAGCCGGTCGATGTGCCGGCGCAGGTCGGCCCGGTAGGCCTCGGCCTCCAGGGCGATCCGCTCCGCCAGGCGCCGGGCCCCGGCGGGGGCGCCTTCCCAGAGGCCCAGGGCCAGGCGGAACCGGTCCAGGCCGGCCAGGCACCAGAAGTTGTCCCAGAGGTAGTGGTCGTTGGGTCCGAAATGCTCGGCGGAGAGCCCGGCCGGGAGCAGGCCATAGCGCGACGAGGCGGGGTCCCGCTCGCGCCGCCGGGCCCGGCCGATCCAGGCGGCGCCCCGGCCCAGGTCCCGCCAGTTACGCGCCAGCACGCCGGGATCTCCGGTGGCGAGGGCGTGGGAGGCCCAGAGGAACAGGGTCTGGCCGGTGCCGTCCCACTCGCCCGAGTGGGAGCTGAAATTGCCGCCGCGGGTGCGGGTGCGCATCCAGGCGGGCTCCTTGGCCGCGACCGGGCCGTGCAGGCCCCACAGATCGTGGGCCAGGGCCAGGAATGCGCTGTCCCGGATCCATTCGTGGTTGTAGAAGAAGGCGCCCGGGGCGAAGTGGGAGCCGTTGTCGAACACCGGCAGCCGGTGCGCCAGCGCGGTCACCGCGGTGGCCAGGTCCGGGTCGGCCAGCTTCAGCCCCAGCGGCGCGGGCCGGGCTGCCCAGGCCGCGGCCTCAGCCTCGGCGGCGGCGGCCAGGCCTTCCGTATCCAGGTCAGCCCAGCGCAGGCGCCGGTCATGGGCCGGGATCAGGGCGAAGGTCTCCAGGGTCCAGGTCCGGCCCGGCTCCAGGCGCAGGTTCCAGCGGGCCGTCCCGGCCAGCCAGCCGTTCCGGGCCCGGCCGCGCTGGGTCTCGGGCGGCTCCAGCAGCGGGTCGGTCCGGCCCTTGCCGAACCCGGCGGCGTCCGGCGCCTCCGGCAGGAGCAGGGCGGCCTGGCGGTTGACGGTCCAGGACCGCTCCCGCAGCCGGCTGCGGAACACCGGGCCCAGGGCCAGGGCATTGTAGGGGCGCAGGCCCAGGATGAACCCCAGCTCGGCCTGCGGTCCGGACCAGGCCAGGGTGTGGCTCCAGCGCACCCAGTCGGCGCCGCCGTGCCGGAAGGCCATGGCCTCGCTGCTCCATGCCAGCGACGGGTGGACCCGGTAGCGGGTGACCACGCGGTTCTGCCAGCCGTCGCGCAGGCTCTGCTCCACCTGGCCGGCGCCCAGCAGGGAGGGGACCCAGGTCCGCCCTTCCAGCACCGCGACGGGCATCCAGGAGTGGCCGTAGGCCTTGGGGGTGAGCATGCCGCAGGGATCGACCATGGCCTTCCAGGGCATGCCGGCCAGGCCCAGGGCGGTCCAGTTCCGGTGGGTCAGGTTCACCGTGAGCACGTTCACCCCGGTGGGGATGAAAGAGGCCGAATCCGGGCGCACCTGCTGCTCGGCCCACCAGGGCAGCGCCCAGGACGGATGGCCCTGGAAGGCGAAGGTGTTGGTGAGCCCGGTGAGGGCGATGGTCAGGCCCTGGTCCACCAGTTCCGGCGGGAAGAACACCGGCGACGGCCGGCCCTGGCTGACCAGGACGCGCAGGAAGGGGGTCCAGTGACCCCGCCCGAACAACCTCAGGATGAAAGCGACCAGGCGGCTCCACATGCCCCCATGATCCCGGGCCACTGTGACTTTCCCGCTCCCGGCCGGTTTCCTCCCGGTGTCAGGCCGGGCTGTCCTCGCGCGCCGGCAGCCAGCGGGCCACCCCCTGCAGCAGGGTCTCCCTGCGGATCGGCTTGGTGAGGTAGTCGTCCATGCCCGCGTCCAGGCAGCGGATCCGGTCCTCGGCCATGGCGTGGGCGGTCATGGCGATGATCGGCAGGTGCCTCCCCGTCCCCTGCTCCAGGATCCGGATCTGGGCGGTGGCCTCGAACCCGTCCATCTCCGGCATCTGGCAATCCATCAGCACCACGTCGAAGCTCCCGCCGGCCAGGGCGTCCAGCGCCTCGAGGCCGTTGCAGGCGATGGCCACGGTGGCGCCGGCCTTCTCCAGGAAGCGCCGGGCCACCACCTGGTTGATGGCCTGGTCCTCCACCAGGAGCACCCGGGCGTCGAACCGGGCGTTTTCCGGCAGAGCATGGCCGGTGTAGGTCTCGGAAACCAGATGCCGGGTGACCAGGCCCGGCTTCACCGCCTGGCGGGTGCGCTCGATGGCCATGGCGACCGCCTGGACCAGCTGCTCCCCGCGCATGGGCTTGACCAGGTAGGCGTCGAACCCGGCCTCCGTCAGCCGGGCGGCATCGCCCTTCATCCCGGCGCCGGTGAGCGCCAGCACGGCCATGCCCCGGCAGCGCGGGTCGGCCCGCAGCGCGAGGCCCAGCTGCTCGCCGTCCATGCCGCCGGGCAGGATGAGGTCCATGACCGCGGCGTCGAACGGTTCGGCCCGGTCGAGGGCCTCCTGGACCTGCTGCAGCGCCTCGGCGGCGGAGACCGTCACCACCGTCTCCGCCCCCTGGGCGTGCAGCTGCCGGCTGAGCAGGCGCAGGTTGATGGGCTGGCCGTCCACCAGGAGCACCCGGGCGCCCTTCAGGGCGATCGCCGGGACCCGCGGGGCCTCGCTGGGATCCAGTCCCAGCTCCAGTTCCACGGTGAAGGTGGTGCCCACGCCGGCCTCGCTGTCCATGCGCACCAGCCCGCCCATGGCTTCGCTCAGCCGCTTGACGATGGTCAGGCCCAGGCCGGTGCCGCCGTAGCGCCGCGCGGTCGAAGCGTCGGCCTGGGTGAACGGCTGGAACAGCAGCGCCTGCTTTTCCTTGGAAACCCCGATGCCGGTGTCCTTCACTGCGAACTGCAGCGGGATCCGGTCTCCGCTGCCCGCGGAAGCCCGCACCTCGATGAAGACGTAGCCCCGCTCGGTGAACTTCACCGCGTTGCCCACCAGGTTGTTCAGCACCTGGCGCAGCCGCCCGGGATCCCCGGTCACCCGCACCGGCAGGGCGGGGTCGAAGTCCACCAGGAACTCGATGGGCCGCTCCCCGACCTTGGTGCGGAACAGTTCGGCGGTGTCGTAGACCAGCTTCTCCAGATCGAACGGCACCATTTCCAGGATCAGCTGGCCTGCCTCGATCTTGGAGAAGTCCAGGATATCGTTGAGCAGGGACAGCAGCCCGTCCCCGGCGCGGCTGATCATCTCGATGTAGTTCCGCTGCTCCGGTGCCAGGTCGGTGCTCGCCAGCAGTTCCGCCACGCCCAGGACCCCGTTCATGGGCGTGCGGATCTCATGGCTCATGTTGGCCAGGAACTGGCTCTTGGCGCGGTTGGCCTGCTCGGCCTGGGTGGTCCGCTCCTCCAGCCGCTGGTTCATCTCCTTGAGCCGGGAGAGGGCATCCTTCAGTTCGGTGATCTCGGTGATGGTCGAAACCACGTGGGAAATCTCGCCGCTGTCGTCCCGCACCGAGGTGACCATGAGCAGCGCCGGGTACAGCTCGCCGTTCTTCCGGCGGTTCCAGATCTCGCCGCGCCAGGCCCCATCCTCGTGGACCGCCCGGCGCAGTTCGCGGATCAGCCCGGCGTTGTCCGGATTGCTGTCGAAGAGGTGCGGCAGCCGCCCCACCTGCTCGTCCGGAGTGTAGCCCGTGATGGCGGTGAAGGCCCGGTTCACCTGGATGACCAGATCGTTGCCATCGGTGATGTACATGCCGTCCTGGGACTCGAACGCGGTGGCGGCGATGCGCAGCCTGGTGTCGGCCTCCTGGCGCAGCTCCGCGGTCTCCAGGAAGGCGTTGAACCACATCACCAGATCGGCGATGGGCTTGAGGGTCACCGGCCGCAGCATCCGCCAGCCGGGCTCGATCCGGTTCAGCTGGAAGCGCTTGAACCCGTCGGCGATCTCGCCGATGGGGCTGATCACCCGCAGGGTGAACAGCCGGACATAGAGGACGATCAGCAGCAGGGTGATGGCCAGCATCAGGCTGCCGACCCGCCGGATGTTGACCATGGTCGCCAGCAGGGTCTCCTTGGGGACGATGTTGACGATGTACCAGTCCTTGTCCTGGATGTAGTCGTAGCTCAGCAGGACATCCTGGCTGCCGATGCGCTGGATGAACGAGCCCGAGGGGCCACTGAGCAGGCGGCCGAAATCGGCCGGGATGACGGTGCCGATCCTGCGCTTGTCCGGATGGAAGATGAACCGCCGGTGGTTGTCCACCACCAGCAGATAGGATTTCTTGTCGGTGTTGACCGTATTGAAATGGTCGTAGAGGAAATCGGTGGAGTAGTTGATCAGCAGCATGCCCACCGGCCGGGCCTTGGTTTCCCCGATCCTGGCGTCCAGGTACAGCTTGGTCGCCGCGATCACCTTGGTGGAGCTGGAATAGGTGTCGATGTTCTCTTCCACCCCGTGCCAGGTCACCGAATCCGTGGAGGCCAGGGTGCGGGCCCAAAGGGTCCTGATCAGGTCCTTGCGCTCGTCAGCGTCGGTGAGCGTATCGCCCACGTGGAAATGCTCGCCGTTGAGCGCGAACACATCGATGGAGACCAGGCCGTTGAGGTGCGAGTA
>Ga0316217_10003599_pt1 | contig 17458 bp, 14 predicted proteins | sample 1anoAmetaG_FD_203633 | JGI IMG/M metagenome (GOLD analysis project Ga0316217, IMG submission 203633) | Freshwater microbial communities from Trout Bog Lake, Wisconsin, USA - 1anoA | ecosystem: Environmental > Aquatic > Freshwater > Lake > Hypolimnion/Profundal zone | place: USA: Wisconsin...
CCAACCCCTGGTCCATATATCGGCAATACCAATAGAAAATGAATTGTAATCTATCCTGAAAAGATAAGCAAATGCTAATCATAGACATGATCATTTTGAGTTGAAGGGCCTGATAAATTCAATCATCTAGCTTTTGGTCTTATTCTCAATCTCCTGCTTCTTCAATCTCAAATAATCATCGTTTTTATAATTGGCGCTCACGATAACCAGATCCAAATGCCCAATAATCCTGATCTGAGCGTAGGTCTTAACGTCATTTTCGCTCCACTTCTCAAGCTCGCTTTCCTTCACGAAGACTTCAGGCTTGTTCATGATCTTCACATAGAGTTTGTGATAATCATCCACTGACTCGATCTTGCCGTTCTTTGCATCTTCGATCAGCTTCAGCACGTTTTCACAGTCAACTATTATCTTCTTTTCTTCTTCTCTAGTCATATAGCTGCCTAGTATCTTCGCAATGATCTGAGAGTCCAGGACTTGCTTGAATTTGTTAATTGAGTTTTCGTGTTTAGAGCCATATTCAGCCAGGAGCTTGTTGAACTCTGTCTCATGGGCTGGTTAGATACTGGCCGCAGTGATTTCTCCATCAGGGGTGCGGACTTTCTTTTATTTAATCTGACGCAAACTATCCTTAAGGTAAGCTAGGAAGGTAGCTGTGGAGAGGAACATAAGCAAATACTTATAGACATTCTTGAGGGAACCATAGACATTAGCAGTGAACTCTCTGATAAGTTTAGTTTGCATATCATTCTTCATTCTGAAAAAAGTGAGATACTTTCTCAAATCATTCAGCATGTTGTATGATCGTTCTTCTTTTAGTTTCTTACTTAAATCTTGTTTTCCTCCAGTTGGCCGAGACTGATAGGGACATAGGGTCTTAGTAATTCTCAAACCATCATCATAGTCAGGAGATTCATAACCGTACTTCGCTGATAGATCTTTCTCGATTTCACTTGCCTGCTTTTGGAAATTCTCCAGCAACTTTTAGAAACTGGGTCGGTCGTTTTTGTTGTAAGTCAACATCGAGAGAGTTATTTTCTACCAGGCTGGGTGAAGCTACTTAGGGTACTCAATTCTTTTGTTAGGGCTTTTGAATTTTTAGACTTCTTGCAGCAGCTGAGCTTTGGTTTTGACGTGGGCGAACATTTATTTGCCCACTAGCATTTCGTAGAGAATGAGTCCTGCGCTCCATACGTCACATTTCTGGTCATATTGCTACAACTTAAGAACTTCTGGGGCCGCGTATAAGGGAGTACAGGCACCTTTGGTCATCTGCACCTCAACGTCTCGAGCCAATCCAAAATCAGCAATTTTGAGTTATTCATTTTAGTCCAGAAGAATGTTATCTGGCTTGAGGTCTCTATGGAGTTTTTCTGAATGTTTAGATACTTACTTTCTTTGTTAATGTAGCTCATGGCATCCAGTAGCTGCCTGACAAGAGTTATCACCTTAAGCTCGGACATCTTCTTGTTGATCAACTGCTTCAATGAACCTCCAGAGCAAAACTAAATGAAGAAGTACAATCCGGACTCGTTCTTGTCGTACCCATAATAACCCATAATGTTTGGGTGGTTGATCTTGGCAAGCTCTGCCATTACGTTTATTTCTCTTTCATGTTCAGGGATTTTTTCGAGCATTTTCTTCTCAATAAACTTGACGGCAATGATCCTGTTTTCTGAAAGATGATAGCCTTTGAAGACCACACCATAGTTGCCTTTTCCCAACTGTTTAGAACGATCAACAAAGAAGTTCTCGTTCACTTTCTACATACTCTGCATTAGAATTAAAAGCTTTATATCTTCTGAAAGCAGGTGATAAATATCAAACGATTTAATTGCAACTTAAAACTTCATTTCAATTTCCAAAGATTGATGCAAGCCTTACCACTTTAATATCTTGAGCAAATAGAAATAACAGCTACTGGATTAGAGGCAGTACTAAATCTTAAAAACTAGTAAAGTAACGCCTGGATTCACCAACATTTATAATCAATTAAATGTTTCATAATAATTATACTCAATAAGAATACAAATCCTATCACGTTATTCTCCCAACCAATCCGTAGGCTGGCACTGGTGAGCTGATATTAGGTGATCTCAACGCTGCGACCGACCAGGATTTGATGCGCTAACACAAAGTCAAAACAATCATCACAGCAGCCACAGGGCTGTAGCATCTTAACATATCCTCATAACTCACCCATGTCGTTTTTCCCCTTCTCGACCTCAAAACATAAAACATCGAATCCTACTTCGAGCTTTCCTACCAGACTATTGAATAAAGTAAAGACCAAAATATTCAGACTTGAAACGAGGTTCAGTGCTTGTCCACTGTGGGGCTGGCATTTCAAGAGTAACCAATCCATTATGTAGTCTGCTACACTCGTAATCGCTTACTATATGAAAAAGTATAAATCCGCATTTATGCCTGCCATCAAACACGTACGCAACTGCAGGCCCAACATATGCCCCAACCTTGGCTTCTAACTACAACTGAAGCACTATCAGAAATTGCTTGAAGATGGCGAGAAATAACAAAAACACTCAAAGCAATAAATAGTCCATGATAACAATAAAAAGAAGCTACTATAGACCAAGCAAATGCTATTAACTTTTAATGCCCCTGACACGAACATTAAATCTCAGCGTATGTCCAATACTACTAAAAATTTTAGCACCTACACTCCCAATCTATCTCGCAAGACTCCTAATCTTTCAAACCAAAAGCGGAATAAGCCAGAAAGTGAGTTTTTGATTGTAGGGCATAGTACCTAAACGAAAAACGATTCAGCTATTTAGTAACCTAACTGGGGCAAAGGAGGCTGGGGCGTACGGCATGGGAAGAACAATTATTCATACAAAATGTGATAGATTACATTTTATCATTCCCATTCAAAATCAACAGATTTCTTAGTTAGGAACAGTTAGATATCGCACTAATTCTACATTTCTTCAGTACACAAATAATCTAGCCATTTCAACACATTTGGACAATTGATTGGATTTTGTAATAGCTTTCATGATATCTGGTCATCAAAGAAAGTAGCTTTTATTGGATGATAGTCTTTTTAAGTTTTTCAAAAGCAAACTAATAGTGAGATCAATACTTATCCTTTTTAGATAGTTTCTGCTCCTTCGTAGCCCCTTTTTTGTATTATCTGAGCTGCAAATAGTTCACACCTATCATTTTAATCCATTTCCACAATTAATGTAAAAACTGCTAACCTCCAGGCTCTATTCTATCTTTTAGCTCCCATAAGTTCTATACAAAATTTTACAACTCTTGCTTCTCCTCAACCATTTTCGTTAAGTATTTCTAGATTTAAACTTTACTTGAGCTTATTTGGTAAACATTTAGCTCCAATTTACCAATAATCTTCTTAACTGATTAACAACTTATGGATGTTTCTTTCTCTTTCGCCTAACTTAGCAGCTTATGCACAGGGATGGTCTTACCAAAAAGTTATGATCCATCTTCTTCAATTTCGTTATCAGCTTCCATGGATTTGCCTAAGACTGATATTTTTTGATTTAGCTCAAAGTTTTATTGTTTGAGCTCTCCAATTTTCTTCTCCATATTTGCGACAAGCAGCTTATACTCTTCGAGCTGGGCACTCAATATTTTGTTTTTTACGGTTATTTCTTTCAAAATATCTAGTCCCAGCTACGAATCAAGTGTCTCAAAAATGGTATTTTGTTTGAGAGAGAGCTTTGACTGTCCAGGTTTTTCGTTTTCAAGTTTGCCCATTCCTACAAAGGAGGGCTAATTTCTTCTGGTGGGGTGAAACTCAGAATTCACCTATTTATCGAAAGCTTATCTTCGTAATTAACTGAATGAATTCATAAGATATAATTAACTGACCTTATTAATCAGACCCAAGTACTGTCCAAAATATTTTTTCAGAAAAATTTCTTATTTTAATAGCTCAATACCATTATCGTGATTTCCAAATCATTTTCTACTAGAGTTCATGGTCAATGAAATTTATCTTAATTTTTTTTGTTTTTAGATTGCTTACTGAAGGTCTTTTGAGAAATCTTTCACGATTTTGTCATAACTAATGATTCTTGTAGCTCAAAAATAAATTCAAGTCCTACCTATGTATTATGCTAGAATTGGCGAGCAAGAAGTAAACCATACCTGTAGATTCTCGCAATTTTTAAATGGGTTCAAATAAGAGTGATTTTCTCTTAGAAATGATGTAATCACACTTTTCTGAATATTACACCTAATAATTCCTATATTTTTATGTTTTTTTGAGAACTCTTGTATTTCTCTTCTGATTATATATCGAATTAAGAAGATCCCAAAAATGTTAGCTGGGTGAGTCGAAAAAAACATTAGAATGTTTTCTAGGTGTAAATTTGTGGTTACTGATAAAAGGGCGTTTTAAAAAGGGTAAAAATAGTGTTAGATTATCAAAATATCTTTTATGCAGTTAAAAGGTGGATACGGCCTCTAAAAAGGAAAACCTCCAGTCCCACAAGAAGATGATTTCCAAATCGTCTAGCCCCTTGCCTATATGCAACGTGGTCTCTCCGCAGCCTACGATTACTCTGACTTCGTTTATGTTGTCGATGAGCATGATAAACTTGCATCACTTGATAACACCAACTTTAAAAGCGATTTATAAACCCTCATCTTGGACACCTATCCCAAAAACTTCAGAGCCAAAAAGTCTGATCTCAAAAAGCTTACAGCTGACCAACTTTTGATCACAGCCTTTGACATTAACTTTTGGAATCAAATAAGTTCAAACAGAGTAGACTCTTACACTCCTGCTTGGGAAGCTCCAGAAGGAGAAAGAAAAAATCAAGTTCATAATGAATTTCCTCAGAAAAAGAAAGAATTTTATAAATTCAATATTAAAATACTTTTTCAAGTTAAGAAGGTCGAAAAAGACAAAAGACATGGAAAAGAGAGAATAAGGAACCCTTTGACCTTGAAAGTAATTCGATTCTTATAATCCTATGGTCTAAGCTACCATACGCTTGAAGGGGATTCAAGACAATTTTGCGGTGTTCATAACGCTATCATAGCAGGACGCTTCAATGATGGTCTCTAAAAACCTAAAGACCCTTACTCATTTTATCTGCATTGCTTAGTTGGATACGATAAGGCTAATCACGTTGGAGGATCTTATCTGATCGCTCAAAAATGTGTGTTTGATTGGTTTGGAATTCACGCTACCAGCTAAAGTTTGCCAGGAATCATGGGAAGAAACGATATTAAAAATGGATCTTCAATCTTTTCACAGCATCATTGCCCACGCTCTCACATAAAACTTAGTAGAATAAAGGATTCATAAGGCCTCCCTGTCACCATGCATAGAGAGTCCAAAACTTTTGTGAGTGATGATTTCGACCCCTTACTTAGAAGAGGAGTTACTGACAATATCAATCCAGAAGAAGGGCTGTTTTTCCTTGCTTACCACAAGGATCCACTGATAATCGAGAAGATGATGATCAATCAATTGGGAAATAACAATGAAGTAGCTTTTGATGATGGACTTTTGAACTTCTTCAATGTTGACCACGGAAACATTCTCTACGTCCCTAATGTTTTTGAGGTCACTGGAATGGGCATGAAAAGAGCAGATATCAACCCGAAAGTTGCTTCTCTTTGTGAATACCATCAAACAAGATGGCTCAAACATTATAAGCAAAACGAATAAGATTAAACCAGCTGGTAAGCTACAGGAAATCAATATTACCTTTACAGTAGGGCAGGATTCATGAAAAAAATGAGCTACGCTCACGAATACAATTAAGATCTTCATCCTCCTTCTCCGAGAATTCTTAGGGTACTGTCCAAAACTTTCTCAATTTGGCAAGATACTTGGTACTTCAACAGACATCAGGTATAATTTGGGCATCTACAAGAATTCATAGACAATCTTCCTGAGGTTTTGAAAGAACTCTAAAGCTTGACTGGATTTGATTTCGGAAAATATAAAACTTATACCCAAATCCCTATGAATATCAGAAATGGCCTCGCTATTCACTACAACCTTGGGCATGTTGTTTCAACAAAGAAATTTGGCTGCAGAGGTCCTGTTGGAGGAGATCCACGCAACAGGTTTGGAGCAGGAACCTACTTTATTGACCCTGAAGATGTTTTAGCTGGAACAGGTGCCAACTTAACTTTCGGTCAAGGAAAATACCTAATTTAGTATTTAACAGAACAATAAATGCAGTCTTCTTGGTTGAGAGGCAGAAACCTATCAGCCCATTCTGGAATTGGTCATGTTCTGCCAGAACTTGAAGAAATCCTAACTATTGGTCTTGGTGGGCTAATCACAGAATTCCAAAAAAAAGCTGACCAGTATAGAGATACCAACTAAAAGAAGTATAATCTTTTCGTTTCGACTGTCTTCGCACTTTTGGGAATGAAAAAATATTTGATTAACTTTGCCAATCTTGCCCAAGAATAGATCGATAAATTAGGGCCCAAACAAGTTGCAGCAAGATAATCTTTTGAGCTGATTAGAGATACGATGCTTCATATTTCATAAAAACCTCCAATTTCAGCCAGCGAAAACAGAATTTTAGCTTTACGGCAAGGAGCCCAAATCCTATTATCAACCTATTTCTGTAATCACCTTACTGGCGAACCCATTTCAATTGGTCGCTTCGACTATTTCCTTAGAAACTACGCTCTATAAATCAATGAGACTAACTATAATCCAGTGGAAGAATAACAAGACATAGTTGATAGTTTCTGGATAAAAATAGGTTTTAAAGCTAATTTCAATAAAGCGTTTTTCGAAGATCATCAGAAATGGGGTCATATGGCTATTGGTGGTAACTCTGGACCTTATCCTCAAGGTGGAAGTCCAAATCAGTGGGGACAACAAGTCATGGTCGGTGGTTCAGGAGTAGATGATAAACCTTTCTATAACTCACTTACAATTGCTTGCCTTCGAGCTGCTAGAAGAATTCCAGTTAATGCTCCATGCTTGGGATTACGTTTACACCCAGATACTCCACAGTTTATCATTGAGGAAGCAGCGAAGACTCTTCTTTCTGGTGGAGCCCATCCTGTACTCGCCAACGATAAAAAGATAATTGCAGGCTTGTAAAGATCAGGGGACTATCAAATTTCTAAATAGCACTGGGACAAACTGCCTATTGTAATTGATGGAAAAACTGTGGATGTACCTTACTAGCACTGGAGCACCAAAGTAACTCCTTAAGATAGTCATCATTATTGCAGTGATGGATGTCATGAACCTTTAATTGTTGGAAAAACTTGGTTCTGGCTAGGAGGTGCAAACGTCCTTGGACCTTTGTAATTAGTACTCAATGTCGGAAAAAATCTAGTTATGTCTGGCCCACGTTTCATTCATGGACAGAGACAAACATATAGATGGCGTGAACTAGATACTTACAAGACCTATGAAGATCTGGAAAATGAATATTTTGAGATTTTCGAATAATTCCAAAGAAGAGCAGCTGCTGGAATGTTGGGCAATTTCGAGAATAACACTGCTGTATGCCCCGCTAGTTTGTTAAACGCTTTCACCACTGATATGAGAGCCAGATAGAGCGACTTTTACTAGAATGGATGCACGTACAAGATATATGCTCCTCAATACACTGGAGTAGCAAACTTGACAAACGCTCTTTGGAATATTAAAAGGCTCGTCTACGAATAAAAAATAACTACATTATAATAAATAAGAAGCGTTTTACTTGTTAATTGGGGAGATCAACTTGAGGAGCCATTTGTATCAAAAACCTTACCTCCCATCATGAAGCAAAGATTAAAAGAAAGATGCGATATGCTTAGAGAAGTCGGCTGGAAGCAACAAAAGTTCGGACTTGATAAAGAAGTTACCCAGTTCGGTCTTAGATTATCTCAGAAAATGAGCTTGATCACAAGGAAAATCTTCTAACACCCTGATGACTCACTACTAAGAGTTTTCAAGACTTTGACCTATAAATATGGCTCAAAAGAAGCACCCTTCGGTTTCCAGTATGCCCCTGGAGGCGCTACATTTAGTGGTTTTGCAGATCAAGGAATGGATGTTGGAGCCTCATTTGATGGAAGAAAGAAAAGTCAAGCACTTGCTTAGGATTATTCTCCCCAAAATTTAATGAACGATATCAGCTTAGATGATGCAAGGATCTAATGGGGAGAAAGTTACTTATAAGACATTCTTGAAAACTATACCTATGAGCCTACTACTCCAGACAACCTATAAACAAATGATCCAGAATTCTTCAGTGGAGCTATTTTGGACTTCAACGTAGATGAAGATTATGACCAAAATATTCTCATCCATAACATCACCCAGTTCGCCAAAGGATTAGGACCAAATTTAGTTACTATTTCTGTTGGAAGCAGAAGTCTCCTGGAATAAGCTTTATTGAATACTGACAGAGATTTGTTGAGATTTAGGCAAGGAGGATGGACAGAGTATACCGTTACTATGTTCCCAATCATCATTGATCACCATATCCGAAGAAGAAGATCTGTCGCCAAATAAATTGAACCAGAAGAAGAGGAAGTAGAAGAGGAAGAAGGTGCCGAAGAAGAGAAATTGTAATCCGAACAATCTGCTGAGCAAACTCAAGAAAACTTCTTAAAAGCCAAATTGAAAAAATTGAGGAAAAAGTTATTCAAGTATTGAGCAAGGTCTTGATCAATCTCACATGAATCAATTAAACAATTCTGCAACTGCCTTAACTTTCTTAATGAGTTGTTTTTAACAGTTTTTTAGCTAATCAAATCAAATATCTTAACTTTCAAGTAAAAGCTTAGTTCAGAGTTGCTAAAGGTAAAAGAGTTAATGAAAATCACCTATCGAGAGTATAAAACTACATTTACTCCTTTTAGTACCAAGGTTAAAACACAAATTTATCATTATTCTGGTCAACATTTTTACCTCTATACCTCTTCTTTTCAATTTTTCTTGCAGATTCATTCTAAAGAAAACTCTTTGATAAATTGCTAGCTCTTTGTTTCGGCTCGGGTGACAAATTGACAGCCTTTATTTTGAAATCAAATGTTTATATACTTATTGGCGACAAAGATTAAGGCCGACGAGTAGACCTAAACTTTATGTTTTTGAGTTAACCATGAGTGGTCTGTTACATTTTCTTCCTAATTTACACTAATACACTCTTCAAATTATTCTGGTATTTCTACTTTTCGCTAGAGTAACGGTCTGATTTTGATTTTATTTTTTATTGTCTGACACTCGGCAGAGTAAAGTAATTTTAAGGGGATTCAGAATGGAAGGAGAATTGTGTGTTGTTGACTATCCTCAGATGCTGATTTAGCTTAGTCTTCAAAAACTAGAGTTATTGCTTTTCTCTTTCCATTCTTAATGATAGCTATCTTTGTGGCATTGGCAGAGATTTATTTCTTATGCTTTTTTTATAAATAATAACTAAAACAATCTTCAAATCAGGCATTTACCACTAATATCCTAACAAAATCCATAGGTTCAATTTTATTTTTGTAAAATCTTCAACTCAATTTATTTTGTTACTATTGTAGATTTGATGAAAATAAAACAAGCACCTAGATGTAAAAATTAGTTTGGAAAGGTTTCTCTTTGGTTTTGATTGAGCTAAACAATTTGTTATTTACTGGTCTTGATATATCTAATTGGATTCCAACGGGTTTATTAACATATCTTATGTAGCCAGAAGGAACCTATACCGTTATCAAGGGTGTCCCACCCAGCCCTACTGAAGATGATTTCAACATCACTGAAGCCCTCAGCTATATGCAGAGAGGTCTGTCAGCTTCATATGACTATTCAGATTTGGTCTATGTCGTTGATGAGGCAGTTCCACTAACAGGCAAAAGAAGTTCTAAGAAAGAAGATAGCTTGGATCTTAACAGCTTCAAATAAAGCCTTGCTAAGCTCTATACTGAAGTCTTTCCCAAAAACTTTGTCCCTTGCAAAGCGAATCTCAAGCAACTATCATGTGATCAGCTAGTGATAGCCGCTTTTGATACCTAATTTTGGAACCAACTGAATGTCAGCAAGGTAGATGTATACAAACCTTCCTGGTAACTCCCAGTTGATAAGAGACTAAACCCTATAGCCTAAAATTTCCCCCAAAGAAAAAAAGATTTCTATAAGTTCAATATCAAAATGTTCTTCCAAATTAAAAAGAACAAAAAAGATGCTCCTGGTACAGAAAATCCTCTAACTCAAAAGGTTAAATCTATTTTGACAGCTCATGGTCTTAAATTCTATACCATCTTAGGAGAGTCAAGATAATTCTGTGGAGTTTCCAACGCAATTATAGCAGGAAGATTCAATGACGGCCTCTAAAAGCCAAAAGACCCCTATACGTTTTTCCTCCATTGCCTCCTTGGGTACAACAAGCCTGAACATCTTGGAGGATCATATTTAGTCGCTCAGAAGTGCGTTCTTGATTGGTTTAACATTCATGTGAGCAGCTAAAGCTTACCTGGAGTCATCGGAAGAAATGATATTAAGAATGGATCAACTATCTTCTCACAGCATCATTGCCCTCGTTCTCATATCAAGCTTAGCAGAGTAAAGGATGACCAAGGAAATCCTATTACTATGCACAGATAATCGAAGACCTTTACAACTAAAGACTTTGATCCTCTTGCCAATAGAGGCTTAACTGACAACATAAATCCTGAAGAAGGTCTGTTTTTCCTTGCCTATCATAAAGATACCAAAATAATCTAAAAGGTGCTACTTAGTCAGCTGGGAAATAACAGCAACACAGCTTATGAAGATGGACTCCTCAACCATTTCAAATCACAGCATGGTAACGTACTTTATGTGCCAAACTTCTTTTAAATATCAGGATTAACTCTTAAAACTCCAGATATTGATCCAAATGTAGGCGACCTATGCTAATATCATCAAACAAGGTGGCTGAAGCACTACAAAAAAAATGAGGAAGATGAGGAACTCCACAAAACTACAGGAAACTATTACTTTTTATACAGCAGAGCAGGATTTTTGAAGAAGATGAGTTACGCTCACGAATACTAAGATGATCTCCACCCTCCTTCACCTAGAATACTAAGAATACTCTCTCGAACTTTTTCATTATGGCAAGATACTTGGTATTACGATAGAAGCCAAATTGATTTCCCTCATCTGACAGATTTCCTCAGAGAAAAAGTCAATGTTTTAGCTGAAATTAAAGCAGAGACTGATTTTGATATTAAGCAATTTGCAAAATACGAAGATATTCCTTTCATAATTCGTAATGGTCTTGCGATCCACTTTAATCTAGGGCATGTTGTTTCAACTAAGTAATATGGCTGCAGAGGACCTGTTGGAGGAGATCCCAAAGCTAAATTTGGAGCCAATACATTCCATTTAGAGCCTGAAGACATATTGGCAGGTGGAGAAGCAAATCTTACTTTTGGTCAAGGAAAACATTTGATTTAATATCTCACTGAAGCAGAAATGAAAAATTTATGGTCACAAGGGCAAAATTTATCGGCTCATTCAGGTATTGGTCATGTTAATGCCTACGTAGAAGAGATAATGTAAATTGGATTAGATAACTTAATAAAATAATTCAAAACTAAAGCTAGTCAATTTAAAGGCAAAAATGAGAAAAAATATCATCTTTTCATCTCTTCAGTCTTAGCTTTGCTTGGTATGAAAAAATACTTTATCAACTACTCTAATCTTGCTCAAGAAATGTTGACTAAATTAGGACCTAAGGAAGTAGCTTCAAGAGAATCTTTATAGCTTATACGAGATACTATGGCTCATCTTTCTAAATACGCTCCAGTTGTCTCAAGCCCTAAGAGCAAAACAATAACTAAATCGTTACACCAAGGAGCGCAACTTTGTCTCAGCATTTTCATCTGTCTTCATTTAACTGGAGAACCCGTTTCATTAGGTCGCCTTGACTATGCACTAAGAAAATTCGCAACTCCTATCACTGAATCCAATTATGAACCATCTCAAAAATAACAAGACATTATTGATAGCTTTTGGATAAAAGTTGGAGAAAAAGCCAATTTCAACAAAGGATTTTTCGAGGATCATCAAAAATGGGGGAACTTGGCTATGGGTGGCAATTCAAGTCCTTATCCTCAAGGAGCTAGCTTCAATCAATGGGGACATCAGCTAACAATTGGAGGAACGAATCCTGATAATACACCTTTCTATAACTCTTTGACGATTGCTTGCATACGAGCATCAAGAAGAATACCTGTTAATGCTCCTTGTTTGGGACTCAGAGTGCAAAAGAATACACCAACTTACATCCTTTAAGAAGCATCCAAAGCAGTTTTGGCTGGAGGATCTCATCCTATTATACTCAATGACGATAAGATTATTCCAGGCCTTTAAAGATGTGGAAATTATGTTATCAAGAAGTAGCTTTGGGATAGCTATAAAGATGTTTCAGCTCCTTATGAAAACTGGAATCCATTAATAAAAGCTGAGGACAGATACGACTTTGGTAGTGACGGCTGCCATGAATTCTTACCAGTCGGAAAAAGTTGGTTTTGGCTTGGAGGAGGACCTGTGCTTCAACCCCTATAATATGTCCTAAATGAGGGAAAAACACTTCTCGATTCTGGACCAAGATATATCCATGGTCAACGTAAAACTTACAGATGGAGAAAATTGTAAACCTATACAACTTATCAAGAACTTTAAGATGAATATTTCGCAAACTGGGAAGAGAATATGAATAATGCATTTACAGGACAGCTTGGAGGATTTCCAAATTTATCGCAGGTTTGCCCTGCAACCTTATTGAATGCTTTTACAGCTGATATGAGAAAGAGATAGAGCGACTTCTATGAAAATGGCGCAACTTATAAGATTTTTGCTCCTCAGTACACAGGAATAGCAAACTTAGCTAATGCACTCTGGAATATTAAAACCCTTGTATTCGAAAATAGAGTGACCACTCTACAAGAAGTAAGAAACGTTTTATTAGTTAATTGGGGAGATTAATTAGATGAGCCCTTTGTTCCTAGAACACTACCTCCTATTATGAGAGCGAGAGAAAAAGAAAGATGCGACATGCTAAGAGAGGTTGGCTGGAGACAACCTAAATTCGGACTTGACCCTCAAGTAACTGCATTCGGTCAATACTTGGCTAAAAAAATGAGCAGGATTACAAGAAAACTTTTCGAACAACCAAGCCCTGGCTTACTGGGAGTATTTAAAACATTAACTAACAGATTTGGCACTAAAGATGCACCTTTTAGCTTCCAGTATCTTCCTGGATGTGGTACTTTTTAGAATTTCGCTGATGTCGGTGCTGGATTAGGAGCATCTTTTGACGGCAGAAAAAAAGGACAAGCCATAGCTGAAGACTATGCACCTCAAAATTTCCTTTTTGATATTAATGTCACTGACCCTAAATACGAGTTCCAACCTCACTATTTATCAAATATCATAACTAACTATACTCACGAACCTTAGCGAGGAACAGTATCAGATATTCCTGTAAAATTTACCAACGTTGCAGTTGATCCTGAATTCTTTAGCGGAGCTGTTTTAGACTTGAATATCAATGAAGACTTCGATCGATAAATTCTTGTCCATGATCTCTAGCTATTTGCTAAAGGAGCTGGACCGAATATGATTACGATCAGCACTGGTCACAGAAAGTTATTAGAATAAGCTCGAACAAACACTGACCGAGATCTGCTGAGATTCAGGCAAGGTGGATGGAGTGAGTTTTTAGTCGCCATGTTCCCTCATATTCTTGAACATCATATCAGGAGAGTCAGAGGAATTCCTGGAGTAATCTAGCCAATCGTCAAATAAGCTTAACGGGCTGTTTAGTCCTAGGCCAAATAAATAAAAGTTGCCAGTCAACCCAAGAAGAAAGTTAAAAGAGATTGATTTATCCAAAAAGAATCATCATATAAACTTTAGTGCGAATGTCCTTAATCTAGGAATAAGTTTTTGAATATGACTTATATACGATCACTATATCAATTTTCAAACATTAGTTTGTAGAAAGGATAAAGCCAGTTGATGTTGCTTTAAACTGTATAGTCAGTGATGGGAATCGCAAACTCAGTCTTTCTACCTCCATGAAGGATCTTCAAAACTAACATTTTTTACTTGATGTCAAACCGAGTCCATATTTCTGTGGTCGTGTCTCTCATTATTCTGAATGACTCAGTTGAATTCTCATCTTTGTATGACAATAAGCCTCCTGGACCGATAACCGTATATCTCAGCTCCCAATTGTGCAAGTATTGTGATTTCTTGTAGATGATTCCGCTTATGTAATTGACCGGAACATTGGCGATTTTGAATTTAGTTTCTGGAACGTAGGAGTTTTTCAAATCACAGCCTTTTTAGGCCAATTTCATGGTGACTATTTTGGCGAACCAATAGTATTGAAGCGGCTAGTTGCCCAACTTAGCCTTTGCTTCTAGGGAAAAGTGGTAGTCATCAATAGCATTATGACTAACCTTAATTTTTCTGGAGTTGTTGATAGCTGGCTCTCTGAACACTTTTATTTTACTTACCTCATTAATTTGCAATGACTTTGTTGGCAATTTCAAAAGTCTGTTCTCAAGCAAAACGCGGCCTAGTTTCCACTCGAAAGCTGATAAATAGTAAGCATCACTTTAAATAAAGGGTAAATTTGGGGCAATAACTTCTTAAATTTTCTGATAATTTGCGGCAACTCCTAAGTTATTATAGTTTTTGTCTTGGACTTCGACTCTACAATAGCCAAAATTATACTTGATTATCTTTTATGGGTTTTCAGGTAATCTGAAAGCTGACTTTGCGATCTCAGCCTCTCTGATTCTTTCTTACTAAATCCTCTTTTTTCTTAGTGCATCTTCGGCTTGTCTAAGTTTCTCTTTTTCAATAAATAAAAGGGATTACTGCTGCCTTCTATACTATTCTTCAATTCTGAACTGCTACTGCTATTTCATCATTGCCTTTTATAGTTAAATTTGTGCTTATCTTTGTCTAGTCATCTAAATTTAAGCCCGCTTAACTTCTTCTAACCTAATCAGCTCACTATTGTGAGTCTCAAGATTAAAAGCCTTTTCCATTAAAATCTACTTTTAGATTGCAAGGTTTTAATTATAGTAGCCGTTGTTGTAATTCATTTCCTCTTGAATCTGTACCCTTTAGAGTTGCATTGATATTTTTTGTTGCTCATATTGCTAGATTTATATTTAATTAATAAGGTTTAGCCTAGCTTACTATTGTTTTCTTTCAGAGTATTTTAACTGTTATTACTGCTGATTAAGCTGAGCTTAGAGCATTTGAGCCTAAATTTGAATATTTTGAACTTGAGATGAAGTTATTGCACTATATAAAAAGATAAGTACGGTATTTGAGGGATATTAAGCCTGCCTTAATAAGGATCAACAAAATTTTATGGTTAGACATAGCCTTCGTCATCCTAAAACTATTGTGCAGTTTAAAACCTTTAATAAGCGGTATTTGTTCTTTGATAGTCAGCAATTTAACTATTTATCAGGACTTGATTAGGAGAGGGAAAAAACAATATTTATTAATTGGCACACTGTGGGACAACTTCTTGAGTGAAAACAGGAGCCTACACTACTTCTTCAGTGAACACAGGAACTTCAGCAACTACTTCTTCAGTGAACACAGGAATCTACACTACTTCTTCCGTGAACACAGGAACTTCTGCAACTACTTCTTCAGTGAACACAGGAACTTCAGCAACTACTTCTTCAGTGAACACAGGAACTTCTGCAACTACTTCTTCAGTGAACACAGGAACTTCAGCAACTACTTCTTCAGTGAACACAGGAATCTACACTACTTCTTCAGTGAACACAGGAACTTCTGCAACTACTTCTTCAGTGAACACAGGAATCTACACTACTTCTTCCGTGAACACAGGAACTTCTGCAACTACTTCTTCAGTGAACACAGGAATCTACACTACTTCTTCCGTGAACACAGGAACTTCAGCAACTACTTCTTCAGTGAACACAGGAATCTACACTACTTCTTCAGTGAACACAGGAATCTACACTACTTCTTCCGTGAACACAGGAACTTCTGCAACTACTTCTTCAGTGAACACAGGAACTTCAGCAACTACTTCTTCAGTGAACACAGGAACTTCAGCAACTACTTCTTCAGTGAAAACAGGAATCTACACTACTTCTTCAGTGAACACAGGAACTTCTGCAACTACTTCTTCAGTGAACACAGGAATCTACACTACTTCTTCCGTGAACACAGGAACTTCTGCAACTACTTCTTCAGTGAAAATGGCCACTTCCTATTCTCCTACAATGATTGTTTCTTCACCATCATTTCCGAATTACATTTATCTTTGTTTATCCAATTTTATTTACGCATTATTTCCAACTTATATATACTATCTCTCCCTAACCACTTCATTCTCTTGCTAACCCAAATAGTTTTCTCTTTATAATATCTCCCGTTCCCTCTCTTACCTTATCTCTTCTCTCCTCTACTTCTAATATTATTTTTCTCTTATCTCTTGATTGAGCCTTGCTATCTAATTTGTCATGATAGAATCTTTCATCACAATTTGTTCATATTCAACTCTTTCTATGATCTACTCCTAATTGTTCCAGTAACCCTGGTTGGCAGCTTAGGTAGATCTTTAACAATTTATCTCTTCTTGATACAAGATCTCATTTTACAAATTCTATGTCTCCAACACCCTTTCTTCGAGATTTACCATATTATCTATTTATAATTCCTCCTGAACTCCCCGAACAGGATAACGCATCTCAGCAAACTCATCTTGATCGTACATGCTTGTCAGGAATCAACAAACAATAAAATTAATATAAAACGATTCAAATTGCTGATTACTAGCTACAAACTAAAATATTGCTTAGATTATAACACTTCAATTTTTATTTTCATTCTTGGAATTTCTTAATTACATCATAATTTGTTAAAAATACAACAATAACTATCTTATTATCCAAAGCATACTTATATTCATAAACAATAATATCTAAGTACCTTCGCGATTTATGGTTGCCTTCTTTCCCACTGCATCCACTCATGAGGGTAATAAAGTTTACTGTGGTTAAAATTACTATAAAATTATGAATCAAATTAGCATTTAAAAAGTATTTTAATATCATGAATGACCTGTTATTTGTGAAATTTGTTCTTTAGAATTCATAGCTAATTCAGAAAAATTGATTATTCACTGAGATATCAAAGATGAGTAGCATTTATTTTAATTTAACTAACATCCAACTTAAAGTGGCTTACTTTTCTTACATCTATGAATTCATGCATTTATTTGCTCGAAAGTCGATCAAAAATAGGTCTCCTCAGATTGAATGTGAAGTAGAAAAGCAAGGTCTAAGCTTTCCAAATAGAGTAAAGTCGACTATCGATCTATTCTTTATAAATTCACTGCTTGTTCCAGATTAGAAAGCTTCGATAAGACGCTAATCGGTCGATTAAGTATGAATCCTTCATCAAAGCGTCATTTGCTCAAAACGAAATGTTTGTTTT
>Ga0316217_10003602_pt1 | contig 17438 bp, 12 predicted proteins | sample 1anoAmetaG_FD_203633 | JGI IMG/M metagenome (GOLD analysis project Ga0316217, IMG submission 203633) | Freshwater microbial communities from Trout Bog Lake, Wisconsin, USA - 1anoA | ecosystem: Environmental > Aquatic > Freshwater > Lake > Hypolimnion/Profundal zone | place: USA: Wisconsin...
GGCGGCGAGGTTGGTGTTGGCAAACAACTGGAAATCCAGATTCAGGGACGATTCCAGATTGAGGAACAGGCAACTGTTCACCACCCAGGCAAAGGCCGGGAAGCCCCAAATCGGCGTTGCCATGAACCTGCCGCCGATGAGCAGAAACGGCGCGAGCACCAGGATCAACTGGGCAAAGCCGTCCACCGCCGGGAAAATGGCATATTGAAACAGCCCGGCGACGCCGATGGAGCCGAGCAGGCCCCAAGTGTGCGTCCTAATGGCCGGCAGGGGATTGTCCAGCGAGGAAAAAATGCAGCAAAACACGGCCGTCAGTTGGGCCGCCGTCCAGCCCTCGTTCCAGCCGGTGCCGATCCAGAAAGTGCAGCAGATCAGAATGCCGACGGTCGCTGCGAGGCCGGAAATCCAGGCCCGGCTCGTGTCCAGATGCAGCACCGGATCGCCCGCGAACTTGGCGGCGGCGCCCAGATGGCCGGGGATGCGGTCGTTGCCGGTGGCAAGGTCGTTGCGCAGCATCAAACAATCTTCCCACACGTCCACGAGATCGCGAAGTCGCGCGCATAAATTGAATTGCAATAGACTGCGCCAGTCGGATTTGTGTTCAACCCCCTTTTCGAGACCATCAATTTCCAGCCGCAATGTTTCCGCCCGGTCTTCGCGGCCTTGGCGTCCGGCGGCAATCCAAGCGGAAATTTCCGTCAGCAGTGAGCGCAGCGGGGCGGACAATTCGTTCGCGTCCGACTGCAGCGCCTGGATGCGGTCGCCCACGGCCGAAAGCAGCGGAATCAGCGCCGTCATGTGCTGTTCGAGCATGTTCATCTGCTCGCGCGCCCGGTTGAGCGACGAGGTGTCCGCGGTGTCGTATGGCAGATACGCCGTCAACGCCACCAAACCGAGGGTGTCCGCCGCCATGCGCCGGGCATCGGCGGCCCGCGATCGCTCCGCCTGCGCCCGGCCCGAAAGAACATTCTGCGCCCAAGTACCGGCATCGCCGAGCCAGGTTTCAATCCGCTCCGTCAGCACCGGCGCAACGTGCCGGGGAAAAATCACGCGGTTCACCACGGCGGCGCATAAAATGCCCAGCGTAATTTCCTGGACGCGGGCCACGGCGGTGTCAAAAGTGGACTGCGGGTCATTGACGCTGGCAAAGCCAATAATCGCCGCCGTGTAACCCGCGAGCATGAACAAATACGAGCGCGGGGTCCGGTCCAGCAGGCTGACAAACAGGCAAAACCCCACCCACACGGCCAGGGCCACGCAGAGCAGCACCGGCGCGTTCACCAAATTGGGCGCCAGCACGAGCGCCGCCAGCGCGCCCAGAAACGTACCCCCCACGCGATAGAGCGCCTTGGAGGCGACCGCCCCCGACAAGGGCTGGGACACAATATAAACCGTGGCCAGGGCCCAGTAGGGCTTGGAGAAACTAAACCCAAAGGCGATGCCCAAGGCCAGCATCGCCGCCAAAAAAGTTTTCAGCGAGAAGACCACTTCACGCCAGCCGAGGTGGGCCAAAATGGATTTATTCATCGCGCCAGCCCGCCCCTTCCATGCGCAAGAGCCTTTGTTCCACCCGGCCCAGGATCGCCACGGTCGCCGCCAACTCCGGTTCGCTGACTTCGGCCAAAAACTTCTTGCGCAAGCCATCCACCGCCCGCTCGATGTGTCTGGCCCGCTGGCGGCCTTTTTCCGTCAGCGATAGAATCTTCGCCCGCCGGTCGGTCGCATCCTCCCGGCGCGTGACCAGTTTTTCCCGCACCAGAAAATCCATGGTGCGGACCAGCGAAGGCCCTTCCAGACCGAGTTCCTCGGCAATCACACCCTGGCGCACGTGATCGCCGCGCGAGAGAACGAGCAGCGGCAGGGCCATGGCTTGGGAAAAGCCGGATTCGGCCAGCGCCGAGTCCACAATGCGGCGCCAGACGCGTCCGACACTGATGACCGACCGGGCGAACTCCGCGCGATGATTGGGTTTAAGCTGCACTCGTAATAGATAGCATGTTATCTATTCACGTGCAATCTATTTTCGCCGCGCCGGCCGCGCCGCTCTCGGCCGCCCGGCGGAACCATGCGGCGGCGCCAAGCGTTTCCAAGCCAGCCGCATTGAAAACGGCCAGGCAAGAAACGTCCCGGGCGCGGCGCAGGGCGGCGCGCGTTACGCGCAGGCCAGGGCGGCTTGGCGCAGTTCTTCCACGAAGACGGCGAGCGGCTTATCGTCCGCTCGATTGGCGCGGTGGCCGATGGCGATGCATACCGGGTTTGGAGCGGAGGCCAGCGTGATCAATTGGACCCGCCCATCATTGGAATCCCCGGACGTGCGGGCGTTTGCGGCGGAAGATCCTCGGGGCTTCCTCAAGCAATTCCCCAAGGGAGCGGTTCTGGATGAAATTCAAAACTCACCGTCCATCACCTCGTATTTGCAGGAGATCATTGATCGGGAGCCGGTGGCTGGACGGTGGATTCTGACCGGCTCACACAACCTGTCGGGGATGACAACAACCAGCCAGTCGCTGGCGGGGCGTGCGGCGGTGACGCATCTGCTGCCACTGTCCCGGGATGAGGTGGCGGGTTTCCCCCAACATCCCAAGACGCTGAATGAAACGCTTTTGACAGGGGGCTATCCGCGCATTTTGGATCAGAAGTTGAAACCGGCGGACTGGCCTGCTGGCTCCTGGGCATCCGCGCGGTGGCGCAATTGGACGTGCATCCGCTGCGGGGGGCAATTTTTGAAGACTGGGTCGTTTCTGAAATCACCAAGCAGCGGTTCAACCGGGGGGAAGCCAACGGCGTTTATTTCTTCCGGGACAAGGCCGGCCCGGAAAGCGATGTGCTGGTACAGGGGCGCAAGACCATGAAAATTGTCGAGGTCAAGGCCGGGCAGACCATCGCCTCGGATTGGGCTGCCAATTCACAGAAGATCACGGAACTGTTTGCCAAAACCAAACAGCCGGTTTCCTCCGTCGTGGTTTACGGCGGAAATGAAAAGCAGGAACGTAACGGTGTGACGCACTTGCCGTGGCACGCGATTCAGGAATATTCCTGGGTGGATTAATGGATCCGGCCGGTGTCGAGCTTTACTGGGATCGCCCCGAGAAACCCTGGCCGCGCACTCCCGATGGCGAACTGACCATGGTGACCGAGCTTTTGGACCTCCGGAACCGGCTCAAATCTCCTTGAACACACGCGCCAGCGCCGTGGCGAGAATGCTTGGCGAAACCGGCTTATCCAGCCGCTCGCAGATGCCCGCCGCTCGCAGTTGGCCGGCATTTACTGCGACGCTATAGCCACTCACCAAGATCACCGGCAGATCCGGGCGAATGGCTCGAATCTGTTGGGCCACTTCCAGTCCATTCATCTCCGGCATCGTCAGGTCGGTGATGACCAAGTCGAACTGAGCCGGATGCTCGCGCACCAAGCGGAGGGCTTCTCCCGCTTGGTTGCTCGTGGTAACTTGATAATCCAGTCGCCCCAGCATTTTTTGCAACACGGAGGTCAAGGCCGTTTCATCGTCCAGCACGAGGATTTTCTGGCCGTGACCATGCGGCATCACGCCCGCAGCGGTGCGGGGCAATGGTTCGGTTTGGGCTTGCGCAGGGAAATAAAAGGTGAACGTGGTGCCCCACCCAACCTGGCTTTCCACGGTGATAACGCCTTTGTGCGCCTCCACGATGCCATTCACCACCGCCAACCCCAAGCCCGTGCCTTTGCCAACCGGCTTGGTGGTGAAGAAGGGTTCGAAAATCCGTCCCAAAGTTTTCGCATCCATCCCCTGACCGGTATCGGCGACGGTCAGCCGCGCGTACAGCGCTGGTTTCAATTCCGGATGGGCCCGCCTGAGTTCCGCCTCTGGCCGCACCGGGTCAAGCCGGACCAGGAGTCGGCCCGGCTTGTCTTCCATGGCGTGCAAGGCGTTGGTGGCCAGATTCATGGTCACTTGGTAAATCTGCGTTGGGTCGGCCAGCACGGCGGGGGTCTCGGCGGCCAGCTCACTTTCGATATTGATGTGGGCCGGCAGCGAAGCCCGGAGGAATTTGAGCACCTCCTTAATGATCACGTCCAGCTTGATGATTTGGGGCTTTTGTTCACGCTGGCGGCTGAAGCTCAAGATCTGCTGCACCAACTCCTTGGCCCGGTTGGCGGCGGCGAGGATTTCCGCGACGTTTTGCTGCGCCAGCGGATTGCCCACCGTATCCTGCTGGAGCAGGTATCCATAGCCGAACATCGCGCCGAGGATGTTGTTGAAATCGTGGGCGATGCCGCCGGCCAGCGTGCCGATGGCTTCCATTTTCTGCGCCTGCTGCATCCGGCTCTCCATTTGCCGGCGTTCGGTGATGTCGCCCATGTAGCAATGCACCCGGTTGATTTTGCGAATGGGATAAAAAGAGGCGGACAGGACGTGTGGACCGTGGGGGATTTCCTCGCGCAGCCGCGGCTGATTGGTGGCCAGGCACTGGCGCACCAATTCGTCCACGCGGGGCGGCAGGAGCGCGGGCACCCCGGACAACTTGAGGGTCTGGCTCAAATCCAGGGCGGCTTGATTGTGGTAGGTCAGCGCCCCGTCGGCGCCAAATTCCAGCACGGGATTGGGATTCAACTCCGAAAATACCGTGAGGCGGCGGATTTGCTCCTCGGCCTGCTGATGTTGCAGTCGCATGCGCAGCGCCTGAATGCCATAGGCCAGATCTTCGCTCAAGGCCGTGAGCAAGGCCACCTCGGCGGGCTGGAAGGCTTGCGCTTCGGCGGCGTAAATGGTCAGGACGCCGAAGGATTTCCCCGCGTGCAGCAACGGCAGCGTCATCGAACTCCGGTAGCCGTGTTCCAAGGCGGCCTCCCGCCAAGGCGCAAGGTGCGGGTCGGTCCGCATGTCCTGGCACATTGTCATCCGGCCCGTGCGCATCGCTATGCCGGTTGGTCCCCGGCCATGCGCGTCGGTTTCGGACCACGAGATCTTGGCCTCAGCCAAGTATCCGGCGTCGTGGCCCGCCACGGCGGCCATGCGCATGGATTTGGCCTCGTCGTGTTCCGCAAACCCCACCCAGGTCATCCGGTAACCGCCCTGCTCGATAATCACCCGGCAGACTTCCCGGAGCAATTCCGGCTCGCTCGTGGCATGGACCAGCGCCTGGTCGCAAGCGCTGATGGTCCTCAGTGCGCGCTCGGTCCGCTTGCGCTCCGTGATGTCCCGGATCACTTTGGACACACCGATGATCTGACCGCGGGCATCCCGGACCGGCGACGCCGTCACCGACGCGTCGAATAATTGTCCCCCCTTGCGCTGGCGTACCGTGTCAAAGTGCATCACGTTTTCGCCCCGGCGGATGCGCTCCAGGATTTGATGCTCCTCCGCCTGTCGCTCCGCCGGGATCAGCCGCAAAATGGAGGTGCCGACCACCTCTTCCGCCGCAAAGCCGAACAGGGTTTCTGCACCGTGATTCCACGTGGTGATGATGCCGTCCGGACTCTTGCTGATGATGCCGTCCAGCGACGACTCCACAATCGCCGCCAGCCGGGCTTGTTTTTCCTCCGCCTCTTTGCGCTCGGTGATGTCCTGCATCGAGACAATCAGGCAGCGCTTTTCGCCGATGACCACTGGTTCGGCCGCGCTCAGTATGTGACACGCCCGGTTGTCCTTTCTGCGGATTTCCAATTCCAGATTATGCACCTCTCCCTGCGCTCGGATCAGATCCATGACCGTCTGCCGTTGATCCGCCGTCCACACCCCTGCTTCCACGGAAGTGTGGCCGATCAATTGCTCGCGAGGTCTTTGCACCAGGTTGGCGAAGGCTTCATTGACATCCAGATAACGCCCGTCCCGCAGAGTGGTCAGCACCATAGCGATCGGGCTCGAGTGGAACAGGCGTGCGAATTTCTGCTCACTCTCGCGCAGGATATTTTCCGCCTGCTTGCGTTCAGTGATATCCAGATTGGTCCCCACCATCCATTCGGCCTTTCCGGACACATCTGTGCGCACCGTTTCCACGGCCAGCAGAAAACGACATTCGCCTGTGTCTGCCCGACGGATGCGAAATTCCCGGGTGCTGGAACCAATTCGGCGAAAAGTTTCCTGCATGACCTCTTCCTGCCGGGGCAGGTCCTCGGGCAGGACGCGGCTGCTCCAGACACCGTAATCCACCATTCCATCAGTCGTCGGGATCACACCATAAAGCCGGAACATCTGGTCGTCCCAGAGGATCTGATTGGACGCCACGTGCCATTCCCAAATGCCCACCCCGGAGGCTGCAGTGGCCAATTTAAGCCGCTGCCGGGCATCGTGCATTTTCAACTCGAACAGCTTGCGCTCGGTAATGTCCCGGGCAACGCCCGTGACCCGCACCACTTGGCCGGCAGCGTCCCGCACTTGGAAACCACGATCCAGAATCCAGCGCACGGCCCCATCGGGCCGGGTGATGCGATATTCGGTGTTCACTACGCGTTCCGTTGCCCGGAGCAAAGCAAAGTCCCTGGCCACGCGCTCGCGATCTTCCGGCAGCACGGCCTCGAGCCACTCGTGCGGGTGGGCATATAAACTTTCGGCGGGGCGGCCCCAAATCCGTTCGTAGCCGGAACTCACATACTGCATTTGCTGCAAGTCCGGCGAGGCGATCCAGAACACGTCGGTGATGGATTCCGTAAGCTGGCGGAAATTTTCCTCGCTCACGCGCAACGCCAGCTCGTCCCGCTTGCGCTCCGTGACGTCCTGTGCCGCCCCGAAAATCCGGATGATCTGGCCCGAGGCGTCGCGCTCCACGTCGGCGGTAAAGACCGTCACCACACGAATCTCTCCATCCGGCCGGATCACCCGGCATTCGTAGGGCTCAACAGTGCCTGTGTGGAGACATTTTTCGTGGGCCTGCAGGTGCTTGGGCCAGTCGTCCGGATGCACCAGTTTGCCTAACCCGGTGAAGGTGTGCTCAAACGTTTCAGGGGTTACCCCGTGAATCCGATACATTTCCGGCGACCACGTCACCACGCCGCTCCGGACCTCAAAACTCCAATTGCCCACGTGGGCCAACGCCTGGGCTCGATTCAGGCTGGACTCGGTTCGCCGCCGCTCCTCGTCTTGGATCTCCAGTTCGATCTGGCGGATCTCCAGGTCGTGCTGGAGCTGGCGCAATTCCGGCTCGCTTAACGGTGGGCGGGGGCGCGGTTGGGCGCTCAGCCGCGCTTCGGCGGCCTGACGCCAGGCGGTGGCCATGGGCGGCTCAGGAGACGGCTTCATATTTGAGATTGGTGCACTCTTCCGGAACCAGGATGAGCTGTCTCACCTGCTCGTGGCGGGACGTTAAGCCCATGCAGGCCGTTGCCATCATTCAACGCAACCTCGGTCGTCTGGCTGGCTTTGGCTTGCACACTTGAGCCTGATGCTTTCATCGGTGTTCATCGGTGATTCACACCAAAACTTGAAGCCGGAATCGTGAAATAACAAGCCCATTATTGTCTTCTCAAGACATCCTTTGCCAAGACCTGGCTGCGAACCGCTTTCCCCCAAGCCGTTGTCGGGGATTGAAAAATCAACCGTGATCATGGGTGTTCCTAGTCGGAAGAATGGTGCCGGCGATGGGCTACAACAAGCCGGCAGCCTGCTCGCAGAGCCGTCGGATAAGACCGCTGAAGATCAGCGCGTGAACCGGGTATAAAGCATACCAGTAAAGCAATCCGAACAGACCTTTCGGCTCAAAGAACGCGGTTTGCGTGAGCAATGTTCGTCCGTCCGGCTGCGGGAGCGCCTTGAACTCGAGCCACGCTCGGCCCGGCACGCGCATTTCGGCCCGCAATCGGATTAGCCGCCCCGGCTCGACCGCTTCCACGCGCCAAAAATCCAGCGGATCGCCGACGCGCAACGCTTCGGGATCACGGCGGCCACGGCGCATACCCACGCCGCCGCAGAGCCGGTCCACCAATCCACGGAGCTGCCAGGCCCAATCCAGATACAACCAGCCCCGCTCGCCGCCAAGCCGCTCGAAACTGCGATAGACACTCTGGGTCCCGGCGGCGACAGCGCGCTGACGACGCTCAATGATCATGCCCTCGCTGTTAATCAAGCTGACGGGAGTTTTTTCGCCCTGACTGGATGTAAGGGCACCACTCCACGCGGTTTCGACATCGTGCGCACCCAGTTTTCCTAAAGCTAATTTTACGGCCGTCGCGTAGTCGAGCGGTTGAATCATCGGAAGCAGCTTGCGCGCCAAGGCATCGCGGACGACCACTTCGTTGCCCAGACCTTTGATCAACGGTTGCGCGATGTTTGCCGGAATCGGCGTAACCAGATGCACCCAGTAGGACGACAGCCTCGGGGTCAGCACCGGCACAGCGAGCAAATGGCGAGTTAATCCCCGAGCCTTCGCGTAGCCGGTCATCATCTCGGCGTAAGTAATGACATCCTGTCCGCCGATTTCCAGGATGCGGCCAATGCTCGCCGGGCAATCGAGCGCGGCCACCAAATAGTCCAGTACGTTGCGAATGGCAATCGGTTGGATGCGCGTGAACACCCACTTGGGACAAATCATCACAGGCAAACGTTCCGTCAGATAACGAATCATTTCAAACGAAAGACTGCCCGAACCGACGATGACCGCCGCGCGAAATTCCGTCACCGGCACGCCGGCCGCGCGCAAGGCTTCGCCCGTTTCGTGACGCGAGCGCAAGTGCGGCGACAGGTCGGCTTGCGGATTCCCCAGACCACCCAGATAAATGATGCGCTCCACACCCGCTGATTGCGCCGCAGTGGCGCAGTGCCGCGCGGCCACCAAGTCGCGTTCGGAAAAATCCCCACCCCCGCCCAAGCTGTGAACGAGGTAATACACCACGCTCACATTCCGCATCGCCGCGACCAGCGAATCCGGTTGCAGCACGTCGCCGGGCGCCAGTTCCACTTGGGGGCGCCACGGCCGGCCTTGCAACCGCGCCGGATCGCGCACCAGGCAGCGCACGCGATACCCCGCCGCCAGGAGGCGCGGCACGAGCCGTCCGCCCACATAGCCGGTGGCGCCCGTGACCAGAATCAATTTGGTGTCAGACATGGAATCAAGTTTCGCCAGCCAGATCGCGCTTTAGTTTTGCCACCGCCAGTTCCTTTGCTTTCGCTTCCACTTCGACCGTCACTGCCCAACCGCGCCAGGCGGCGGGAAAATCTTTAGGATCAATATAGTCGTGATGCCGCTCCGGCTTCGAACCGGACCAACCTGCCAGCGGACTGGAAAGGTGAAAGAGCGGCTCGCGATTTTTCCAAGTCGCGTGCGCGGCTTCGGTAGCTTGCTCAACCGACAAATCGTCGGGCAGGCACCGATGATGGTGCGCGTCATAAACCAGCGGCACGCCTTCGCTGCGGCAAAGCGGCAACAAATCGGCAGGCGTGAAAGTCTTATCGTCGTTCTCCACGGTGAGGCGCGAGCGGGCGCGCGGCGAAAGTTTTTCGAGATTACGCCGGAAGCGCTCCAGCGCTGCCGGCTTGTCGCCGTAGCCGCCGCCGCCGTGAATGTTGACCGTGTCGGCATTTGTCCATTCCGCCAGCTCCGCCTGCGATTCGAGGTCGGCGACCGAGCGCGCCACGATGGTTGCATTCGGCGAATTGAGCACAACAAATTGGTCGGGATGAAAACCCGTGCGGATATTGTGCGTGCGGGCGAACTCACCGCAGCGACGGAACTGCGCCACAATTTTATCCGCGCCCGGCAGTTCCTCGACACGATAACCCACGGTCGGGTGCGTCTTGACGGGCATGATTGGCGTGAGAATGCGAAATGAACCGATGCCGTGCGCCGCGCAAAACTGCAGGGCCGCCAGCAGCGCTTCCGCATTACCGGGGCAGAGTTCGGCGAACCGCGCCAGTTGTTCCCGCCGGGGCAAACGCTGCATGGCGGTGGCGGTGGTGACGCGAAACTTAATCGGCTGTTCGAGGAACTGGCAGCAAAGCCCCAGCCGCAACGCGCCGGCGGGCGGAGAAGATTTTCTAGTTTTTGCGGTCGGCATCAGCTTTAACTCCGCGCTTGAACGCTGCCGAGGCCGCCGTCAATGCCGATGACCTGACCCGTCACCCAGCTTTGCTCGGCGTCGAGCAGCCAGCAAATCGCCGAGGCCACTTCGGCCGGCTCGCCAATGCGTCCGAGCGGGTGCATTGCGGCGGACATTTTGGCGACGGTTTCGTTTTGTGTCAGCGAGCGCGTCATCTCCGTGCGCGTCAGCCCCGGTGCCACGCAATTTACCCGCACGCCAAACCGCGCGTAACTGGCGGCGGCCGCCAGCGCCAGTCCTTCAACCCCGGCCTTGGCGGCGGCAATCGCCTCGTGGTTCACCAACCCGCGCCGCGCGGCGACCGAAGAACAGAGAACGATGTTACCACCGCCGGCTTGTCTCATCATCAGCCGCGTGGCGGCGCGCACGAGGTTGAAAGCACTTGTGAGATTGGTGGCCATCGTGTCGGCAAATTCCTGGTCGCTGATCAAGTGCGCGGACTTCAGCAAAATGGAACCGGCGCAATTCACCACGCCGTCCACGCGGCCGTGGCTGGTGAGCACGGATTGCATCAACGCGTCCACGGCGGCACCGTCGCGGGCATCGAGCGGGATGGCCTGCGCCCCGGTTTCGGCCGCAACGCTTTCGAGTCGTTCAGGATTGCGACCGGCAATGACCAGTCGGCAGCCACGCGTTGCCAGTTTGCGGGCGACGGCGGAACCGATGCCGCCGGCTCCGCCAACAATTACAATTACAGGGGAAGTTTCGTTGCTCATAAAATCGCTGGAACCGGTGTCAACTGCGGTGCCGGTTTTTGTGGTTCTATTTTTTGCGGCAGATTCGTAATCAGCCGGGCGCTGCGTTTGTAGGAAAAATAAGAATACGCCCACTGAAAAAACACGGAGGTGCGGTTGCGGAAACCGATTAGGAAAATCAGATGCACGAACAGCCACGCCAGCCAGGCGAGCGGCCCGGAAAATTTCAGTTTTCCAATCCACGCCACCGCCGCCGAGCGTCCAATGGTCGCCATCGTTCCTTTGTCCCAATACCTGAACTCCGGGCGGAAGGCCGGGTTCGCGGCAAACATCGCGTCTTGCTCAATGATTTTGGCAACGTGAGCCGCCATCTGGATGGCGGCGGGCGAGACTCCCGGCACGGGTTTGCCATCGGCTTGCGGCACGAACGCCATGTCGCCAATGGTAAATATTTCCGGATGGCCGGGCAGGCTCAAATCCGGATTGACTTTGACGCGGCCAGTGCGATCGAGTTCCACACCAAGTTTTTTCGTCAGCGGCGTTGCGGAAACTCCGGCGGCCCAGACGACGTTGGCGGCGTGAATGATTTCGCCGCTGGCCAATTCAACTTCGCCTTCGCGGATGTCCTTGACCGAAGTTTCGGTGCGGACTTCCACGCCCAGCGCTTCGAGTTGGCGTCGGGCGTTCGCGGACAAATCCGGCGGAAAATTCGAGAGCAAATTTTTCGATGCTTCGACGAGAATAATGCGGGCTTGGGTGGGATCAATGCGCCGAAAATCGCGCTTCAACACCGTGCGCGTTAGCTCGGCAAACGAGCCGGCCAGTTCCACGCCGGTCGGCCCGCCACCGACGACGACGATGGTCATGAGTTTATCGTGTTCGGCGGTGTCCGCCTCGTTCTCGGCCTGCTCGAACGAAAGCAGGACGTGGCTGCGGATGCGGAGCGCGTCTTCGAGCGACTTCAGGCCGGGTGCGAAGCGTTCCCACTCCGGATGGCCGAAGTAGCCGGTCTGGCCGCCCAGCGCAAGCACGAGATAATCGTAGCTCAAGGTGCTTTTTTCGAGGCGGACTTCCTTCTGATCGAAATCAAAATCGGTCACGTTATCCAGCAAGACGGTGACCTCCGGCCGGTCGGACAAAATGGCGCGAACCGGTTGCGCTATGTCCGGCGCGGACAGACCGCACGTCGCCACCTGATACAGCAGCGGCTGAAACAAATGATGATTCGTGCGGTCCACCAGCGTGATGCGCGCACCGGGCATCTGCAATCGTTTGCAAAATGTCAGCCCGCCAAAGCCTGCGCCGAGGACAACGACATGAATTGATGTACTTTTTCTCATAGAAAGATTATTTCGTAACCCGATTTCGAACGGATGTTTTTGGGGCAGGTTTTCGCAAAGCTTCCAATTTGGCCGCGAGATCACAAAGGTCGCCGATTGGCACCGCGGCAATTTTCTGAATGGCGTCCTGATAGGCAGGCATCGCCCGGCCGCCCGTCAAAATCGCGACGTCCGTCGGCAGCAATTCCCGCAACAGCGTCAGCTCGCTCTCCAACCGCGCGTCGTCCTCAGGATAAACGATGCTCAGGGCGACCACACGCGCCCGGCTTTGCCGCGCCGCGCCGGCAATCTCCGGCGCCGGCAGGCTCGCGCCCAAATAAGTGATCTGCCAGTCCAAATGCGTGGCGACGGCCCCGACCAGCAACGCGCCGAGTTCATGGATCTGGCCCGCCGGCGTCGCCACCACCAGCCGGGGCGAATGCTGCCTTTCCCCGAACGGCCTGGCCGCGTTCATCAGAAACGTCCTCAGCACGGAGGTCGCCAGATGCTCGTGGGCCACGGTAATGCTGCCCTCAATCCAGAGTTCACCGATCCTCTGCGTGAGGGGGGCGACAACTCGCTGGAGCAGCCCCATGTTGCCCAGCGCCACCGCGCCGCGCTTGAGGGCGTCGTCGAATGCATTGGCATCGAGCGCCGTCATCGCGGCCACACATTCCAGGTTGAGGGACTCAATTGACGTGGGCACGGCCGCTGCGGTGCCAGCGGCCGGCGAAAACTGCCCGCAGGATGCCGCCGCCTGCTTCCGCAGTTTTTCCGTCGGCCACTGCGCGACCAGGCCAATATTGTGTCCGGCCTGCGTCACCGCGCGCAATAAGTTGAGCCGTTCCACCTGCTGATCCGAGTAAAGCCGGCGGTTGGCGCCGGTCCGATGAGGTTTGACGGCACCGTAGCGCTGCTCCCAAATACGGATCACGTAGGCGCTCAAACCGGTGCGGCGGGCGACGACTTTTATGGGATGGCTGGCATTTAACATTTTATTATACAAATATTATACAATTGGCCAACTCCCGCAAGGCAAAAGCATCATCATGGTTTTCCATAAAGCCTGGAAAACCCTATAAAAACTCGTTTGTATTGCAGAAACCGCACGCCCGCGGCTGGGTCAATCGGAACTTTCGGAAAAACATTTGACGCTACACAGAACCTAGACGATAGTTAAGAATCGTCCTCACCGTTGGACGAAACCGAAAGTTCACAAGATTATGAATCCATGGCGTTTTAAGCTCCTCTACGATGGCGCATGTCCGCTGTGCCGGCGCGAGGCGCGCTTCCTGCAGCGCCGCAATCGCCACGGCTGGCTGGCGTTCGAGGACATAACCGCACCGGGTTTCGATCCGTCAGTTTACGGCACGACCCGCAAAGAATTGATGGGCGTCATCCACGGCGTGTTTCCGGACGGACGACTCGTTCAGCGCGTGGCCGTTTTTCGCGAAGCCTACCGCGCCATCGGCTTGGGTTGGTTGCTGGCGCCGACCGCCTGGCCCGGTTTGCGCTGGCTGGCTGATTTGGGCTACGAATGGTTTGCGCGCCACCGCCTCGCCATCGGCAAATGGTTTGGCCGGCACTGTGATTCAGAAAATGGTTACTCTCAAATCTGACCGGCTTTTTACGGTCCATCGGGCACCTGGGTAAGCCAGACGCGAATGGTCATGAACAGATTGCTCGTGCCGGGATAGGGCGTCAGGGCCCGCGTCTTCACCGTCTCCGTGAGGCCATTCGGGTCCGGAAGATTCGAGAATTCGCTGACATAATTGCTGCCCGTGTACCAGTTGATGAGATCGGGCGACACATAGACGCCGTACTGCACCACGCGCGGCGGCAGCCAGCGGGTGTAGGTAAGCGTGAGGTATTGGAGCTGACTGTTGGTGTCGGTTTCAAAATCCCACTGGTAGGGCGGCTGCGGGTTGACGACCAGGGGATCGAGGTCGAACGCGTATTTGACGAAGTTCGGGATGCCGTCCCCGCTGAAATCACCCCCCGCGCCGCTCAACTGTGGCTCGGTCAGTTCCCGGATGCCAAAATAGCCAATGCTCCATACGCCATAGGGGGAATCATGAATGGTGACGGTCGCCTGCCCGCTGCCGATATAGTAGGCCGCATTGGTGATGAGCGTCACGATCACCGTACGATCGCCCTTGATGTCATAGCTCAAAATGGGCAGCACAGGGAGCGAGAGCGCATTTGACCCCACCGGAAAGGTAAGCTGGTTGGTCACCGAGACATACTCCATGCCATTACTGGCGGAACCAGTGACGGTGAAGTAAACCGTCAGGGCGTTGGTATCCCCATTACGGGTAAAGGTGAAGTCGCCCGACACCGGACCCATGTCATAAGCGTCGGCGACATCGGCATTTACATCCACCTCGGTGGGCGGGATCACCGTGATCGTCACATCGGCGAACACCGCGATATCGCTATCATCCGCCGTCAGCCGGAACACGTCGGTTTCCGGATTGGCAAACACGATGGTATTAGTGAGGGCGTTGGTGTCGGGAATGGCGACGGTGTTGGTGAATAATTGCTGCCAGGTGGTGGTGAGCTGCCCCGGGGGATTGGGCAAGCCGTCGTCCGTGGCCGATCCGTATAGGACAAAGGGCACCCCGGTCTGCACCGTGGCGTCCGGCTCCACATACACGAGCGGCGCGGCGTTGGAGGTGGAATTCGCCGGGGCAATGGCGCCAATAGTCAGAATCTCATTGGTGTTGAGCAACTCGGGGAAGAACATGACGTCATCCACCAAACCGTTCCATGAGGCCGGGCTGTCGGCTGGCCCCAAGCCCACCGCGAAATCGGGACAATTGGTCAGCGTCCCCATGGCCGCGATGAATTGGGAATTGGGCTGGTCCTGCAAGCCGTTGAGGTAAAGCTGCGGCGGCAGACCGTTGCTCCACGTGAGGATGACGTTCTGCCATTGATTGGTCAGCACCGCGTTGTTGGCGCTGATGCGATACGCGCCGCCCTTGGCGGTGGCCAGCGTGGCTTCAAAGACGTTGGTAAAATCGCCGCAGGTGGCGTGGGACCGCGTGGCCAGCGACACGGTGGCGCCGCCGGACAAACTGGCCGTGAAGATCCCCTGGTCCATGTTGGTGGACGTGGTGAACAGCCACAGCGAGAGCGTGAACGCGTTGTGGCCATTCAACAGGTTGCCCCCGGCGTTCTGCCGCACATAATCGTTGGTGCCGGAAAAGCTCAGGGCGCCGCCGATCACGCCGTTAGTCACCCAGACGGGGTTGTCGACCAGGATGCCGTCATGGCCGCCGCCGGACATATCGTGCGCCACCGTCCCCGTCCCCTCATCAAACGGCCAATACAACGCCGGCGGCGGAATCACCGAGCCCGGGCCCGCGATCACCGTGATGGAATCCGACCCCTGCAAGATCCCGTCATTCGCCGTCAACTGCAGTTGGTAAACGCCCGGTTGGGCGAACAGCACGCCGGTGTCCGCCGTGTTGGTGGTGTCGAAGATGGCGTTGGTGTTGCCGTTGAGCTCCGTCCACGACAATTCATTGGTGCCGCTGGTCACCACGGTGGCCTGCAATAGAATGCCGCGGTTGGTCTGGAGCAGATACACGAGTTTCTCGGCTGGCTTGGTGATCTGCACGACTGGCGTTTGATCCGCCCCGGCATCGGTGATCCCAATCACGGCGTTGCTGGGTGAGAGGACCGTGTAGGCCGCGGGATCGGGAATCAATGCCACGGTCACGGTGTGGTCGCCGTCGGCCAGGGCGTTGTTAAAGGTGGGAAAAGTCAGGTCAATGGCCGTCACCCCGCACGAGAAATACACGTTGGTGATAAACCCCGCGTAATCCACGTTATAGACGGCGGTGCCGCCCACCGCCAGGTACGCCGTGAAATCGAATTGCGGATTGCCGGTGCGCACCAGGCGAAAGTCGCCGTTGGTGGCGCTGCCCTCCAGCACGGTGGGCGTGAGCGCTGTAATGGTGACCATGGGCATGTCGTCGTCAATGGTCACCGTGCCGCTCCCGGGCGTGCCCAGGACATAGTTCGTGCCGGCGAGCAGCGTGAGCGTGGCCGTGAGCGGACCGGCGGGAACGCCGGTGTGTTGGGGCAGGATGGCCAGAGAGGCCGTCAACTGCCCCGCGGGAATCACCATGGAGTTGGTAATCCAGGCATAATCCCAGCCGTTGCTCGCCGTGCCGCCCACCGCGTAATACACGGTCACCGCGCTGTTCGTGGTGCCAAAACGCGAGAACGTAAACTCCCCGGGGATCGGCCCGTATTTGGACGCATCAAAGATGCTCGCATCAATCCACACCTTTTGGTCGGCATCCTGGACCGTCACCGTGGCGGCGGACGGATACGCGATCTGATAGGTGTTGTTGGCGGTCAGCGTGACCGTCACCGTCTGGTCTCCGGAAACCAAACCGTCGTCCAGCGCCACGACCGGCAGCGTGACGAAGATCTGGCCGGCGGGGATGGTGATGGCATTGGGCAGCGGGCTGAAGCGGGTCGGGGCGGCCGTGCCGCCGACGATGAGCGTGAGCGTCAGCGGATCAGCGGTGCTGCCCGTGCGGGTAAAGACGAACGCGCCATTGACTCCCCCCGCCACGGCGTAGGCCTGGTTGGTGGACGAAACCGTGACCAGCGGAAGGGGGTTGTTGTTCGTTTCGCTGATGGACACGGTGGCGACGGCCGGGGAAACGATGGCGCCGTTGGTGGCGCTGATGAGAGTCAGCACCACGGTCTGCGGAAGCTGCAGCTGGGGATTGCCGGTGGGGATGACCGGCAGATCCACATAGGCCGCCCCTGCGGGAATGGTGGCGCTGTTGCCCAGCGGCTGATAGTCCGCCGGCGCACTGGCGGTGCCGGTCACCTGAAACGTGACTGCCTGGCTGGCATTGGTGGGCCCGGCGCGGGAAATCCGGAAATTGCCCGGCACGGGCCCGTTCTCGGAGGCCGCCGGTGCGGTGGCCGTCACGCTCACCGCGGCGGCGGCGTCATTGAGCACGGTGTACGTATGCACGCGGATGGCCCCCAGCGTGGCATTGACGGGATTGAACAGGACCACTTTGACAGTCTGGGGCAGCGGAATCCCGGTATTGTCCTTGATTTGCAAGGGCACAAACGCCACTTGCACGTTGGAAATTTGCAACGTGCCCTGCGGCAGCGCATACAGACTGGCCGGCGCGGTTCCGCCGATCACCTTGTAATCCACGGTCACCGGTACCGCCGAGGTGACGGTCAGCCCCACGGCGATCCCCGGTGAAACGCTGGCCGGATACTGGGACGAGGCGAAGCAGAAGCCCACGCCCGGCGTCTGGCTGGTGCCGTCATCGCCGATGAGCACCGTGGCGGTGGCGGGCTGGGCGATGTTATAATTTGTGCTGGCCAGCAGCGTCAGTTCCACCGTGTTGGTCGGATCCAGAATGGCGTC
>Ga0316217_10003603_pt1 | contig 17433 bp, 13 predicted proteins | sample 1anoAmetaG_FD_203633 | JGI IMG/M metagenome (GOLD analysis project Ga0316217, IMG submission 203633) | Freshwater microbial communities from Trout Bog Lake, Wisconsin, USA - 1anoA | ecosystem: Environmental > Aquatic > Freshwater > Lake > Hypolimnion/Profundal zone | place: USA: Wisconsin...
GAATACCGGCATTGTTCCATTTATTCCAGGTTTTTTTCGTTGCCTTCTGAATCGCCTGCATGGCATAATCGGGCAAACTGGTTGGTTCTCCAATCAATGGACCTCCGGCCCAATCAGCCAGCGGAAATGGGGGTGATGGCAAGGGTGACGGCAGGCATCTTCCATTATCGGTAGATGTAACTATAGCGCTATCAGATGCCGATGCAGTTGAAAGGGGGGGGAGGGAATAACCCGATAAAAAAGCTATGGAAAAAATGAACACACTAACTACCCTAATCTTCACGGTTAACAATTTTGATGCAATTAAACTAGAAAGATATTAAATGAGGTGTGGAGCGTGCTTGATTATTGTCATTTGAGAATGTGATTATAATTAGTGCTGCAATAAAAAAGGGATGGAAAGTTTTACCCCTCTATCCCTGAATTTAATTAAAACTCAAAAGTTTCGTAACCTATTGTTGTATGCCGGTGAAGCTTTCGTATTGAGTACCCGCTAATGCATAAATGCTAAATGTTTTGCCGGTACTTGTAAAAATGCCATCTGTGGCACTGCCAAAATATGCACCCGCACCCACAACAGTAAGCCCGTTACTTGCAGTCTGAGAAGGAACTGTTAATAGGTACCCCGTTCCGGATGAAATTACGGTTGCATTGTAGCTTACAAAAACACTTGCTGTTGAAGATACTGTTACATGAGTGGCATCAACTTTTGTAATCTGTAAGGTATCAGCAATAATACTGCTATGTAAACCTACTATACTATCCTGCAGTTGACCAACATAGTTGCCGGTAATCGCAGCCGTTAAGTCAATGCAAGTCCCTTTCAAAGTATAATTAGGTGCAAAGGGGTCCTCGCAGGTTTTATAGCAACTGCTTATTCCTAAAAGCAGCACTGTTGATATGATACCGGTATATAGTAATTTTTTCATTTTATTTATATTTTATTTATTATTGCCTAATTAATTTTCTTATAACCTTACCATGATCGCCGCTATAACGCGTGTTTCCTGTTTTACAAGGTCAGGCGCCCAACCCGGAGTTAGCGGTGTGCCTTCGTATCCGTTGGGGGAAGTAACTCCTCCGTGTCCGGCGAAATAATCTTCCTGTGCCTGGCGATGAATTACTTGTAGCGTAAAGGTGATAAAATCGTTCGGCATCCAGCTCAGGCTGGTTGAAAGGTCCCATGCATCAAAGGGCGTTCCGGCACTCAGGTTATATGGCATTGAGCCAATGGTGCTACCAGTTTGAATATTGGTATTTGGGTCAGCCTGACCTGTGGGTGCCAGTACTAAATACCGACCAGGATTGTGAATTTGCCCTCCTCCCACACACCATGAAAAATGGTCTTTGCCGAACCAGATGTTATTATAAGCCATCCAGCTTAAAAAATTCGATTGAGGATTATTACTCATTAATCCAAATCCGCCCAAACCGCCACCAGACTGGAATCCCAGATCACCGGTAATAGAGAATGCCCCTTTAGTTACACCTTTACTGGCGGGTTTATTGAAATATCTAAACAAAAAACTGTTGTCGCTATGAAAACGGAAGCAATTAGGATCATTCTCCACGTCGGTTCCAAAATAGTTATTGGATACTACGCGTACTGATTCTCTTGGACTCCAGGTTGTTTGGGAGCCTAAGCCGGGCATGTTATTGAACTTGCCATAAGTTTGCCAGCCGTTAATTATCCATATCTCCTGTTTTAGTTTCATACTGGGGAACATCTGGATACGGACGCCGTTAAAAAACCATGGCGTATTATCCGAAGTATATGATGGTTGGTATGTCCAGTTTTCGCAGTTATAGTACGAGAACAAACCAACGTAAGACATGAAGATTCCGGCATCGACGTTTATACCATGCATTACATTGAAATGGTAGCCCCCATAAGCTTCGCTGAAATAGCGATAAGCATCCTGGATATTATAACTACCGCGGGTCCAACTGGCGTCATTTCTTGGTACTACTTCAGCACGTGTACCAAATTGAAGCATGATTTTTGCCCGCACGTTATCGTATTGAAATTCTCCGCCTAACGAGGCCAGAGAAATTTCAACCTCATTGTTGCGGGCAAGAGCGGTTGAGCCTACTACCGTGTTATCAATAGGATGCCAGTTTGAGGCTGTATAATTTACATCCACCATAACAATTGGCGTAAAATATTTTCCTGCAAACGGAGAGCCATTTTTCCTCCGGTCATTGCCATTTAACCAGGTAAGGTCAAATTGAGAGAACGGATCGGCTGTTGCGCTGGTATCACGGTGCTTTACCTTTTTACTTTTATTCAAAAAATCAGCGATAAAATCCTGCGTCATTTCCTTTGCCCTTAGCCTTATGTCTGTGGCATGACGTTTAACTGGAATGGTGCTGGCTGTAGCGTCTTTTGTTATGTTGGTACTGTCACTTTCAGCAAAGACTGCTGAACATGTGAATAACAACAAGCACAGGGGTAGTAGTCTTGTTTTCATTTTTTTTAAGTTTAATTACTTATTTATAATACAATTTTATTTTACGGTATCTAAATCAACGTTCAGCAAAAGTACATTAATATGCTCGGGCCCAAACCATGGTTTTTCAATATGCTTGTTAACCAACGCTGTTATTTTCTCTTCACTTAGGTTGCGCACTTTTGCAATGCGTGGTATTTGAACCATAGCAGCTTTAGGCGAAATATCCGGGTCTAATCCGCTGCCCGACATGGTTACCAATTCAACCGGTACATCTTCTTTTCTAACCGTGGGGTTGTATTTCATAAATGTATCAATGGCAGCTTGTACACCTTTCAGGTAATCAGGATTGGAAGGTCCTTTGTTGCTGCCTCCCGAGCCTGCGGCATTATAACTAACAGCTGACGGCCGGCCGTTAAAATATTTAGCTTGTGTAAACGACTGGCCAACTAACTTATAACCCACTACTTTACCATTTACGGTTACCACTTCGCCGTTGCCGTGGTTGGGTGCAACAAAGTACCCTATACCCCAAACAATAAGTGTATACATCACTACAAACACCAGTAAACTGATGATTGAAAGAATAATTGAAGGAAGAATATGTTTTTTCATGTAAAATAATTTTAAACGATTAAAGCAACTACAAGGTCAATTAATTTAATTCCGATAAACGGTACCAAAATGCCTCCTAAGCCATATATCAGCAGGTTTCTTCTCAGTAATGCACTGGCGCCTATAGGCTTATAGGCCACACCACGCAATGCTAGCGGAATAAGTGCAGGAATAATCAACGCGTTGAATATCACTGCAGATAAAATGGCGCTTTCCGGTGAGTGCAGTCTCATAATATTCATGGCCTGCAACGCGGGTATTGAAGTAATAAACAAAGCTGGTACAATGGCGAAATATTTGGCCACGTCGTTGGCTATACTGAAGGTGGTAAGCGTACCACGGGTCATCAGCAATTGCTTGCCAATTTCAACTATCTCAATCAGTTTAGTTGGGTCATTATCCAAATCTACCATGTTACCTGCTTCTTTGGCTGCCTGAGTGCCGCTATTCATTGCTACTCCTACATCCGCCTGAGCCAATGCGGGCGCGTCGTTTGTTCCGTCGCCCATCATGGCTACAAGCTTTCCACTTTGTTGTTCCTTGCGGATGTAATTCATTTTATCTTCTGGCTTTGCTTCGGCAATAAAGTCATCCACGCCTGCTTTCTCGGCAATATACTTTGCGGTTAGCGGGTTATCACCGGTAACCATTACGGTTTTTACACCCATTTTGCGCAAGCGCTCGAAACGTTCCTGAATGCCTGGCTTGATAATGTCCTGTAACTCAATAACACCGAGCACTTTGTCATTTTCTGAAACTACCAGTGGTGTTCCTCCGTTTGATGAGATAAGATTTACGCGTTGTGCTGTTTCTGTCGGAAATTTATTTCCGGCCTGTTCCGAAAGCTTTCTGATAGCATCAAAAGCTCCCTTGCGAATGATAATTCCGGTTTTAAGATTTACCCCGCTACTCCTGGTTTCGGCGGTAAATTTTATCATAGTAGCACCTTCAATGGAAAGTTTGCCTGTTACCTCCTTTCCTGCCAGCTCTACAATTGATTTACCCTCGGGTGTTTCATCCGCTAATGATGATAAAGCGCAAGCTTCAACAAATTTTGCAAAATCAATACCACTGGCCGGATAAAAATTGGTGGCTTTTCTGTTGCCTATGGTAATCGTTCCCGTTTTATCCAGCAACAAAGTATCAATGTCACCTGCCGTTTCAACGGCCTTACCTGATTTGGTAATTACGTTAGCACGTAATGCACGGTCCATACCCGCTATGCCGATAGCGGATAATAAACCGCCAATGGTAGTTGGGATAAGACATACAAATAACGAGATGAAGGCTGCAATTGTAATTGGGGTATTGGCATATAAGGCGAACGGATATAGCGTAACACACACAATGACAAATATCAATGTAAAGCCCGCCAGCAAAATGGTAAGTGCAATTTCATTAGGTGTTTTTTGACGGCTGGCACCTTCAACCAATGCAATCATTTTATCCAAAAACGATTCGCCGGGCGAAGTGGTCATTTGTACTTTAATACGGTCGCTCAATACTTTGGTCCCACCGGTTACGCTCGATTTATCACCGCCCGATTCGCGGATAACAGGGGCAGATTCACCGGTTATAGCCGATTCGTCAATAGTTGCCAGTCCTTCAATAATTTCACCATCGGTTGGAATAGTATCGCCCGCCTCGCAAAGAAATATATCTCCTTTTTTCAGCTTGGATGAATAAGTCTTAACCACGGTTACTTCAAAACCACGTATATCTGTGGTAATCAGTTTTGCTTCTGTTTCTTCGCGTGTTTTACGCAGCGAATCGGCCTGTGCTTTACCGCGGGCTTCGGCAATAGCCTCGGCAAAGTTGGCAAACAACACCGTAAATAACAGGATGAAGAAGATAGCCAGGTTGTAACCAAATGAGCCTTGTGCCTTGTCGTGGCTTATAGCCGAATATACGGTTACGTACAACATGATTATCGTTCCTATCTCAACTGTAAACATTACCGGATTGCGGAAAAGCACCCTTGGGTTTAGTTTGACGAACGAGTTTTTAAGCGCAGCAAGCACTTGTTCTCTCGGAAATAAAGATGTATCGTTTGTTTTCATGGTTTCAATGTGTTCAATAGTTAAGTGTTCGGTTTTTATTTTCTTATGGTCTATTTCATACTGAAATATTCTGCAATAGGGCCTAAGGATAACGAAGGGAAGAATGACAATGCTGCAATAATTACAATTACAGCAAATACCATTACACCAAAGGTTATAGTGTCGGTTTTGAGTGTTCCTGCGCTTTCAGGAATAAACTTTTTCTCGGCCAACGAGCCGGCAATGGCAATTTGCCCAATAATGGGTAGATATCTTCCGAAGATGAGGACGAAACCACAGGTAATATTCCAGAATTTTGAAGGAGTATCGCCCAAACCCTCAAAGCCACTACCATTATTAGCAGACGATGAAGTGTATTCGTATAACATTTCACTAAAACCATGATAGCCGGGATTGTTAAGCCAATATCCGTAACGAACCGGATGATGCACGTAAACAAAACAAGCCACTGCTGCAAAGGCCAGAATCAATAACGGATGCCACAGGGCAACAATTGAAGCAATCTTCATTTCTTTAGCCTCAATTTTCTTTCCGTGAAACTCGGGTGTTCTGCCCACCATCAATCCGCTCATAAACACAGCTATAATGATGAAGATGTAGAAGTTCATAAAACCTACTCCTTTACCTCCGTAGAAACAGTTAACCATCATGGCCCATAACTCGTTCATACCTGAAAGAGGCATGGTGCTATCGTGCATACAGTTTACCGAACCGGTTGAAATAACGGTGGTCATAATAGCCCAGTAACCTGAAGCCGCGGCTCCTAAACGAACTTCTTTGCCTTCCATGGCCCCCAGGTGGTTATCGATGCCCATTTTTATAATAGCAGGGTTGCCATGCACTTCTGAAATTACCGTTGGTATTACCAAACACAGGAAACCAATTGTCATAACCCCGAAGACCATCCAGGCAAACTTTTGCTTCTTTAAATAGAAACCCAGAGCAAATACAATGGCAAAGGGCAGTATACACTGCGATACCATTAAAATAAAGTTGGTGAGGTAGCTGGGATTTTCGAGCGGATGCGTTGAGTTGGCACCGTAATATCCACCACCATTGGTACCAACGTGCTTAATAGGCACAAATGCAGCAACCGGTCCTCGCGAAACAGTAACAGTATCTCCCTGTAGGGTAGTAATAGTATCCTTGGCATGAAAAGTCATTGGCATGCCGTTTATCATAAGTACCACCGCCAGTATTATTGACAAGGGTAATAGTATACGGGTACACGACTTCATGAAATAATTGTAGAAGTTACCCAACTCAGTTGCGGTACGCAGTTTCAAAGCGTTCATCAATATAGCTGCAGCGGCCAGGCCGGTACCTGCCGAAACAAACATCAGGAACATCATACAAGCCAACTGGGTAAAGTATGTTGCTGCCGATTCGCCGCTATAATGCTGTAAGTCGCAGTTTACCAAAAACGAGATGGCCGTGTTAAAGGCCTGGTCGGGTAACATGTTTGGGTTTTTGTCGGGGTTAAGTGGCAACCATTGTTGCACCACCAAAATCACGAAACAAAAGATAAACCAGACCAGGTTGATGGTAAGCATGGCTACCATGTTCTCTTTCCAGTTCATCTCCTTGTTGGGGTCAATACCGCTAATGCGGTAGAAGAACTGCTCAAGGGGCGCCAGAAAGTCGAGAACCGTTTTTTCACCGGCGTACACCCTGGCGATATACCGGCCCAGGGGTACCCCGATAATCAGGGTGACCATAAACATTAAGATAATTCCAAGTATTTCTATATTCATAGTAATTAAATTTTATATATTTCCGTCAAAAATCAGCTTTAAAATTTCTCCGGTTTAATTAATACGTAAACCAGGTATCCGAAAACCAGTAATGAGATTATAAATAGTGCTATCATAGTTTTTTGGGTTTTTAGAATTGCTTAACTTATTTGCAATAATGTTACCGGGTTTAGATTTTATCAAAAAAATTAATTGATAAATACAAAAGAACAAAGCATAATAGCCCTGTTGCGAATAGCCCGATGGTGAATAGTATCATATTAGTATTGTGTTATGGATGTTGTGAATTAATTTGTTTACAATATTCTTCTTTAAAGGTATTAAGAAAAAGCGCTCTGACAGCTTGCGAGGTGTTTAGCGAAACTTCAAGTAATCTGCTTATTGCAAATACAAAAGTGTTTTCAACCGCTAGTTGTATCAGGCGGTTACCTTCATGCAGCAATTCGTAAGCAGCAACAAAGCACCCTTCAACGTCGTTTAATCTGTTTTCCCTGATGGCTGTTTTCGTGTAATCCGTAAGACAATCGATTGCAGTGTAAACATCATTATTGTCTTTAATGCAGGATAGTTCAAACGCCAAAGCAGGAATTTCGCAGCCAATGCGGTACCTTACCTCTGATTCCCGTATCATAATATTATATGTTAATGAGTATGGATTAATATTTTTGCTTTCAGAATAAGAATGTAGAGCAGGGAAAGCGTTAACAACCAAGCCGCTATTATCATTATTGCCGATTTCCACTTTTTCATTCGCGGTCATACATCTAAAATAGATGCCAAAGTCCCGGCAAGCAATTACCTTACTCATACAACTTATTGATTTTCATCACTTTTTGTGCGAAGGATGGGTTGTGAGCAAAATCCGGATACTTTAAAATCATTTCAAATTGATAGCAATAATTCTCAAATTGAGAAAGCTATAAAAATGGATGTGCTTCGTGGACTCAAAGTACTAAACTGATTTGCAGATAAAAAGATGGGGATTCTGATTACTCCAACTTATAATCCTTAATCTTCCTGTATAAGGTCGCCAGGGCAATATTCATTTTATGGGCAGCTTCGGTTTTGTTGCCATGGGTAAGTTGTAGTACTTTAAGAATGTGTTGCTTCTCAACTTCTTCCAAATCATAAACAAATTGAGAGGAGCTTGTGTTGGCAAAGTCGAATGGCAATGATGAGGGCTGCAAAGCGCCGTCAGAAAGAATAACAGAACGTTCAATTACGTTCTTCAGCTCGCGGGTGTTTCCTTTCCAATGATGCATTTTTAGTGCCTGCAAAAACTCGTTACTCATGGGTGGAACCGGCTTGTTCATTTTTTGGGCGAAAACGCGGATAAAATATGGAGCCAGAATTTCGATATCATCAATTCGCTCGTTTAATGAAGGGAGATGTATCTGAAAAACGGATAAGCGATAATACAAATCGAGCCTGAAATGTCCTTTTTCACTTTCTGCTCTCAAGTCCCTATTGGTGGCCGCTATAATGCGTACATCCACCCGCGTGGTTTTGGCGTCTCCAACGCGGTAAAATTCGCTGGTTTCCAAAACACGGAGCAACTTAGCCTGCAGGTCTATGTGCATTTCACCAATCTCATCTAAAAATATGGTGCCTTCGTTGGCTTCCTCTAACAAACCTCGTTTATCTTTAATTGCCCCGGTGAAAGCTCCGGCTTTATGACCAAAAAGCTCGCTTTCCAGAATTTCTTTACCTAATGCGCTACAATTTACGGCAATAAAAGGCTTAAGTTTTCGCTTGCCAGCTTCATGAATAGACTGGGCAAATACTTCCTTCCCCGTTCCGGTTTCCCCCAGAAGTAATACGGTGGTGTCGGTTAGAGCAACCTTTGCCGCCAGCTCTTTTGCCTCCTTAATAGCAGGTGAGTTTCCCAAAATGTTACCGAAACTATACTTATCGGCCACCTTTTTTTCTAACTGAGAAATGCGAAATTGAAGTTGCGCTTTTTCTATGGCTTTGTTGAGCAAGGGAATGATACGCTCGTTATCATCGCCTTTTACCAAGTAATCAAAAGCACCATTTTTAATGGCATTTACTCCGTCGGCTATGGTTCCAAATGCGGTAAGTACTATAACTTCAACATGGGGGTATTTGCTTTTAATTTCCCGTGTTAGTTCAACACCGTTTGCATCGGGCAGTTTAACATCGCTAAGCACAACCTGAATATCTGTTTTTTCAAGTATCTTCAAACCCGACTTTGAATTGCCCGCTTCCAGCACCTGGAAACCTTCTAAAGAAATTATTCTGGAGAGTAACCCTCGCAATTTGGCTTCATCATCAATAATCAATACCGTTGCCTTCATCGGTGCAAATATATATTATTGGATTACACGGATTTTTCGGATTAAACGGATTAACAGGGCTGTATCGTTGTTGGCTTTAATTTCAAGAAAGGGTAAAATAAAAGGCTGCCCCTTCATGTTCAACTGCTTCGGCCCAGATATGGCCTCCGTGCCTGGTAATAATACGATGTACCAGGGCCAGGCCTACACCGGTGCCCTCAAACTCCGATATCTTGTGCAAGCGTTGAAAAACACCAAAGAGTTTGTTGTAGTATTTCATGTTAAAACCTACTCCATTATCCTGAATGTAATATACGGCCCGGCCGTTTTTGTTTTCGCAGCCAATTTTTATGACCGGCTTTTCATTGTTACGAGAATACTTAACAGAGTTGGAAATAAGATTCATCCAAACCTGTCGCATCAGGCTCATATCACAGTGGCATGGCGGCAATGGGTGAACTCTGATGTCTGATTTATGTACCTGTGGATCCATTACACTCAAGGCGTGAATAACGTCGTCAACCATTTCGCGCATGTCTACTTCTTTAATGCTAAGTTGGGTTCTGCCAAGTCGGGAGAGGTTGAGCAGGTCATCAATCAACTGGCCCATGTGTTTGGCGTTACTCATTATTACGCCTAACGTGCGCCGACCCTCTTCGTCTAAATTGTCATGGTAGTCCTTTAAAAGTATTTCGCTGAATCCATCAATAATGCGCAACGGGGCCCTTAAATCGTGCGAAACCGAATACGTAAAAGCTTCCATTTCTTTATTGGCCGACAACAACTGACCGATTGTTTTTTCAAGTTCGGTGTTTAATTGTTTCACCTCCTCAATTCTGTTTCTGGAATCTGTAATATCTTCTGAAATTCCCAGCAGATATTGTGGATTTCCCATTTCATCGCTTATCGCAATTTTTTTTGTGTGCAGCCATTTTTCCCCAAAATTGGTATGGATGGGTTCCTCGGCAATGTCTATTACTTCCCCCTTTAATAAAACCTCGCGGTCTTTTGTAATAAAAGCATCGGCCTGTTCCTTCGGGAAAAAGTCGTAATCATTTCTTCCTATCATCTCTTCTCTGGAAATGCCCAACAACTTTTCTCCGGCCCGGTTGAAGCGAACGAAACGTAGGTCTTCCGCGTTTTTTACAAAAATCATATTGGGAATATTTTCAAGAATGGTGTTCAGAAAATGACTGGTATTCTTTATCTCACCCTCAAGTTTTTGTTGGCGCCGGTGATTATAAATGAATCCCCAATAAGCCAAAGTAAGCAGAATCAAAAGCACGGCTAAAAGTCCGCAAATAAGCCGGTTAATTGCCTCCATTCGCGCATCAATAGCCGCCTTTCTTTGCTTAAGCAAATGGTTTTCCTCGGATTGCATTTCAGTTACCAGCGCGCGCACTTTTTCGCTCAGCTCCTTTCCAGTACCACCGGCAATAATTGCGGCGGCGGCGGCTTTGTTTCCATCGTTTATCTCTGCAATTATCTTTTCACTTACGGCAACCCGCTTTTCGGCATAATTAAATACCGAATCAATACGCAATTGTTGTACAACATTATCCGTGGTGAGGGTTTTGATTTTACCTATTTGCAAGAAAATTTTTTCCCGACCTGTTAAGAAAGGTTGCAAAAAACTGCTGTCACCAGTTATTATGTAGCCTCGCTCACCATTGGCTATGCTTTGCGTAAGCGAGAAGATTTTTTCCGACTCATCCAGCACCAACTGGGTATGTTCAACCAGTTTATTACTGTTTGCAAAGGCAAGGTTATTGCGAAATGCCAGAAATGCGATGAAACCAATACCAATGAAGAAAACTAAAAAGAGAACCGTTAATTTTTGATAGAAGTTTAACTTCATAAATCCGGGGTTATTCCAAATTTACGAATTTTTTTGGATGTTGGCTCACCTAAAAGAGGTATTCGCTAATAAAAAACGCGGACGGCTTTTATATGGAATATTTAATTTGCCAACCCAGGCAACTTGATGCGAAAATATGTGTATCAGTTTTGCTTTAAGCTTTCAAGTAAAACTGATGTTGTGCAAACAGGCCTGAATTTTACCAGAACGAGAGTAGTTGAGATAATCCAACGTTACTAGTGCACCCCGGCTGTTGAATTCTGTACCTCTTTAGCCAGGCGCTCATACTCGGCTTGTTTTATTTCTTCCTCCCGTATTTTGCGCAATGCAAAAGGGGTTTCGAAATGCAATTCGGCAATAGGCCCTAGCTTTTCGATATTCAAAGCAGGGTCGTTTAAGAAACTTATTTTTTTCTTTACGCTATCGGTAAGCACAAAACCAATGGTTACCGAATTGGCATTGTTGTTCAATTCCGGCATTGGCCGCAGAATGGAGATAGTGAGATAATCTTCTCCCTCCTCGTTTTTGCTGATAACTGCATCGATAAGCGTTTTCTTCGCATTACTCTCTTCATGTTGCTTTTCATCGAGATAGCGTACCAGATTTTTGGTAATCCACCTTCTGTAATTTTGTTCGCTAATGATGTATTCAATATCTACCTGGTTGCGACTAAGGTGTAACTCTTTTGAAATTTCCTTTAAATGTTTTGCCGGTTCTTTACTGGAGTAGCGGATAAAGTAAAGCTCGTTAAAGCCAAAAAACTTAGGCAGCAGGTTCGAGATACGTTGCAAAAGCATTTCGGGCGAGGTGTTGTATTTTTCCAGTAAGGCAATTAGAGCATCCGGGTTCCAACTGGTATTGGCGAAGAATTTCTCCAAATCGGGGATAAGCATTGATTTGTTAACGTGAAGTGCCTGTGCAAAATACGATGAGCGGAAATTATTCAGTACATGGTCGAATGAATCCACCTTTAACCACGATGTGGTCATTGGTCGTTTTTCAATTTTCATGTAAGCAAAACCAATTTCTTTTCCAAAAAGGAAAATTTTCTGTTGCTCGGTTAGGCGGTTATTGTACAGTAAGGCTGGTTGTTCGCCTTTAACAAAAACAGAACGAAAGCCCCGTAGTTTGGGGAAATCGGAAAAATCAGACTCTTCAACGCGGTAGTTAAATTTATCTCTTAATAATTGGGCATATTGCGCTGATGTCAACAATTCGGCATGTTCAATACCCGATTCAGCCCGAAAAGTGTCGACCGCCAGTTCAATATCTTCAAAGTAGTTGTCGTTCATCTCCTGGTAGGAGCGAAGACAACTGAAGTAAAAATGTTCTTCCTGTAAGTTGTAGTTGCGAGCAATTTCGAAAACCGAATTAATAAGAGCCGATAAACGAGTAGGTGCACTGGCCATCATACTCATCAGCAAACTTTTGTCCACGCCAAAGGTTTCGAACAAAAAGTCGTTAATGATCTTCAGGTTTAATATCTGAACTACAGGAGTCAGGTTCTTATTAATTTTTAAAGATACCAACTGGTCGTAAGTCGTTTCAAGCGCTCGTGCCAGTTCATTGATTTTATCGGGTTTAGGGTATTTTTTGCCGTTTTCAATTTCATTGAGATATGAAACCGATACACCCGATTTGCCCGAAAGTTCCTGTAGCGAAAGTTTTTTATCGCTTCTAAGCTTCTTTAGCTTCAAGCCAAAAATGATGCGGATATTTTCTTCGGTGGTTGTTTCCATATTAATTTATAATGCGTTTTTTTAGTGTTTATCTGCTTGATCTAAGTTAGTTTTTGCTTTCAGCGTACAAAGATATAAAAAGCGAAAATCTTTTTTTAGCGAAAATTCGCTTGCATATTTAAAGAATAGTTTTCACTTTTGCACTTAATTTTAACAAGGAAAGGAATTGTTAGGGTAACCTTTAATTAGCAGTAAGCGTTTAGCGTTTCAAAATACAATTATGGCTTTAGCGACAAACCCGGAAGGAATAAAAATAAATGCCCCGTTAAACACCGCGTATGGTGAAATTCTTACCCCGGAAGCCTTGTCCTTTGTTGTTAATCTTCAGCGAAAATTCAATAAAACCCGGCTTGAACTGCTGGCAGCCCGTAACGTTCGGCAAAAGCAAATAGATGCTGGCCAGCTGCCTGATTTTTTGCCTGAAACCAAAGCTATTCGCGAAGGAGACTGGGTGGCAGCGCCTATACCTGCAGACCTGCAAGATAGAAGAGTTGAGATTACCGGGCCTGTTGACCGCAAGATGATTATTAACGCCCTTAACTCAGGGGCAAAGGTCTTTATGTCCGATTTTGAAGATTCAAACTCGCCTACCTGGAGCAATAATATAGAGGGACAGATTAACCTACGCGATGCTATCCGTAAGACTATCTCATATACCAATCCTGAGAACGGCAAGTCATATAAGTTGAACGAAAAGACTGCTGTTTTGATGGTTCGCCCACGCGGTTGGCACCTGCCCGAAAAGCACGTTACAGTGGATGGAGAGCAGATGAGCGGCTCGCTTTTCGATTTTGGATTGTTCTTCTTCCATAACGTTAAGCAATTGATTGCAAATGGCACAGGACCATACTTTTATCTGCCTAAAATGGAGAGTCACCTTGAAGCCCGTTTGTGGAACGATGTTTTTGTATTTGCCCAGGCAGAATTAGGGGTTCATCAGGGAACTATCAAGGGCACAGTGCTGATTGAAACGATACTCGCTACCTTCGAACTGCACGAGATCATTTACGAATTACGGGAGCATATGGCAGGCCTTAACTGCGGTCGCTGGGATTACATTTTCTCTTACATTAAGAAGTTAAGAAACCTGAAGGGATATGTTTTGCCTGACCGTGCTCAGGTAACAATGGCAGTTCCGTTTATGGCCAGCTATTCCAAACTGGTTATCCAGACTTGTCATAAAAGGCAAGTGCATGCTATGGGGGGAATGAGTGCTTTTATCCCCATTAAAAACAACGAAACAGCTAATAATGCCGCCATTGAAAAAGTTAGGCAGGATAAACTGCGCGAGGTAACCAATGGCCACGACGGCACCTGGGTGGCCCATCCCGGTTTGGTTCAAGTGGCTATGGATATTTTTGATACGCATATGCCTACCCCGCATAATTATAGTATTAAACGGGAGGGCGAGTTTTATACGAATGCAGACCTTTTAGCCGTGCCTGAAGGAACGGTAACTGAAGGCGGTTTGCGCATGAATATTAACGTTGGGATACTATACATAGAGAGTTGGTTACGAGGCATTGGTGCAGCGGCACTTCACAATTTAATGGAAGATGCAGCTACCGCTGAAATCAGCCGTACTCAGGTTTGGCAATGGATAAATGTGGGGTCAAAACTGGATGATGGCCGTACTGTTAGTTACGAACTCTTTAAACAGATTTTGCCTAGCGAACTGGAAAACGTTAAAGCATATGTGGGCGAGGCTGCCTATTCGGCCCCAACCATGAAAAGAGCGATTGAGATTTTTGACAAGCTGGTTCAGCAAGGAGAATACCTCGATTTTTTGACTTTGCCGGCTTATAACGAGATAGACTAAAACAAGGCATTAATTACTCTAATCATAAAAAACAAATAGAAATCAATGGCAACCAAACAAGAAAGAGCACTGGCATTGCGCACCGATTGGGAAACCAATCCGCGTTGGAAAGGTATCGTTCGCCCCTATTCTGCCGAAGAGGTAGTGAATATCAGCGGATCAGTTCATATTGAATATACTTTGGCAAAAAACGGAGCTGAAAAGCTTTGGAAAAAACTGAATACAGATAATTGGGTTGCCGGTTTGGGAGCTTTAACTGGTAACCAGGCGGTTCAGGAAGTAACTGCTGGCATGAAGGCTATTTATTTATCGGGCTGGCAGGTAGCGGCCGATGCCAACCTGGGTAGCGAAATGTATCCTGACCAATCTTTATATCCGGCCAATTCGGTTCCGGCAGTTGTAAAAAGAATCAACAATGCGCTTTTAAGAAGAGACCAGATTGAATACCTGGAAGGAGAAGCGCAGCGCGATTGGATGGTGCCCATTGTTGCAGACGCGGAAGCCGGTTTTGGAGGCAACCTGAATGCCTTTGAGTTGATGAAAGGTATGATTGAAGCCGGCGCAGCAGGGGTGCATTGGGAAGACCAATTGTCATCAGCAAAAAAATGCGGGCACTTGGGTGGTAAGGTTTTGGTTCCAACCCAGGAAGCGATTAACAAACTGGTTGCCGCTCGTTTGGCGGCTGATGCGTATGGTGTATCGACCCTGGTAATTGCCAGAACTGATGCCGAAGCTGCTAACCTGATTACCTCGGATATTGATGAAAGAGATACCAAGTTTTTGACCGGAAAACGTACTACTGAAGGCTTCTATTATGTAAAGAATGGTCTGGAGCAAAGTATTGACAGGGGTTTAAGTTATGCACCATACAGCGACTTGCTATGGATGGAAACAGGTAACCCGGATTTAGGTTTGGCCCGCGAATTTGCACAAGGTATTCATGCCAAATTTCCAGGAAAAATGCTGGCTTACAATTGTTCGCCTTCATTCAACTGGTCTAAGTACATGGATGTAAAGCAAATGTCTACTTTCCGCGAGGAACTGGCTGCGTTGGGTTATAAGTTCCAGTTTATCACCTTAGCAGGTTTCCATGCCTTGAACACCTCCATGTTCGAACTTTCGAAAGCATATGTTGACCGCGGTATGGCCGGCTTCAGCGAATTGCAACAACGCGAGTTTGCTTTAGAGAAAGACGGATTTAAGGCCATTAAACACCAGGCCTTTGTTGGCACCGGTTATTTTGACGCGGTTCAAAATGTGGTTCAACAAGGTCAGTCATCTACTACGGCCCTTGCAGGTTCGACAGAGGCTGAGCAGTTTCATTGATTTTAGACATGGGATTATTATAAAACAAAAGGCCGTTCTTTTTGAGCGGCCTTTTGCACTTTTAATGCACCCCTAATTCCGGGTATTTTCCTTTAATGGGCCTATAAAAATTCTGGATGCTTGCAATGTCTTTTTCCATGTCTCCGGAAGGATAAAAGGTGGGGCCAATACCTGCCCTCTTACTTTCAAAATTAAGGTATGCCAACACAATAGGTACTTTGGCTTGCAAGGCAATATGATAAAACCCGGTTTTCCATTTGAGGACGTATGCCCGTGTCCCTTCCGGCGAAAGTGCCAGAATAAAGTTTTCATGCTCGTCAAACAGTTTGACCACTTGCTCTACCATATTATGGCTTGAACTTCGTTCAACCGGAATGCCACCGAGCCAACGGAAGATAAATCCAAAGGGTGGCTTAAAAACTTCAGCCTTTCCCAGATACCTGAACTTTACATCAAAAATAAACTTAGCACACATGGCATAAACAAAATCCATACCACTGGTATGCGGTGCAAGTATAACCACGAACTTTTTGACAGGCGGAATGCTCCCTTCGGTTTGCCATCCGTTTATCCAAAAAATGAGTCGGGCAATTAATTTCACCTTTCGCTGTTGCTTTTATATGCGTGGAAATTACGCAATTTTCAGTAGCCGTTTACTAATCGTAATTTTCCGGCGTGGTCTCAAATTATTTTACTTAATTCACTTTATTATTTCCATGAACTAACCTCCGGTATATGAAATCAAAATTACTTTTTACGGTTTTTTTCGTTGGCGTATTTTCATTGATATTACCAGCGCAGTCGCCCGAAACGATGAATTATCAGGCCGTTGTTCGAAATGCCAGCGGGCAACCCGTACCGGCGGGAACGCCAGTAACTCTTCGGTTTACCATTCATGACCTTACCGGTAACGGAACTTCGGTATTTACCCAAACTGTTCAAGATACGGCTAATCAATTTGGTCTGGTAACGGCACAAATTGGAAGAACGGGTAACCTGGCTACTGTTAACTGGGGCAGCGGGTCGAAGTTTTTACAAGTAGAAACCGATGTAAATAATACGGGCGTATTTTCAGATATGGGCACATCTCAGTTAATAAGCGTGCCCTATGCTTTGTATGCGGCTAACAGCGCAGCAGGTCCGCAAGGGCCCACTGGTCCTCAGGGTTTACCCGGGGCTGGCGGTGTTACCGGCCCAACAGGCGGGGGCATTACGGGTGCAACGGGTGCTAATGGAACTGCGGGCCCAACAGGTGCTACGGGCGCTGATGGCGTTCAGGGACCGACAGGCGTAACCGGTGCAGGTGTTGCCGGCCCTACGGGAGCCACAGGCGCTACCGGAGTTGCGGGCAATGATGGTGCTACGGGACCAACCGGTATGCAGGGGGTTACCGGCGCGGGAGCCACCGGTCCACAAGGAGTTACCGGCCCAACGGGCCCTTCAGGTAATGCCGGTGCAGTTGGGGCTACCGGTGCACAAGGCGTTACAGGGCCTACGGGAGCCGCAGGTGCCTAT